>Ga0228710_1007401_pt1 | contig 16218 bp, 7 predicted proteins | sample MedpolnodulmetaG_FD_177995 | JGI IMG/M metagenome (GOLD analysis project Ga0228710, IMG submission 177995) | Root nodule microbial communities from Medicago polymorpha collected in Santa Monica, California, United States - pink nodules | ecosystem: Host-associated > Plants > Roots > Nodule... | reverse complement strand
GGAAAGAAGATATGCGTCATGTTGCCAAAGCAACCGGTGCAACATTGGTATGCCTTTGTTTAATTTAAATCTATTTATTGAAACTGTGAGATAATCTAGTAAGTTGGCAGTAAATCAGAATGTCTATCACCATGCACTTTTGAAAATGCACTGTTTTTCATACCTCCCCTTTTCTTCTGCAGTTGAATAAAATATTGGCTATGTTGTGGACTAGAAATGCAAACCTTGTCTTTGTTTCCATGCATTAAGTAGATATTGATGCTGAATTCTTTCTACGTAGAATGGCAGTCTTTTTAAAAGATTGGCACGTCTTGAATTCTTTTTTTAACCCTGAATTCGGATCACTGTAGCTTTTACTTTCAAGTCTAAAATGGGTAATGAAAAACATAGATATTTGATGTTTATCAAGGGAGATGTGAAAAACTCATTCGAACACGTTCTCTGTCTTACCAGGTCCATTTGGCTAAGGGGTTTGTGTTGATTTTTATGCATACTAGTTTCCTCTACGGGTTATCAGATTTCATTTTTATTTGTGATTGCTTGATGTAGGTCTCAACATTTGCTGATATGGAAGGGGAGGAAACTTTTGAACCGTCATTTCTTGGAACTGCAGATGAGGTTGTTGAGGAGCGCATAGCTGACGATGCTGTAATCATGATTAAAGGGACCAAAACTTCAAGTGCAGTAAGTGGTTTGGGACCCCAGGATTGGGTTGATTTTTTTTATTTAAAAGTACAAATTCATTAAAACAGAAAAAGTACAGGAATATTTTGTATTTTTTACTAGTAAAAGTACACAAATATTGAGGAGCAAGAATCTTCGACAGACAAATGAGGAACAAAAAATAAAATGACAAAATATGAAGTATCAATTGTGTCAAACACCCTATTTTTTGCATCTGTTTATAGACTTCTGAATTATCACATGTTTCACACGAAGCTAATTGGCCTAATCTTACTTTGTTATGGGGATGCATTCCCATACTGGCATTTATGCTGGGAAATTACAATTTTTAAATGCCATACAAAAAATACTATTAATCAGGAAGACCAGGCCATTTCTACAACATTATCCATGAGATAGGCCTTCATCTTTGAAGAAGTGGAGTAATCACCTGCTCTTACTTTTCGTTTACTTTCCTCACTGCGATGGTAGCTACATTGTAGAGTTTACGCAAGAGTAGTAATTAATGTTGATGAAATTCTTTATTGAAACTGCCCAAATAAAGATGGTGCTAATAAAGCCTTGTGGAGTCCCGGATCAGAATTCTAATTATCTAAATTCTATATTGTATAAGTTACAAATATATAGAAATTCCAAGAAAGTGTGGACTCTTTTAGCAGATATGAAAAATTGTAATGATAAATTTTGGTAAAGAGTGGGGATATGGATATGAAATTATATCATTTAAAATCTGGTTGCACATTCTGTATGATATTCATTTTCAATTGACTATGTTTTCCTCTTTAGGTCTCGTTGATTCTCAGAGGTGCAAATGACTACATGCTTGATGAGATGGATAGAGCTTTGCATGATGCGCTATCAATTGTCAAGAGAACGCTAGAGTCAAATACAGTAAGCCTGCATTCTCCAGCTATAAATCCTATTTGGAAACAATTAAGCTGTCCAAAATTTGAAAATGTTAGTTTCTTTGTGCAAGTAGAATTTACTTAATGAAGGCTCTGTTGGAGGTATTATCTGATGCATTGAAATGGAAACTTGGGTTTTGTTTTATGGCAAAATTAAACCAATCATTAATGATAATCTAAAGGAGCATAGCATACCTTAGAATTAAAATAAGTATACCTTAGGCTATGTTTGGATTGGTGGTAAAGGATGGAATGTGATGGAATGGAGTGGTATGGAACTCATTCCATCCCATACCATCTTATCCTTCAATTTCTTTTCCCCCAATTTGGGGTGTATGCAATGGAATAAGCCTTGTAATTAAAATATTACCTTTTTACCCCTTATTTATTTTATCAGCACAATTAATCTTCATCTCAAATATTCCTTCTTTCTGCGCAGTGTCTGTCCAAAATAAAGGTCTACGTCTCCTAGTCCTGTTGCAAGTTTTTTGCTATGTTGTGCTCTTGGTTTTTTTATTTAATTTTTTTTTATTAAGAATTATCTTTGCATTAGAATGGTTATAACTGACACTGTTTAAATCGATATTGTCAATTTATTTTTATTTGTTTAGAGTATGAATGACAACAATTTGGTTGGCTTGCCAAATCAAATTAAGATGCTCCATGAGTTTGTTTTTGTGGTTGAATTGTTAAAAAAACATAAAAAAATAGTAGTAATATGTTTTAAATAGTGTTTTTTTAATCAAGGATAAAAATTGAATAAAAAAGTTGTAACTTGTTCCGTTCCTTTTATTCCCAATGAAATATTATAAAAGATCCAAACAATGGAATGGAATTTCCATTCCATTTCACTCCGTTCCATTATGTTCCGTTCCACTCCATTTCGTTGTACCCCATCAATCCAAACAAAGCCTTAGAATTAGAATAAGGGGGAGCCTTGGCGAAACAATAAAGTTGTTGTCATGTGATTGAAAGGTCACAGGTTCAAGTCCTGGAAACAACCTTTTGTGTAAAAATCAGGGCAATGGTGTGTGCAATAAAGTTGTTGTCATGTGATTTGTTTGCAATCTTCATTGGTTAAAATTGAATTTTTCCTGTTTATCAGTCCCTCCGTTCATTGTTACGATACTTTTTTACTCTTTCTATTTGATCTGCATTCTCACAGTCACACTTGGTTAATGTAAATTCAGGTGGTGGCTGGTGGAGGTGCTGTTGAAGCAGCATTATCAGTTTATTTGGAATACCTTGCTACAACTTTAGGATCGCGGGAACAGTTGGCTATAGCAGAGTTTGCCGAGTCTCTGTTAATCATTCCAAAGGTAGGAGACAAACGGAGTTTTATTTTATTTGTTTGGATGGCAAATGTTAGTAGTTTGTTTGTTAGACTAATATTTTTGTCCTTGCCCGGGGTTTGGACCCAGTTGATCTACCTGCCCCAAGGCAAGTGAAGGTCTTTATTGTGCATATAACTAGGGTGGTAAGGGCTAGTTACACTAATGGTGTCAAATTTTGGTTTTCTCCCCATGCACAAATGAATTGATTCTATAATTTTTGTCCGCATTATTAGTTTAGTGGGCTTTCTCATGGGGTTAACGTGCTATGAAAAATATTTGGCCAATTATTTAACTTTGGCTGCTTCATCTTTTGTGTCGAGTGGTTCTTTGATAAGTAAGCTCTGGTATCGTATCATGCTAGCACTAAAAATGTATATATCGGTAACACTTTTCTGGTGCAGGTGCTTGCTGTCAATGCTGCCAAGGATGCCACAGACCTGGTTGCAAAATTACGGGCTTGTCACTATGCTGCACAAACCAAAGCAGATAAGAAGCATTTGTCAAGGTAATGGCTACGTCAGGATATGAAGCTACTTGTCTGATTTAGCAAATATCGTCTGCCTGTTTTATTTGTTTGGGAATTTTATGCTTAAAAGACGTATGAGATATCAAAACAAGCAAATTTCGTTATAGGTTTTGTCAAGATGAACCAATATATGAGTACCCTCCTTAATATTTTTGTAGTTTGATTAGAGATTATAGTATTTTTACATTATGTTAATGAATTAACAAAATTCGAAATGATGTTGGATAGCCTGACTTTTGTTGTATGAGCTGATTGAGCTCACAATTGCTGTGTTCTAGTTTCAGCATGGGTTTCTTTCCTTTTTATTTAGTATTTTTTTCTATTTCTTAAAATGATTTTGCTTGCTATCTTTCCAGCATGGGTTTGGATCTTTCAGAAGGAAAGACTAGAAACAACTTGGAAGCTGGAGTCATCGAGCCTGCAATGAGCAAAGTGAAAATTATTCAGGTGTTTATTTTAGTTAAATATTATCATTAGCTGACCTCAACATAGAGCTTTCTATACAATTTGTCTGAGCAATTTTTTTTTACCCCCATTTATCTCAGTTTGCAACTGAAGCTGCTATTACTATTCTCCGGATTGACGATATGATCAAGCTTGTCAAGGATGAGGGTCAGGAAGAATAGTGTGTGCTTGAATTTTGACGGCATTTACTTGCTAGTTCTTGTGTAAGGGAGGGCGTTTCCAGGCTATGTTGGTGTGGCATTTGAAGAGGAAGCTATATTTCTTGCCCTTGATGGTCTTGGAGGGAGAATGTTTTGTTTTTCTTGTGGAAAGTAGCTTTTATTTCTTTACAAGTTTGCAGCTAATATTTTGCAGTAGGGCGAGAACATTTTGTTTTGTCTAACAGTTGAAAAGTGGCTGTGTTTGTGTCATGCATTGGCTGGTTGCATGATTTACATGCCTTTCTAAGGCAGCGTTTGGTTTGTGCAATTTTGATGTTTCATTGATATTATTAGTTTTTAACGTAAGAACGTAGTAGGATTATTTAATGTATAATGCCAATTTTTTTTTATTTTTTATAAAAGCTTAATTTCCATTTGTTTAAGAGCTGTCAATTGAATAGAACTTGAATTTACTAGCACAATCAGTTGGAATAGTTGTGGATTGGAATTTGGCTATTCAAACAAATTTTTAAAGTTTGTTGATGTCAACCAGCAAAGTGTGTCTTATTATTGCAAATTCAGTATTAAGCTTGCATGCGAGGAATCTAAAATGATAACCGCTTATGATTCAAATAAAAAAAATTGACATTTTTATTTAACCCTTAAATTTACACCGAACATTTGGAACTTTTTACGCAATGAATACTTGAGCCTAAATCTTAATAGAAAAATGCTCTTCTTCCAACAAAAATTACTTCAGCATGATTTAACGTGTAGCCACAGCGTGACTTGCGTTAACTCACATTTAGTATTTAAGGAAGTTTGGTTTTTTATTGGGAGAAGAGCGTTTTTCATCTTATTAAGCTAGAAGTTAACAAGATTTTAAGCATTTTTTATTTTAATAAAGTACAATTTAAACATTTTGTTTTACAAAAGACTGTATCATATCAAAATTCCTAAAAGTTTATGTTGCACCTTTAATAAAGTTATATCATATGAACAAAACACACTTTAAACCGTAACAAAGTTGACAGGTTGGAATAAATCCTCACAAATGTCAAACTAAACCTAAAAAAATCCAGAACAAGTAACGTCAGATTTTGGTCTTAATTTTTTGTTTACAGTTGAGACATAATTAAAGGATTTGTTCGGTCACGGTCTATTATAGTTTAAGGTAATTATTTTTAACTACTCTATTGAACATAATAGACATGAATGCAGGTTCAATTAAGTATGAGTGTTTGTGGAGCAGTTTGATTAAGTTTTTAGGTAAAAACTCATCTGATTTAAATATAAAAATACGTTCAGTTTGATTCAGTTTTAGATGATTAACTTAAAAAATCCGATCTAATGCGGTCCAAATTATAAAATTGTATATTTTTTTTTATCAATATAACATTAATAAAGATATGGTAAAATAATAGATTTGTTGCAAAATAAGACATAATATATTAAAAATTAATATTACAATTTCAATTGGGAGGAAAGAATCAAACCTTGTGTGCCCCACAAGTTTCTCAACGATGATTAGTCACTACTAAACAATGGTAAAAACTTTGTGGCGCTGACTTGGCCTTTTTTTCATTTTTTTTATTGGCCACATCAGATTTTATTAAAATCCAAAAAATATATAAATTCATTTATATTAATTTAAAAATAAAAAATTATTTAAAAAATTCTAAAAATTTAATCTGGAAAAAAAATTTATTACCAAATTTTTTTCTTTGTATATAAAAAAGCAAAAAATGGAAAAATCATAAAATCTTCATAATTTTGTAAAAATAATTATTTTTTTTCCAATATTTTAATTTCGAAAAAAAAATTGAATTTTTTCTAAATTTGTATCCAGATTTTTAAAAAATAAATTTTTTTCCAGAAATTTATTTTTGTTGAAAAAAATCTGATTATATTTTTAAATTTTGAAAACTTTCTTTTTTTTGTATTTTGAGAATTAAATTCCAGAATTTTTTAAAATATTTTTAATTTGGAAAATATCTGATTATATTTTCTGATTCTTAAATTTAAACAAAAAATTATAGTTATTTTCTGATTTTTTAAATTTTAGAAAAAACATTGGTAATAATTTTTTTTATAGAAAAAAACTTACTAAATTCCAAAATTTTTAAAAATCTTCGTAAAAAACAAATTTTTTTAATTTTGAAAAAAATCTTAATATTTTAAAAATTTAGAAATTTAAAAATCTTAATATTTAAAAAATATTAAGATTTTTTTTCAAAATTTAAAAAATTTGTTTTTTTACGAAGATATGGTATTTTTTTTAAAATTGAATTTTTTTTATCAATATAACATTAATAAAGATATGGTAAAATAATAGATTTGTTGCAAAATAAGACATAATATATTAAAAATTAATATTACAATTTCAATTGGGAGGAAAGAATCAAACCTTGTGTGTCCCACAAGTTCCTCAACGATGATTAGTCACTAAACGATGGTAAAAACTTTGTACTTATAATATGACAACAAGAAACATAATTACATTGCAGGATGACAAATATTAATTGCATTTGAAAGATATGAAATTGTAAGAAAATGGATCAATTAAACTAAGAAATAATATTTTTTTTTAAGACCAACATACAGTAGATTAATGCAATATATCATCCTAATACAAAATTAATAAATCCAAAATTCAATACGATCCGATTTGATCCGAACAATTTACACAAAAGGACATTTAAACACATCCAATAGTATTCAGTTTTAAGTGGTTTTCAATTTTTCTTGGTTTTTTTTTTTGTGATTTTTATTTGGATCAATTTGAATTTAAACACCCCTACACTATAGTGTTTTTTTACACATACTACGTAGTGTTTTTTAGGTGAGTTGGGTTTCAGAGAGTCAGACAAATATCAAGACTCAAAGAATGTTTATAAAGACACTTATAAATCACATTGCAGAGGTGAGTCAACTCCTTATCAACTGTGCTAAACTTTAATATTCTTGCACATTAAGTTTGCTAATTATTTTTACCAAATTAAACACGTTGATATTATTTTGTTTTTATAGTAAGCTATTCAATATAATATAAATATAGAATTATAGGTTGACGAAAATAGAATGAGCCGATATAACCAAAACTGATCTTAATTGGATTGGATCATATCAATATTTTTAAAGCAATCCGAATCAGGCTACATGTTATTTTAATTTTTAAAATAGATAGATAGGTTTATTTTCAAAATCAATATAAACTGAATCGGAAATATTCCCTTTTAGAGATACAAACATAAAAGGAATATAATTTCACACGATTTGCATTGTGAAGAGCAAATATGGAAGGCATCACCAATTTACCATGTCTTAACTTGAACCCAAAGAAAGCTTATGCAAAATCCACATGACATGACGTGTCATTTGCAAGGTCACAAACCTAAACCAAAAGCATCAATTATTATTTTGTTACCCGTCAACAACATCGGCACAAAAACGGCTTGTCTTGTGCCCCAAGACTTATTTGCAAGCTCAACCTAAACTCTTTAAATATTCAAGTTTGAACACTTCATTTCAATTCATGCATATATGAATCATGTCATAACTAATCACATAATTCTAAATTCTTATTTTTAGTGAGGAAAAAATGCATCCAATTGAGAAAATGACTTGCAATGGGTTAATGAACAAAATAGAAGAAGAGAGTGGAGAATATCAATTCATTAAGAAAGGTTTTTTAAAGGGTATGGGATTTATGGTGGATGCTACAAATATCATGGCCATTCACAAGAACAACGTTTCCTCTAATTTGACAAAGGAAGCTCGTTTTGATTCATTTCACATTTTCTCTAAGGCGGTGTCAATCAAATGTGGAGGTAATGCTAATGTTAGGGGTGCTTGGTATGGTGGCTCATTAGATGAACTCATAGATATTGTATCTTTTGGATTCACCGGATACAATATTCATGTAGACGATGATGATGAATCTCACGGTGTTGGAATTTCGTTATCATCGGCTAATTTTTCCATTGATAGGTAAGTAGTTTATATACATGGATCTGAATTTTTTGTAGTCATAATATGATTATTGTAGTTGGTTTATTATTGTTTAGAAAAGATCGAATGACTCACATAGTGATTTTGAAAATTATGAACTTCAAATTTCAATTTTTTCGATTTTGATCAAAATTGAGATAATTGACTATTGTTTTCAATTTACGGTAATTTTCAAGAGCTAGGTCTAAGAAAACTAAGAATCTGGTTATTTGATTGACAGTGCAATGTCTACGGTGGCAGATGAGTATGGTATGAGGCATGTGTTGCTATGCAGGGTGATAGTAGGGAGGGTTGAAAATGTTCCTGCTGATTCTAAACAGAGCCAACCTAGTTGCAGGCAATATGACACAGGAGTTGATGACATTTCATCACCCAGAAAACATATTATGTGGACTGCTTTCATGAATTCTCACATTCATCCAGAGTATATCGTAAGTTTTAAGTATAACTATGTGAAGGGTAAGTTGAGTGTTTTTCTTTTCTTCTTCTGTCTTTTCATGCCCATCTACCTTAATTTTCTCTTTTTCATTTCAATTTCACCATCATAGTTGGTACTAAATGTCAAGGTTTTTGGGTGCAATTGAGGCCACATTAAATTTTTGGTATATTTTGCATTATGATTAATTGTTACCGTAATTTAAAACCTTGTTATATGATCATTTCTAACTTAGATGCCATATTAATACTTTAATAAAATTACTAAATTTTTGTTCAAAATTTATTTTCCAATCGTTTAATGAAATTGATTTTATCTGATATTTATTTTTCAATTGATGATAAAGTCAATTAATTTAATCTTATTTGAAACTATACTAATTTTAGTTTTGAAAGCAAACTATTAGACTTTTTTATTAAGTAAAAACTTTATTATTTTAAGTCCTAAGATGACTGTCTTAGTGGCCTTACCCTTCACAAATCACAACCCTATATTTGTATCATATGCTTGACTCAAGGGCTTAACTACTAACCATATATTGATTTTGAACAGATCCATGTGTATTTGGGACACTAAAACCCCAATCAGAATATGTATTGTTACCTAATCTAGTGGCAAAAGTTTCAAATCATTTGAAACCATCACAAATGTCTCTGTTACTCAAAAGCTGCCGTGTTTACCAAGTAAGTAAACAATGTTTTTATAATTGCTATGCTTTAAGGTTGTTACTATGTCTTGTATATATGCAATGCTTTGTTACTTAAATTTGCGGTAATAAGTGATTAAAACTAAATTATGTTGGGGCTCAGGAGCAAAAGATTACAAGAGAATCATGGGTAAACCAAGTGAGGAAGATAGTTGGGGACATGTTGCTGCATTCAGTGATCCCTGATAAATCCAGTGGCGATGTGCCTCCTTTTTAGTTCAATCTTGGAACTTGAGTTGGACATTGTATTGATCAGATTGGATACAATAGTAGAATGAAAACTTATATAGTATTCGTCGTTATTCAGTATTTTTTTTTTACTCAAGTAATAAGCTGATATAACCATGGAAGCTGGTCAAATTAATTAACTGTGTCTTTGAATCGTTTTTTAGAAGCAAAAATAGTAGTAATAGGAGTACAAGGTACTCCAGCCCTTAAAAATCAATACATTGCTATCCTTATATGCTTTGGAGACATATTTAAGGATTATTCTACCATTCAGAAGTAAGAAAATCTAGATATAAACTTTGTTTACCACTGGTTTTGAAACATTAACAACTTCCCCCAAAATATTGTTCCTTACACGTTTTAAATTGCGTACGTATTCTATCAAATTTGTCCAACTGGTAAGAGACTTGAACGCTTAAACAAGTGGCCATGAGTTTTATTGATTCAAATTTTTTATTAATAAATTACCGTTTGAAATATGCTTATTAACCTTGATCCATGCTTTTATTCCTTCTTCTTCAAAAAAAAAAATGCTTTTATTCCTTTAGATTCTTTTGAGCTAGTCAGCTTTGAAATTCTCTTCATTTCTTAAAAGTGATAGATGGAGGGGTCAATCGCTAAGAGATTGTTGTAATTGTTACAACCATCTCTCTTTGAAGGAGATTTCAAAAAACTTTTGAAAAATTATTGCCCCAAGTGTTTGTTGTAAAAAACGTTAAAAAATAGCTTTCATAAACAGGTCCCCCAAAACATTAGTTAGCATGACTCTAAAAATTGTTTTGCTTCCTTTTTTCACCTTACACTCTTTAAAAAAAAAATACTTGTCCCTAAAATATAATTGTTTTGGAATATAAAAAATAATCATTGAATACATTTATACGAGCAATTTAGTAATAGTTACATATTTTTCCCACAAATTTAGTATTCTAACAACTTTTCTTATTACCCATAATTTTTATAAACTACTCTTGTAAGAAGGGAGGGAGCGAGGAATTTCGATTAACAGTGGTGAATGAGAATCACTCCATTCCACAAGTTCAGTTATGTTATGTTCATTGTTTCCAATTTTTCACGGATGAATATTTCTTAGAAACCGTTCCACTTCCACCAATCCGCTCATTCCATTAACTAAATGTACAGAGCTATAATAAGTACTAGAACGACTGACTACTCGTGTTCCAAGATTACCAAAACTACTCAAATTCAATATATAAAACTCTCCTAACCATATCCATGAAGGATTAACCCATAAATTTATAACTACACCACCTCTTGTAAAGTTTGCAATACTACTACTACCTCGTTGACACAAGAAAAAGAATCATCCATGAAGTCATTTCAAAACCGTTTCAAGTCATTGATCAAAAAAGTAGTTGAAGCTCCAAAACACTTTCTTTTCTCCACCAAAACAAACTCACTTCTAATCCTTGACCGCTTTTACTACAAAGATAACAATGTATGTGGCCAACACCTATTTCTTCTAGATAGCAAAACAAAACATCTCAAAGAGCTTCATATTCCAAGAGTTACAAATTCTGACATGGGTTATAAGATCATAGCTTCATGCAATGGTTTATTTTGTATTGCTCATTATTCCTTAGACCAGTACTCTACTATTTTCCTTTGGAATCCAACCACAAAACAAACCAAAAGAATCATTGAACCACCACATCGTCAACAACCTTTGCTTATGCCACCAAATTGTCTTATAGGCTTTTATGAAAGTAATAATGATTTTTATGTGGTAAGGTTTCACTCTTTTGAAAACACAAAGAGGGATTCTAGTAGAATAACTTATGCTGTTGGAGGTGAAAAGTACTCATTGAGTAAAAGGTTATGGAGAGAAATAAAGGGTTGTGATCAAAATTTGATTTTGAAGGGAAATTTGTTTTGGACTGAGAACACTGTGACAATGGAAGGAACCTTGTGTTGGGTTGCTATGGAGGTAACTGAAAAGGTTAGTCATGAAGTGATTATCTCTTTTAATTCAATTGACAATGTTATTAGCAAGATTGAGATGCCTATTAATTCTTTTAAAGATTGTGATGAAGTTTATAAGAAACTTGTAATTTATAAGGATTCTGTTTCATTGATTACTTGTTCAAAAAGTAAAAGTATGGAACAATGGTTAGATTTGTGGGTTTTGCCTGATGAATATGAAGGTGTTGAGTATTGGATTAAGGTACAAACTCTTGGTATGTTTACGACATTAGAGCGTCCGGTTGGTGTCTGGAAAAATGAAGTTCTTATGGCTACAAATAAAATGATACATAGTGTGGGTGGAGTTGTTGCTTGGCTTCCTGAAGATGATATTGGAGCTGAGTTTTCCTATAACATTATAAATTATGAAGAGAGGTTCTTTCCTTTACATGATGTGGAGGAAATTGATTATTTTGAAAACGGAGGATTTTTGTTTATATGATACTATGCTTCTTAATAGGAATATCAACAAATTAAGCATTAACTGTAACAAAAGGATTATGGTGGGAGCTGAGGCCTGGGGGCTTAAGATTGAATAAGACTTTCTTGTTTAGTTTTTTTTTTGTGTGAATCCTTTGACAATGATTGTGTAAGTTCTGAGTATGTACAAGTTCACAGAACATTGTAGAGCAGGAACGTTGGAAAGAATGCTAGTTTGAGTCGGAAATGTATTCCCCTTGCCTGTTACTACATGACGCATTTAGTCGTCTGATTTGAATTATGTTTTAAAATGTAATTCAAGCCGATTTAAACATTGAACGACTAAGATTGCTTATTGCGTGCAACTGCATGTACTTCTGTGAATTTGGGTCCGTTTTACTATATTAGTTCTTTCCACTATCTCTTTTTTCATAACTATTAGTAGAAAAAAAAGATTTACACATATCAAACTTGAATTGTTATGTCTATTTCCATTGAAAGTCATTTTTTTTCTAGGAGACGTGATTGACTCAACGGTCTTGCTAATTAATTAATACTTAGAAAGAGTTATATTGAACCATTACAAGAACTTGTTAATGCAGGTGTATATCATATGAGGCCAAATTTTGAACAAAGTTTGCACACATTTCTGAAATGTGACCTGAAGTTAAAGTTCAAGGGCGTCTGTCTTAAAATTATGAAGTGCTGACTGCGTGCAATAGCGACTGCTCCTAATCTAAATTCACTTCGTATGATAAAACTACATACATCTACTTAAAATTATTTCATTAAACAACAATTTGAGTATCTGAAAAATGTGGACTCTGCCTATTTACAACAAAATTCTTAAATCTCTATAAGAAGTGAAACTCATCATCTGTTTCTGCCATGTTTAAGAAAATGGCTAACAAAACAACCATATACAATTCCATATGTATACTTGTGAATGCATGAAATAAAACCTGAATAATTAGGCTAAAAGCCAAAAGTTTCTATGAGTTTTAGTATTGAGAACATAGCCTCCATTTTGTGCTTTTCTTTGAACTGCAACACAGGTGCATGTGCCCGGAGTGTTTTGGATCAAATACTCCGCCGTATCAAACATTTTTACCCCTTTCAATGATCCTCCTGTAGGTCGTTTATATCTGCATATTCAAATTTAAAATTTTAAAATCAAATATATGTATAAACTTTCTCCGTTTTTAAATAGAAACAAAAATGTGCATGCATGTGGTTCAATTTGACCAAATACACATACTTTTTTGTTTATGTAAAATTAAAGGGATTATATGATTTATTATATACTTACCCTAATAATGTGGAAGAAAGAGTGCGTTTTTGGCCTATAACTACAACATCGACCTGTTGATCTAAGGTATGTAAGAGAATAGTGTTAGCCCTATCTTTTCCATTATCTATTTCAACCTTCATTGTACGAACGTTCAATTTAGGTTGAGAAGCTTTACAGACATTTTTCATTTCTTCAAGAAAATCAATTATCGTCTCCCCCTCCGTAGCCGAACCTCCTCCTCCTCCTCCCCCCCCTCCCCCTCCACCACCAATGTCATTTAACGACGCGGTTGTTGAGGTTCCCAATGAAGGCATTTTAAGAAACGTTGAAAGAGTATTGCGCCATGAACTTGTGTTCTCAATAACATGTAATAGAATCAATTCATCTTGTTCCATTACAGCGTGACAAAGTGCATATTGAAGTGCTCCAGCTGATTCACGTGTTGGATCAGCCACCACCATTACCTTACGTGATTGATTTATTGCTTGTGGGTTCCTATTACTACCATTACCACTTGCCATTAATCAATTAACCATGCACTATGCACCACAACAGAAAATGGGAAAAATATGAATATGAAACAATGTTCATTTTTTGTGTGATTGGTGATTAATTTGAAGAGTACGATATTTCCATACCACAACAACAACTCATATAAATTGTTTGTTTTACTTTTGTGATTCACAGTTTTGTTTTGTTTTTATACACTACTATGTTTAGATTGGATTTTTATGCTACGTTGAAACACACCTTCCTCAAGACTCGGTCAAATGCCACCCTATTTTTACCTCTATTTGTGTGCTCATATATGCAATACTTATCATGTCTATCAAAATTCTTTTCTAAAGTTAATTTTCTCTTGTAATTATGTTATTGTTATTGTTTTTGTCAAAAAAAAATGTTGTTGTTATTGTTACAATGTTTAATAAACTTGTAACCACTCAATAAATCGATTATTGATTAGTTTTTTTAATATACGAAATGACAAATAACCATTACTAAAACTCACATATATAAATGAAAGAACTATGTTTCAAATCTCGGTTACAATATCTCATCTTGCAATTTCGACAATTTTGTTAGTTAAACTTGGTTATTGGTTACTTTTTTTGAGGAAGTTATTGATTAGTTTACACCGTAGAAGTTTATTTTATTTTAAAAAAAAAGGATTAGTTTAACCCCACTCTAGTTCTTTGACCAAGAGATTAATATGATGTCGACCAATCATGTCATAGGCATTATGAGTGACTAAGAAAGTTAACGATTTGTTGCTCTAATTGTGCCTTTAGCTTCTTAGCCTTCACTCTAATAAACACAACTTTGTGCTCCAATTCTTCCTTTAATTTTCAGTTTTCCTCCAATGGTCCTTCCACTCCTAACTCTTCAAGCTCCTTTGCCTTCACGTAGGGTTAGAACTCATCACCTTGGCTCTCCATTGGGCACTCAAGGAAATTTAACAAGTTGAAATTCTTTGTATTCTCTAAGAGCATGTTTGGATGAGATAATTGAGAAACTTTAAAGAATTTAGAATTCTAGACAATTCAAATGATTTAAGTAAATTGCTTTCATTTCTAAGTATTATTTTTTTTTTGAAGAAGCATTTCTATGTATTATTGTTTGGATAGAGTAATAAAAAATTTCATTGTCATCATTTTATGACAACTTTTATGAAAAAAAAAATAAAAAATTGGCCAAATATGAAAATTTAAATTATGGGTCAATTTGCAAATTTTGAAGGGTCAATTTATAATTTTGAGGGGAAAATTTGTAATTTCCAAAAATATGGGTCAATTTGCAACTTTTGGAAATTTATTGGGTCAATTTGAAAACTTTGGAAAATTTGAGGATCAAAATACAAAATTTGAAAAATTATAATAATGAAGAAATTTGAAATTCTCTAAATTTCCATCATTTTGAAAATTCTCCAAATTATCATCCAAACAATAAAATTTACCTAAAAATATATGAATTCCCTCAAAATATTCTCATATCCAAAACACTCTAAGAGGTTAACATTCAAGTAAGCGATGAATTGTATAACTTTTTACACAAATAGTTAAACTAGCTCGCAAATGAATGACTTATGAAATCAAACCAGGACTCTTTGGGATTAATTTTTTATTTTGGTTATTCATTGTATTTCATGTGTATTTTTAAAAAAGAAGTTTGTTAATTTAGATCCACTTGTTTTTCGGCGTTTGTAAATTACTACTTAAGACATAGACAATTATTTTAGTTTTTTTATTACCATGAGATTAATACGAAGTTTTCATCGTTGTTTAATAACGACTAATTTTTGTCGGAGAATCTATAGGGCACACACTCTGGATCTCCCCTCTCAACTAGATTTTTTTTATATGCATAAGGCCAAAATCGAACCACATACTTAAAGGACACACCTAATCATATGTTTAAGGGACTCAAATCTCTTACCACTTACTAATCGATTATTGATACAACTATTTTAGTGATAATTTCCAATAATCAGCTAAATGGAAAAGTCTTTCATAGACAGAACCCCAAATAAATATTATTTAGGCATACTCACATAAAAACTAACAAAATTAAATAAAAAGTATTCAATCACATCAATTGATATATTGTAATTTTATTTTCCTTTAATTTTTTTCTTAGTTTTTTTGTGTGTAATCAAATATTTTTATTTAGGTATGTGCCCAACCAAATGTGAAAATGCCTTTGAACTTTGAAATTCAGCAGGGAGGGGCCAAAGGGGACTTTTGTAGACGTCATACGCTGTCCTTCAGTCATTGTTACCTGTTGTTGTATGTGAAAATAATGAAGAATTGGGATGCACAATATCAGTCTTTTTAATAATTAAAAAAATAAAATAATATTCTGATATTTGGAAGTGTATGAATAGTATTTTACTAAATATGTGAAATAATAATTTAGTCTTTTTTTTTTACTAATAATAATTTAGTCCTTAAATTAATTTCGTGTCCCGATTCCACCAAAAAACAAAATTAGTCTCACATTTCCTTAAAAAAAAAAAACTAGTCTCACATTAGAATATATTTTAAAAAATATTGATAAAAATTAATAGAAATCTATTCTCTGTTTTTTTTTTTTTA
>Ga0228710_1007400_pt1 | contig 16219 bp, 19 predicted proteins | sample MedpolnodulmetaG_FD_177995 | JGI IMG/M metagenome (GOLD analysis project Ga0228710, IMG submission 177995) | Root nodule microbial communities from Medicago polymorpha collected in Santa Monica, California, United States - pink nodules | ecosystem: Host-associated > Plants > Roots > Nodule... | reverse complement strand
AGTGCAAAAGAGGAAATAAGAGAACCAAAATTGTGTTTTGTCTTATATAAATGTCGTGTCTTATATAATAACTGCGGCAAAACACCGCAATTTCTGTAACATGCCGTTCTGAAGTTATATCCCTAACAAATCCGGATTATATCTACCAGATCATGTAATTGAGTATCCCGTAGTTATCTTCCTAACTGGTTCGGTATATATCTACCATATGTTGTATAAAAGGGAAAATTCAGTATTTTAGGGGGCCTTTGGAGATTTTAGGGGGGCTTAAAAAGCAAGGTTCTTATCCTTTTGTCATGTAACACTTTAGGCCCAATTTTCACCAATATTGATAGATTAAATATTTCCTTTTTAATACCTTATGAAAAATGTTGTTGACACATTTAAAAAGGCTGAAAAACACCAGTAAAAGACGTAAATGCACCGGCGGCAGTTAACTACCGAGGAAAAGAACCGGCGGCAGTTAACTGCCGATGAAAATTTCGGTAGTTAACTACAGCCGGATCTATCGGCAGTTATCTGCCGATGCGTCCTAAACATATGCAGATACAGAAACTCAGTTTTACATTTCAATTTTCATTTCAAACAAGTTGTCCAAATCTTCTCCAATTCCTTCAATTCGATTTTGGAGTAAAATCAAGTGAATCATCTCAATTTAATCACAACTAAGTAGTTTGACTCATTTTTAATCATAATGTTAGTTTATGTAGGTTTTTTTTTATTTTTTTTTTAAATTTTGATAGTTTGCATGTGGTTAGGGTTGATGTAGGAATTGACATTTTGATGATTGCATGTAGTTTATAAATGAATGTAGTTGTTGTGAATGTTGTTTGAATGTGTTTTAAGTTCAATGTGGTTTTGAATGGTGTCAAATGAAGATAATTTGAACATGTTTGATACTTTGCACACAAGGTGTTTGATAAAATGCCCCAATGAGAATTATATTGATTATTTAGTTAGTTTAGGTTATGGAAATGATGTTAATTGTAGTTTGGTAAAGTGTATTATTGATTATTTAGTTAGTTTAGGTTATGGAAATGATGGAAATCCACACAAAGTGTTTGATAGTGTTTGATTATTTAGTTAGTTTAGGTTATTTTTAGGTTGAATGTGGTTTTGATTTTCACCGATGAATGTATGATGTGAACGATGTTTAGCTTATATTTTACGTATAAGTTGAATGCTGTTAATTTTTTAAATTTTTTGTGTAGATATGTCTGATCTGAATCAGGGGCAGCCAATTGATCCAGAGAAACTTATGTGTGGTAGACGCGCTATGACACAAAGCGCTAGGCAGCAAAGGCAAAGAGGCACATCCCAAATAGGGGAAGAGGAAGAGGTAAAGAGAGGGCGGATGGTGAAGGGAGTTCTTAGGCTACCCAGGCTGCATAGTCACAGGTGGTTGACCCGACGCAGGTGGAGTGTCTAAATTATCAGGATCAGATACACGATGCCACAGATGGTGGTTATGACCAGCGGCATATTTCAGAGGATGTTGTGCCTGTATTAGACCAGGATGACATTACAGCAACGACTGCCCCAGAGATGTTACCTGATCACGCTCCCTTTCCTGGAGGACCGGAAGATACATCTCTGCTGGCCTCTTATGCCAACCATGTTGCATTGCCGCTCTGGTATTTTTAATTGTCTAAAATTATCATATGCAACACAATTTAAATGTTTTAATTTTTTTTTATGTGTTTTTGGTTTAAAGATTATATCAACTTTTATATGTGTTTTTTTAATTATCTAAGTTCTTTTTAAATATTATATCAACTTTTAATTATTTTCGTTATGTTTTAAATTGGTGCGCGAAATTTAATTTTAAAATGTCGCGCGTAATATAAATTGAAATTACACGTGCATGCCAATTTAAATGTTTTAATTTTTGTTATATGTGTTTTTGTAAGTTTTAAATGTGTTATGTGTTAAATTAGAAATATATGCGCCAATTTAAATTCATGATTTTTATTTTTAAATGTGTTAATTTGTATTTTATTTACTTAAATGTTTACAATGTTTATGTTGTTTTAAATATGTTTTTTTTATTATTTCAGATTCGTAAAAAGCGTAAAGTGAAACCCATTAATCATGGGGCTAAGATTTTGGAGCTTCGACGTCCGCACGATAATGCGGAATGGTTTTGGGGTCCGCTTAAGGCGAGCGGGCTACATGATTTGGTATACACGGGCTACGCCACTGTGCCTCATGCTTTGCTGATGACTTTATACGAGAGGTGGCATGCCGAGATCAGCAGTTTTCACTTGCCTGTGGGGGGAGATGACCGTTACTTTGGATGATGTCGCATGTCTGATACATATTCCGATTGAAGGGCGAATGTTCAGCCATCCAAAGAAGATGTCTTGGACTGATGGAGCGGATCTGATGGAGAGACACTTAGGTGTGACGTAGGCGGAGGCAGTGAAAAATTGCAATGAAGAGTATGGTGGTTACATTAGTTATAAGGCACTGAGGGAGTATTATGAGGGCTACCTTGATGCTGCTACCAGATTGTCGGATCCACAAAATCCAGGGGATCCACAGGAGCTGGAAAGGGTTAGGACTGCTTGTGTAAAGTGTTACCTCTTGTACTTGGTTGGATGCTTGTTGTTTGATGATAAAAGCAACAAACACATCGAGTTGGTCTATCTTACGACCATGGAGGACGGCTACACGGAGATGCGTAATTATTCTTGGGAGGGATGACATTGGCATACTTATACCACTGTCTATATGAGGCCTCTTTGCCTGGAGACAGAGCTCTTGGGGAAGCGTGACATTGCTCACTGTAAGAAATTGTCACATTTGAAGCTTAACTTTATTTTTTTGTTTTTTTTTCCTTCTTAATAACTTATAAATGTGATTTGTTTGGTTTGTGCAGGGATGGTTTTTGGCCCATTTTCCTGGCCTTTACAGTGTTGATCAAAATCCCAAGTATATAGAAAACTATCTGGTTGCGGCGAAATGGATGTTACATAAGGGTCATGGAGAGGGGGTGATGTATCACTCATTGCTTGATCCTTTGCGTTTTGATGACGTTACCTGAAGGTCGTACGAAGAGCACATGGAGATCCAGGGTTTTGAGGAGATTTTCTGGTATTCAGGCTGAGTTATATGCGGTGTTGTTAGGGTGTAACGTCACTTGCCTGAGAGAGTTAGGCGGCAGTACAGATACGTCTAGAACATCCCTAGACATCCGACAAATGTTGTTAAGCTGCGACCAGATCAGATTGTGCAGACATTCATTGACTTCCGCACTCACACGATTAAGGAGCTCGATTGGGGTGGCCGACAGGAGAGGAGACATGGAGGGTGGAGGACGGCTATGTACTATGGTACACTAGGGTGTCTCACCCTCAGATTTTGCCACTTCTTCCAGGAGATATTCCGAGGCTAACAAATGAGGAGCAGATCATTGCACATCAGTGAGAGCAGCACGAGGCGTGAGGCTCGCCAGATACTTATGACATGGTTAGTGGTGTTGTTGCCTATGTTGATGAGCAGTTGGGTCCGGAGGTGATGAGCCCTGAGCAGTGATTTGAGGCCATGCACCATGTTAGGGAGCAGATTGCACCGATTTTGACCAGGAGGCGAGGTCGGGGGCCGAGGAGGCGGCAACAACAGCATGAGGAGGACCAAGAGTAGGATTACTTGTAGTTGTTGTTTAGGACTTGTTAATTTTTGTATATATATGACATTGGTTCATATATTTGTATTTTGATGACATGCTCTCGTACATTGGCTTTAACTATGTTGGTACTTTTATAACGCATCGGCAGTTAACTGCCGAGGATAAAGGGATCTGGGGGCAGTTAACTGCTGAGGAAATTGAATCCATCGGCAATCAACTATCGAAGGAAATTTTAGTCCTTTACTAGTGTGTTTCAACTTAAACACATGTGTGACCAGCAATTTTCATACTCTACTAGTATGAGGCGTCCCTTAACATTTTTAAGGTTGATTTCTAGGTCCCACTCTAAGCCTGTTATGTTCCCTTCACTGATTTGTGAGAGCAATTCCTACAAAAACTTTTCTAGATTTAATATTTTGGTTCAATGCCTCCACACATTCAACAAAACCTATATAAGTCCTTCTAAAAACACATAAGCATCGACTCTTCTCTAAAAATGTAAAATATCCTATTTTACCAAAATATATCTAAAATTAAAAGAATTTCAAACTTAAAGATGCTTTAATCCAAGCATAGGTGTGCTTAATAATAAACCTTTTGGAGAGTTACCAACATTAAAGGAATAGATCCATCTAGAAGATAAAGCAAACTCGACAACTAAACGTTAGAGTCCAATCTCAAGGAGATAAGGAGATATCAAGTCTATTTAAAAAAATTATGTGCCAATGTTGTTGGTGTCCATGTTACTATCTATCTGCATCTTTATTATCACTTAACTTTTCTTGCTTAATAAAATTTTTTAGTTTAGAAACACTCATGCTTGAATGATAAGAATATTGAAGCCTCAAGTGCTTTATTATGTACAAATTTAGATGCATTGATTATATTTTTATGGAAGTACAAGAGAGGAATTGAAAGGGAACAACAGAAGGAAGCATCTCATGTGTTAGCTAGCGTGACTTTCACTAAATCATGAACCGTGAGATCTTTTGAGCCTAAATATTGTCAAATGTTGGTTCTTTATGTTTAGCTTCTACTTTGACTTAAGGTTGCACTAAACTTGATCATAAAGCTTGATTTTAATGATTTATTGACACATGATTTCAATTTTTTGCTTGATTATTATGCATCTCATAACATGTCTTCTAAATCACATTTCTCGTACAACATCTATTCTATCTACACCTGATTTGTCCACGTTTTCTTCTTATGATAGCAATGAAATTGAGCATATCACAAATCTTGATAACATTCGCAAATCTCAAAGAACTCATAGAGATCCTAGCTATCTTCCTCCTAGTGTTTCATCTTTCAAACCTAATCAAGTTTCTAAATTGCTCAAATCTCTTTAGGGTTTGAAGTAAGCCAACCGCCAATGGTTTTCCAAATTATCATCATTTCACACCTCAATCAGACCATTCTTTGTTTACTAACAAAATTATGTGTTTACTGCTTTACCGGTTTATGTTGATGATTTTATTCTCACTGACACTTTCATCTCAAACATTCAATCCATTAAACTTCTTCTTGATGACAAATTCAAAATCAAGGATTATCATACAAAGGTAACTTGCTTACTTAATGGAAATACTTTCTTGACTGTCAAGCCTTTGCTCCACTCCTTTGCCAAAGATTATCATAAACCTGATTCTAATATTAAACCTTATAATGATCATTCTGCTTATAGAAGACTCGTGGGAAGGCTTCTATACCTTACTACAACCAGACCAAATATATGTTTTGTTGTGCAATTCTTAAGTCAACATATGGTGAATCCCTTTCAATCTCACTGCAATGCTGCTATTAGATTACTTAGATACCTCAAAGGGGCTCCTGTTCTTGGTCTCTTTTTCCCTGCTTCCTATACTCTACATCTCAAAGCTTTTAGTGATTCAGATTGGGCAACTTGTCCCTTTTCTAGAAAATATATTACTAGTTTTTGCATATTTTTGGGTGATTCCCTCGTTACTTGGCGCTCTAAGAAGCATGCTATTGTCTCTAGGTCTTCCTTAGACACACAGTTTACTTGACATACAAGTCATCATTGATTATAACTTAGCCTAGTCCTAATTAGTAGTTGACTCTTAACTACAATTAATTAGAATTAACTAAGGTTGTTACTCACAGATAAAGTTAGTTAATGAGTTCTCTCTTACTTTACTTCCATAACTCCATAACTTGTGTGTGTGTGTACACACATGTTCAATATTAATTAACATTTCTTCAAAGTTGTTGAAGTTCTCTATAATAATATATAAGAATTGGAATCAACAATAGAGTTAACAAACCATTACATATGGGTGTTGGCCAAACTCATTGCATTACCTATTAATATTAGTTTGGGTTGGATAATTTTGTTTTCCCAATTTTTGGAGCATAATTGAGTTGATTGGGACAATGCATTGCAATATGCATAGAACAGAACATATTTGAACCCGAACTTTAATTTCCTATTTATTCATTTTAAACAGTAAAATTCTAATAATTAGGTTACTAGATAAAAAAAATAATCCTATTAAATCAAAACACGAAACCATAGTGTTTTCTAGATTGAAATAGAGAAAATCAAGTGAGCAAAAGTGAGTGAATCTTTGAGCTGAAAAATTCTTGTATCTCTGATTCTTTATCAAAGAAATAGAAAGCTACATCAGTGAGAAAGTAAGAGGTGTTTCTCCGAACCTCGATAAATTAAGTGTTTTTCCTCTTTCCCATTCTTCCAGTTCCACTTACTTCTATTGAATGTTGCAGCAATCTGTCACAAGAACTGGATCAAACTTTAAGAGTAAAAGTGTTCTACTTCATTCTTCTATTATCTTATATATACGGTCAATCATTCTATATGATAACCATTGAATTCTTAAGAGTAAAGTTGTTTGGATTCTTTTCTATTGGAAATAAATTTCTTTTGCATTAAAGTACCAGCAAAACTTCAGAACTTTCTATGGCTTTGTTTTTATAATGCTCTCCCTATTAATGTCCGTCAGCATCATTGCAACATGGTAGCTTCTCCAAGCTGCACCCGTTGCTCTTCACCCATAGAGGATATTCTTCACTGTTTACGTGATTGCCCGCACTCTAGAGAGCTTTGGCTCCGCTTGAATATGGGGCGATATAATACTTTTTTCTCTGAATTTGATGTCAAGGTTTGGCTTCATGAGATGACAAAGTGTACTTCCGCTATTTTGTTTATTACGGGAGTATGGAATGTTTGGTGTTGGAGAAACAATACTATTTTTGAGGATCAACATTGGTGTATTTAAGATGTTGTGCGAAAAACCTTTTTGTTACATGATGAGTGCATTTCTTACTATCCCAATCTTGGTTTGGACCCACACTCATCACGCCTCTTAACTCATTGGGTCCCCCCTCCGGAAGGTACACTTAAACTCAATATTGATGGCAACTTTCTAGAAGATTTGGGTTGTTTAGGTGCTGGTGGTGTTGTTCGCAACCACTTATGCTACTGACATACTTCATATTAGAGATGTTTTACATGGAAATGGTAATACAACGTTGGTGCATGTTCTAAAAACAAAATATGTGTGCAGATTTTATGGCTAAGGAAGAATCACATACAAGGTGCTCTGCTCGCTGGAATTGCCCTCCGCCTAACATGGAATCTCTTATTCTAAGAGATAAACTTAAAACTTAACTTTTACTCTCCCTTTCTTCCTTTTCTTTTTGCCTCCTTACTTTCTAACACTAAAAATAGGAAATAAATTTCCTTTATCTGCATGTGATATCCATTGAATTCTTTCATCTTATGGAATTCATAATAGAGGATCTTTATACTTATTCTTTCTGCACACTCAAATAAACATGGGTGAACATTTAAAGATAAATTGTTTTGTCACAAGTAATTTTCTAATTTCTATCATCGATATTTATTAGTGTTAATCGTTTGGTCGCAACACAAAACAATTGAATGTGAGTGATTTCTAAAATAATGGATTTATACAAAACTTATTGGAAGACTCAAGATCAATTATATGATGCACGAACGCATATAAGAGAGAAAAGTAGAGCGTTAGGCGATTCACAATGGTGCTAGGAATTGTGACCCTGTATGTTCTAGTGCTAGGAGCAATAGCTTAGAGCATCTTCAATGGATGGTCTTTAAGGGTTCCTTACTTAACAAGGATCACTTTCTCTTAACGACCCGTCATTCGAGGAAGAAAAAAATTTCATATTAAGTAACTACAACTATATAAGAATTCTCTCTCCTCTGAGCAACTAACGGGTCCTACGTTTAAAAGAAGTAATAAAATATGTACAAGTTGGTCCCACTTTCAAAAGAAGTAATATTTTATGAGGTAATTTATAATTTAATAAATAAATTACTTTTTTTAAATATTTTATGAGGTAGTTTATGAGATAAATTACTTTTTATATAATGATGTAAAGTTAGTAGGGCTTATTTAAGCACTTTTATTGGAGTCCCTGTTAGTGTATGTCATTGAAGTCATTGAGTCCTTAATAGAAACTTTTATTAAAAATTATAAATAAATTAGGTGTACATGTGAGGCCCATTAAAAGAGTCCATATTAGTGGACTACCATTGTGGATGCTCTTAGCGTGCCGGCGCTTGACTATGCGCTAGGTTCCCAGTCTTCAAGCAGCTCACAAGGTTCGATGCCTATACGGGCACTAGGTACGTTTTGGGCGGTCTGAAACTGTGATTTGTGCGATTTTCTCATGATTTTGTGTTCCAATAGTTATATCCCTTCATAGATTTGATTAGGATATTTTGTTTCATTGTTATTACTTAGCTGAAAGTGAACAACACATCTTTTGATTAAAAATCCTTATTTCATATGATTGTAACTCTTGGTGAAAGGTTTCTTTTCATGTGTGAAGTGTTGTATCTTGTATTATAAATACACACGATCTGTGCACATTAGAAAGAACGCAAATTTGTCCATTGTTCTCGGCCAATTTTCTGTCATTTTCAATCTCTAAATCATTATGATCATTTTCTCTAATGTATGAGTGAAGTGTAGGAAATATTTTTATGTAAACTAATACCGAAAGATACCTTTAGTGTGCTTGTGCAAATAAAATTAAGGTTTCAAAAACATTTTGAAGAGGATTCGCTAGTATACCCTCTAACATCCAATGCGTGCAAATTGGTGGGGGCTAATCAAACTTACAGGTTAGTGTGAAAACACACACTTCAGAGTTCTAAGTGCAGTCTCCATTTATTAATTTTTTGAAAACTCAGTATTTAGGCCAAGGATCAATTAATTTGAGGATCCAATCTCACCGTCCATATACAAGACCCTATTTAAAGTCAAAGAAAAACTTTCAAAGTCTCAAACTAACAATACTATGCCAATTCAAATGAGTTAGTCATTGATTTCTTAATTGTTTTGTTGCAACAATTTTCCCCATAATAACAGTTTTCTAACATTGAATCCATAACCTAGGCTATGAGACAGTTCATCCGTGTTGCAGTCATTGGTGTCTCAAGACTGAGCTTCACGTACCATGGTATCTTTATGTAGAAGCTTTGCAAGAGTTTGAGTGATTTAAGTGAATTCCGGTCTAAGCTTGGGATCTTCTTCCCAACAGGACTGCAACAAGGGAAGTAGATCTTTTGGAAAATCATTCACACTTGGTCTTATTTTCTGCAACCATTAGTGAAATTCATCAATATATATTATATAGCACAACAATAATATGTGCGGTCACAATCACAAATTTAAATCATTTAGACGCATAGAGGCAAAAGTATATATAGTTTATTTATTTCAATATTAATAAAAAATAATTATTTTTAAACTTTTTTTGTATGTGTTAAATCTAAATTATTTGTAGTTGTGACCAAACAATTATTGCTCGTGTGAAAATGTGTTTGTATTTGAATGATATATTCAAAATTTGTTAATATTGTATGTTAAACTTAGCATAACGAATGAATAAGATTCTCTTCATTCAAATTTTCAACTGACATTACTTTTTTAAGAATGCATACTAAACAACTGAAATTAAAATCGGGGATAATCATATCTGAGACTTTGAGAGGAGTACTCTCCAAAATCTTAAGCCAATACCACCTAACCAACCTAAGTGGGTTATCTTATGACATATTAAAAATTCTTTTTGGCTTATTTCTATATAACCTCTCTAAGATAACTTACAAAAACAACATATATTATATGAAAATAATTCACTTATTCAATATTCTGTTATCTAATAGGTTATACATAAACATTTAATTAAATTGTTTAACCAAACAAGGCCTAAGTGGGGAATGGGTTTCCTCATGTGGAAATCTCTCCAGTCTTCTGCAGTGACATAATTTGTACCATTAATTGTCTTATCTCCCTTATTTTCAACATTTAAAATTTCCACATGCATTAAATTTTAATGGGCAATATTTCACTGGACTCTCGTGTGACTGGAGAGGATCCAAACCCCGCCTAAGTGTAGTATAGCATCTTTAAAATATTTATGAGAAACTTGGCTAGTCAAAAAATATCGAATTGACTCATAAGAATATCATATTTAGTGTGTGTTTTTCAAGTTTATCAAATTTATTCTTAGGAATAACATTCTTTGGAATATAAAGATGGGAATCTTATTCCAAGGTATTTAAAAAAAATATGTTTGCTTTACATTATAATATTCGGGGGAACCATAAAAATAGGGATTATAATAGGTAATTACACATGAATGTGTTCTCATCTGCATGGGAACTTTATTCTCATCCTTTTCTTTGGGAAAAATTTTCTATTCCCAGGAACGTTTTATACCCGAGAATAAAATTTAGTAAACTTGTAACAAACATAGACATGTATATTTCTATCGTTTTATTCCCAGAAATCTACGAACGTAACTTGAAACAAACGCACCCTAAGACGTGAAATTAGAAACAAAAAATTATGTCAGTTAATATACTAGAATCAGCTCCATTTTGCAGTTAGATAAGCATGTTTACAAAATCTTATCACTAAAGAAAATATAAAAAAGTTGAAGAGTCGTGATACATACTAAAATTGAAACTATAACAAAATATACAAAAATGGAAAGAACAAGGTTGAAAGCAACATCCATATGGCATACTAACCGCACTAAATCTATCCCTTTCTTTAAATGGAATTTGATTTTTTGTCAACCCCCACAAAAGAATGACGCAAAATGAAGTACTTTTGTTAAGCTCATTTTGCAGTTTATTGGAGCATATGTGGAACCATCAATGTTGATAATCACGGAACTTTTGGAAGCTGGTTCACTTTAGAAACACTCAAGAGAGTATTTATCTAAGTTTTGCTTTTGATATTTCTCAAACAATGGAATATTTACATGCAAATGGCATAATTCACCGTGATCTAAAGCCATGTAATGAATTTTTTATTCGTATATTGTTTAGTTTTAATGTTTCCCATTCATGCATTTTTATTTATTTGATTTTTTGTCTACTAGGAGATAAAATGTTCATTTTGTTAAAAATAGGGACGGCTCTCAATTTAGTCAAGTTTTTAAAAGTATATATAGCTCAAATATTTTCCTACTCGGTAATTTAAAATCTGCATTAAATTGAGAACCATCCTAGTTCGTTTAATCAGAGTTACATCACATCTTTTACTTACAAAAGTATCCGTGACCTGGTCATATAAAGATGTTATACTACACTTAGTTAGGCCTTCTCAAGCCCCACAAAACTAATGCGAAACTATAGACATATGCTTTGTGATCATAGTATTCCTTTTCTCCCTTTGAAAGTGGTTTCTTGCTAAATAACTAGTGGAACAAATATAAAAGAAGTATTAGACATTCATATATCACATATTTTTTTTGGAAACTTTTAATAGTATGATTAATAGGTGCAAGCATATGCTACATACACACATTTAAATAGACAAATATGTATAAAGAAGAATGATTTGATTTACATACATTGTCGGTGTAAAGACGTTTAACTTCCCTCCATCTCTAATTATAAAACTATTTTCCAACTATAATTAGGGACGGATGGATGTTAAAAATCTTAACGCCGACAATGTATGTAAATTAAATTATTCTTCTTTATACACATTTATCTATTCAACTGTGTGTGTAGCATATGCATGCACCTATTAATCATACTTAAGTTTTCACAAAAATATGTGATATATGAATGTCTAATGCTTCTTTTATATTTGTTCCACTAGTTATTTAGTAAGGAACCACTTTCAAATGGAGAAAAGAAATACTATGATCATAAGGTAGATGTGTATAGTTTCACATTAGTTTTGTGGGGTTGACAAGGCCTAAATGTAGTATAACATCTTTATAGGACTATGTCATGGATACTTTTGTACGTGAAAGAGGTGATGTAACTCTGATTAAATTAATTAGGGTGATTCTCAATTCAGTGCAGATTTTAAATTACGGAGTAAGAAAATATTTGAGCTATATATACTTTTAAAAAGTTGACTGAATTGGGAACTGTCCCTATTTTTAACAAAATGAATATTTTATCTTCTAGTAGACAAAAAATCAAATAAAATAAAAATGCATGAATGGTAAACATCAAAACGAAACAATATACTAATAAAAAAAATTATTACCTGGCTTTAGATCACGGTGAATGATGTCATTTGCATGTAAATACTCCATAGCTTGAGAAATATCAAAAGCAAAACTTATAGATTGTTTCAATTCTAGAGTCCTTATAGACATTGGAATGAGACCACATTTCTCCAACGAATTCTTCCATGATTAGTTTACTGGTGCCCATAAGCATGTTTGGATCGATATTGAAGACAAATTTGTCGTCTTTAGCGGCGCTGCCATCGTGGCTAGCACTATGTTCACTATCATCTGAGCTATAACTATCCAGATTGAGCTGTAAAATGAGTTCAGGGTTTGAGAGTGACAAGAGTGAACGTCTTTGTGACATTGCTATCTAGCTGTAGGTGCAGATCCTGTTGTGTTTGATATAACAAAATACAGCAAAATCAATTTGAGAGATTAACCAATATCTAACATGTGTATAAGAAAATAATGGATATGGACTCCAAGCTTGATTTTTTGTGACATGTAATTGGACATCAATCATATTAATCGCAATCAATAATTCTTGAGTCGTTCATACCAAAAAAAAAGAGATTGATTTTTTGTTTTTTTTGTTTTTTTTACAGATTAGGACTCCAAGATCTTGTTCAATAGTTTACTAAACCCAGCTAAGTATGTACTAGTTGTATACTAATAGGAGGATGAATCTCAATATGGAACAAATTTGAATTTTGGGTGAGGAATAAATGATAATAAAAAACCAATCAAAGTGTGAAACTTATTTGCAGTACATTAGTATCGATTATATGAAACGCAAAATTGAACAAAATCAAAAGGCGAAAAATATAGAGTGACGATCTGAATACGAAAAACAAATAACACAATCGAAGAAGAAAAAAATCGAAAACTAGAACACTATGATCATCGTGGCAGTAAAAAATCATCGTAGACAGGCTCTGCTACCAATCAATAGAGTTTATAAACTCAATAGATACAATTTTTTATCCTAAATTGAAATATGAACAAATCATTAGATATGATCATATAGATTACCTGAATATACATATGACAATGATTCAATGACAATCTCCCCTTTTGATATTATGTAGTCTTTTCTTCAATGGTCTTCAATGGAAGGGAATGAGATGGAGGATGAGTATGTGAAGGAACGTGAGCGGTTAGGGTTCTCAAAATTAGGGTAAAATGTAGCGAAGTGTCTTTTGTCTTAGTGATAATGTTGCCCTTTTATAGGGCAACTTTTGGGCTTTTCTCTTTCCTTACTTTTTGGGCCACCTATATCCTTTGACAGTTGCTTTTCTAACATGAAAATTGCTTTTCTGACATACAAATGTTCATAATAACACATGAAAATTACCTAAAAGTCTCTAGCGACAGTTAACTGCCGTTCACACCAGTACACAGAACCAATGCAGTCTACAATGATTTTTCCAGCCATTTTGGCTTGTTCGTACCTGTAATTTCAAACGGCAATTCCGCATGAAATCAAACCGAAACAACAACATCCATCAATCACAAACATCAACATTTCATAGTTTATCAATTATTTGGTAACATTACACAAAACCGATAATGCATTAACGTTTCACAATGGTTTGATATTCGTCAAATTTTTCACATTATGCAACACATTACATGTAAAGTACATTAATTTATAATAAATGTGAAACTCAAATATATATATATTATTAGTTAAAGGTTAGTTACATATTAGCCAAAAAAAATTGGTCATTACATTATATATCCCAAAAAATACTTCGGCGCATATCGACCAAAAAACGGATTAATATCGACCAAAAAGTGTCATTTTTCATCTAATAAAAGTAAATCATTTAAATGTTCCATAACATCTTCAAATACTTCGTTTGCCTTAACCGGAGTGTCATCAAACATAATAGGATTGTCTTGATTTGTTGGTTTTTTTGGTGAAACCGGTCTCTCTCGTTGCTCAATCTCCATGAGTGTTCGGAAACAATCTTATTGATCCAAAAATTCATCCTCCCGTGATGCCGCCTCTCCGCTCCTGTGATTATTCCACTCGGTAGATGATGGAGGTAGTGGGCAACCATCTTTCTACAAAAGAATGACAAAATGATTTGGGATTAAACTAACGCAAATCATGTTGCTTTTCGGGTTAACCGGAGGCCTACCTCTAAGTGGGGAAAAAGTCTCTGAGACTACAATATCAAGAGTAGTCATCTCTACCACCGGCCTATTGTAACAAGATGAAACGATGTGTCCCATATCGGGCAATGTCAACCATTTATCGAGAGGTGCAAAACTACTAGCATTTTTGGGAGGATGCAATCCATCCAAGATGTAGTTATAACGGCGCTCGCTCGCATATATCTCGATGTATTTTTTCCTATGCTCTTTCAACTCTTTAATAAGTGCTCTCTACACCATAACATGACTTTCTTCCGTCAAACCCACGGATTCGGCTATAGCCCTAAATCCACAATGTCCATCGCCAATAACATCCACAATTCTCTCAATATATGGTCTCATGAATTTTTGCATGTGATACATAGGACTCGAAGGATCATAATTTCTTGAAACCAAGCTAGGCTTAGAATCAGAAAATGCCAATGCGAGCACCTTTTCTGTTACGTTGTGAAAAAAATTTTGATGGTGAAGATTGACTTTCCAGATGTTGAGAATCAATAGTCTCCCACGAAGATGGGATCATATGTGTCGTTTTTGGTGTAGATTTGATTTTTTTTTCTTTGTTCCTTTGGTTGGCACCTTCCTTGAAGGTGGTGGCAACATTGTGGTCTCCGGAAACGCTAACAACCGCAAACCCTCTTTGATTTCTAGTTTCATTTGGAACGAAACTCTTTTGAGACGTTCTTGAATATCACTCCACTCCTCCGCGGCCGAAAACAAATCTTCATTACTTTCTTCTTCACCCATATACAACTTATGCCAATGCGGGTGTATCTCATCCAATCGAATGAGCTTGTTGTGACGGATTTTCATAGCAATGAAGCATGCACAAGGTAGGCCATACGACATCCTTTGAACACAGCCGCAAGTTTTCTTCTTGATGCATAAGGTTTTCATATCATGATCTTCTTCCACAAAAATATAGTTCATGGCTTGTCTAGACATGCTACCCCCCAACCCAGAGTACAAAGTGACATCTTTGTATCTATGTTCTAAGACAGTAACGCTCCTACCAAACGATGACGGTATCTCCCCAAACTGGTTTTCCAACATCTCATCTATTTTTTCTCATCAAGTACCCAAATCACCCTTGGAGGTGGACAAATATTCCTTCACTACACCATGAGCTCCTTCTACTCTGTTCGTGGTCCTGCACCCAAGATGTAACACAAGGTCTGTCCATGCCCTCACTAATTTGTCCTTAAAAGGCTTCAAAATGGTAGTTTCAACATAGTGAAGAAACTTTGGATAATCCATACAAGCATCTTGGAATTCCATTAGATTACCCGCATATAACTCTTGAGTAGGATATTCAACCAATTTTTCCCATGCATCAAGTATGGTATCAACTAATTTACTATGTTTCGCCTCGTCGACAATCTTCTTTTGCCCATCCACTACCACAACATTTTGTTTAACTTTACAATCGGGGATGATTCTTGCTCTAACATTTTTGCCAACATGGAAATAACAAAGTATTGCACTACTATCGGGGAGAACATTTGCTACGGAATTCATCATACCCGTGTCCCTGTTGGTCACTACCACCTTAGGCATATCACTATTTGGTTCAAGAAGTTTAAGCAACATTTGCAATGCCCGAGTAAAGTTACCCTCCTTCTCCGACGTCATAAATGCAAAACCAACCGAATATGTCAAATAGGTTGAGGTGACTCCAACTATTTCAAACAATGGCATCCTATATAAGTTGGTTTTGTACGTGGAATCCATTATCAAAACAGTCGGAAAATTGTTAAAGAACTTTACCGATGTTGGATGAGTCTAAAATATGTCTTGAATAGTTTGACTTTCCTTTTTTTCTCTTACGTAATAAACATATTCATTCTCTTCCAACTTTGAGATTAGAAATTGCATCTCCGTCAAGTCACCCCTTTTTGCCTTTTT
>Ga0228710_1007396_pt1 | contig 16224 bp, 6 predicted proteins | sample MedpolnodulmetaG_FD_177995 | JGI IMG/M metagenome (GOLD analysis project Ga0228710, IMG submission 177995) | Root nodule microbial communities from Medicago polymorpha collected in Santa Monica, California, United States - pink nodules | ecosystem: Host-associated > Plants > Roots > Nodule... | reverse complement strand
TATCAATCAAGGAAGGGATAAATAGACATAAAATATATTTTTTTTTACAAAAGACTTGAAACAATTATGTACGGTTCAAGACAAGGCAAAAACACGTGAGGTATATATTATCATTTAAAAAAACACACACAGCGGAGGCATATATATATATGTCACTACAGAAGCATCATACGCCGTCCAATAGCATTTTGTTTATAAAGTATAATAAATTATAAAGGGTAAATATGGGTTTTACTTAAAATAATAAGGGTAAAAATGGGACAAAAGATGATAAGCTATAAGCTATAAACTCAAACGCTACTTGAAATAGCGTCTGAAAAATAAGCTATAAGCTTCTGAAATAAGCTATAAGTTCGTTGTAAAAAGACCGTTACTAAATGGGACTTTTTTTATCAGACGAGCTTATAAGCTATCCGTTATAAGCTATAAGTTAGCTTTTTGGCCTTACCAAACAGAGCCTTACAATTCTCTTCATTTCCTCCATTTGAAGAGATAAAAACACAACAATTTTTGGATAAAGTATAAAGTAATTAATGATGGTAGGACCCATTTAATTAAAATATTCACTATCTATTATTTTTATCTATCTCTCCAAATTGTATTCTCCATTTACTTTCACAAATAGAGAGGATTTTAACTCCAAGTGATTAAAAGGTTGCAATAGTTAATAATTACATTAGTTTTGATGTTTTTTTTGGCTTTTCTTCTTATAATAAAGATTAGAGGGAGTATAATTAAAGTGTAACTGTTATCGACCCTAATTTTAAGCTTAAATTCAACTCATTTGATTCATGAATAACATTCAATGGACTAATTTTCAAGTTACTCTTATTTTCAGTTTTAAATATCGTTAAATGAAAAAGGCACCAACGGGTTCTAGCCCTGGAGTTCAATTCCTATTAACAAAAAAGACAAATAATGTTTCGATAAGCAATTCATGCATCAACAATTTTTTAGTAATAGGTCAGCTTGGAGATACGGGTTGATAAAAGGCAATTTTTATTAGGGACTAAAATATGAAAATTTGGGGAATGCAAAGCACCGCAAAAGAAAAAAGGAAAAATATAATTTGCTGTCTGGGTGATTCAATACATTAATACACAGTATATTAAACGCCTATGCTTTCTTTGAATTTTTTTCCTCTCCAATATTTGATCATCAGCAGAAGTTTTGTATAAAACAATAATAACAGAGGAGGCCTATGATCATATAGCACTTGCATAATGTAGTGTATCTAAAAGAATGAACAGATCATTGTAGGTATAAAAAGGAACTCTATTGGTTGTCTGCAAAGCTCTCAATGTTGTATTGGATCAAAAAGAGTAAACATAATCTTCAACTGACACTGATCGTTAGACTCCGAGACAAGTAGTGAAACATGTGGATCACATCATCCAATCAAGCCAACGAGCATACCTTATCTGAAAATTGGACACCACTAGTATTAGCAAGGCAAGTTCAATTTTGTGAACTTAGGTAGGGGCAAAACAAAACAAATACATATACTGTATATATTAAGATATAAGCACGATCAGTGTAAATTAGGCAACAAAACACTTATATTACTTGATTTTTGAGTTTTTTATTTAAAAATATAATATGATAAATTGGTGAGTTATCAACTTTACACTGACGGTGCATATGTCTATAATTTCTTCAATATATATTGAAGACACATCAAGTATTTTTTTCTTGATACATTATCTTACCCAAATACATTTTCATTTTCCACAGATTCAATGGTCATAAAGTAGTGACAGCAACATGAGGATTGGGATATTACCTTTACTGATGCTACTGCAGCAAAGCCGACTGTCGTCTATATATGTTGATTGGACGCCCATCATCCATGATCCCAATGTTGTATCATCATACGCATAGGTCTTCAAAGATACACTACATTTTGTTTTTGGATAGATCAAGATATATTACTAGATAAGAAGAGAAAATAAAAGTATCTTCTGAGAGAAAGCAGAGTTAAACACAAAGCAACATTTAATATCATCACTGTCTGAATCCCTCATATCCATCCGAAGATGTAATAACTTGTGCTCGGTAAAAATGACATCATGTATAATATAAAAAGGAAAAGATTTTTCTCTCAATAGAACAGGAAAGAATACTAATCTGACTGGCTATAGGCTCTCTACCTGAACCTCTTGCCAGCACTCTCAACTCTGGAATTATCTAGATAAACTTTTAAATTGATTTCACTTTTAATAGCATGTTTTATAGTGATGTGTCCTATTCTTGGAAATAGGAACATATAACTGAAAAAAAAGAAGACAACCAAGTAGCTTCAACTCTAATACCAGCCAAGAATATGGCACAGAGCAATAGCCGATTAATATCCAAACCCTCCTCATTATCAATTAGCCGAAATTAGGACATCTAGATGCCACACTGCATTCATCCAAAATGCTAAATTGAGGCCGCCATGCCACAAAACTAAAGCTGCCTAAGTTAATTGCAAAGATTGTTACAAACAGAACCTCCTTGTGCAAATAAGACATTGAGAACTAACCTGTTTATGTTAATGTACTGTGCCAAATTCTTCGAAAGTATAACAAGTGAACCAGATGCATGTCGGAAATACCTAAAGACAATAAAGCAATAAAGATCAACGCTGGCCATTCCAAAAAAAAAAAAATCAACACTAGAAAAAATAAAACAACTCAATACGGAGATCCATACTACTAAAAAAGTAAAGAGGTTCCATCCGCAATATTTATACATTGAGACTTCTGTCAAAAGTATGCAACATGCATTTTCCATTAGGAGTTCTAATACCATACCGTATCAATCAATCTATATATTAAAAGAACAGCAAAACATACTCATATATAAGTTAAGGGACACATGGCCTGTCAAAGAGTTCTACATTCTAAGTATATACAGTACTTTGGAATCAGGTGATGGGAATTATAAACATTAGTAGAGTAGCATGTGATATACAGACATAATTAAGTATAAACGGCAGATTGTTTATCATTGTTTTGAAAATGATAACTAGTATTATTGACCTGTGCTGGAAACTATGATAAAAATACTTAGGAGAATGCTAACCATTGCCCTTGGGGCATTGGTTAAAGTACTAAAATAAGCAAGTTTGCATCGAAAAGTGGTGTAATTATTGCTAAGAAAAAAGTAAAGACTTATATTTCCAAGATAAAGTTTCTATTAATGGAATCCTTAACCATTTCCCTTAGGGCACTGGTTAACAAGACCTAAATACTTATGTACAAAGGATAACTTTTTGGCAAAAAAATAATAATTAAATTTATGTCTTTATGACTATTATTCATTTGAATTGAAGTAAATGTCAAAAAAGATTAACAAGTTATCATAGAAAATGGTGACAGGAATATGGTAAGAAGCAATAAATATTAAATATTCAATCATTCAGGTGGTGATGATAATGGCAATAATGATGATGGAAAACCGGCCACAAACGAATAGTGGCAATGGTGATGGAGCCCAATGAAAGGATGGTCATAATGGTAACAGAGGATGGACACTATTATACCCACATTCTGATAAAAATTTATAATTACAGCGTATTTGAACAAAAACCTACAAGCAATGGATGTTACAAATAGGAAAATGTTGGAGTCTCTCAATTTATGCATACAACTTGTTCTATTTTCCTTTTTACCATGGTGAATGCTATTAAACTCACAATAAACAATCAAAGAAACACTTCAAGCAATCCATTAAACCCCATATGGTTTTTGGCATTATCCAGTTTTTCACATCACTACTGACTAATGGCATATATGAATCAAAGACCAGATGATTCCATTAATTGGTGATTGCATGCAAAGGCAAGAAAATGCACAATTCTATCGCAGTTTTCATTAAATAACAATATGATTGAAACAATTTAGGTAATAATACAAAACATGTGTTTAAACAGTATAAATTTGGCAAAGAGATGACAGCATATAACAGGAATTTATTGAGTATGCTGAAGTTACAAATTAATCGTTCCCTCCAATTTTTGTTATTAGTACTTAGCACTGATGTGAGATATAGTGAAGACCAAAGATTATTTCAGTTCAATGATAAAACAACAAAGAATAATGTATTGGTTTCAATTTAAGATATATTAAGGCATAATCAGATTGAAGATCATTCCTGAATAAACAAGAACAAATAAATCACCAAATCTTTTCTCATCTAAAGGGTATATTACTTACGATTTTTCATCCCCAAATTTCCACCAATCAGGTTCATACCAAAGCTTTCCCCTGAAAACAAAATAAGGAGCTTATAAATTGAATCCAAAAATCTCAATTGAAAAATCAAACTTGTAAAAAATTTATAAAACAAAATGATATTGTAACTTCGATGAAAGAGAAAATAACAAGCGATAAAGGAATATAAAGATTAAGCACACGAACTTAACAATTTAAAATAAAAAAATTCATTATTCATTAGAAATTAACACATTCAATGGGAACCTCTAAACGCCAGGGAATGCAAATTTCCTTGGCAAATATGAGGCATGCCTAAAGATAATTAACACATTCGATGGGATGAAAATTAAGATAATCAGTGACATCCACAGATGTGGCAATTTCAGAGTATTATTTAAAAAAAAAAACTACGGTAATAATTCTGAACGCAAAAATGGATAAATGTGAATAAATTTCAACACAAGTTCAAAACAGTAAAATGAACAATTTCAAACAGCTTAAAGAAAAATCTTCTAGGACCATCTACACTACATAAAAACTGGCAAATATTTCCACACATCTTTTATCATAAATAAATTATCAGAGTTAGTTCAGATAAAGGAGAGTACTCTTCCGATATCACGTCTCCTGACTTCATGCATCCAATATATGCGCCATCCTGGCCACGTCGACGGTCAAGAAGAGCAATTAAACCCTCTGTTAGGCCAATGAATAAAGTTAAGACTCAATTTCACATGATAAATTAGAGTTAGTTCAACATAATCTCCTAAATACATGCATTCATTATTAAACCATCATTACCGAGATCAATGTCAATACTGTCATCAACTTTCACATAAAATTCAGCATCCCAGTTCTGAACCGCCGTACTAAAGAAGATTTTTGCTTTTTTAGGCAACTCTTCTTGAGCTTCCTCGTGACTTTCCTATTACGAAAAAAACAGATGGTCAAGCTCTATACTGAGCTTGTTCAACAAGGTTCAATGACATGGAAGCATGCTCAAATGAGTATTTCATTTAGAAAAGCATTGATAAACACAATGGTCAATAATTGTCCTTTGCTCCATCCCATCAAAACTAGTTCCACCAGAAAAAGAATAATTTAACCACCACACCAATGCTTCAAGTCTCCCTAAGATTGAAATATTTAAGAAATAATGCAAGTTTTAAATGAGGGGAAATATTATCACCTTGCATATGCATGTACTAGATAACCCTAAACTGTTAATACCCTAAATTTTAAGCACCTATGATAAGCCAGATATAAAAAACAATTCAGTGCTTCCTGTCCACTCACACAATCCAAGGTAAAGGATTGAGCTAATTTAAATTACACAAAACACTTTGCTTACAAGAATCAAGAAATCTTTTGTTGAGCGGTTTTCCTCATTAATATTGCGATCCAAGCTATCACCTCGATTAGGACTGTCAATAACAAATTTAAAGGTAAAATAAGATTCAAAATGCAGATAATTAATCATTAAATTTTCAAGAAAATATGTATTAATATCATAGCCAGTATGGATGAGTGCGTGGAAAAACCTCCGACCAATTACAAAACGTATGACCACTCCTCTTTCTTCAAGTTTTTTCAAGGCATCACCTGCCAGAAATTTGAAGAGAAAATGCCAGTGATATATAACTGACCTAAAAAGATAACCATGCAAATGATACTCAACAGAATCAAACCCAGCGTACTAATCGAGAAGCATAAAAATGTCAATTTGAAGTTAACATTGAGTCTCTTGGGTAACTTCATATTAGGTTCTCAGTCTTAGTTCAAAGCAATCATAACAGCACAACTCAATTAAATTTCCTTCTTAGAGAAACAAAAAAAACAAGAGGTAAACCATTTGGTTACGTTCTCATTATTCAAAAAAGCATATAAAATATATCAAATCTAGCTGTGACTTCCTAAACCAATATTTTTTATTTTTTTTGAAAAATCTCACTAAACCGGTACTATTATGAAAAAGTTGCATTGAACACATGTACAATATACTATGACCTAAATATGAACAACTCAATTAAATTTCCTTCTTAGCGAAACACAAAAAACAAGAGGTAAACCAACTGTTTACGTTCTCATTATTCAAAAAAGCATATAATATATCAAATCTAGCTGTGACTTACTAAACCAATACTTTTTTTTTGAAAAATCTCACTAAACCGGTACTATTACGAAAAAGTTGCATTGAACACATGTACAATATCCTATGACCTAAATATGAACAACTCTAAATTTCCTTCTTAGAGAATCACAAAAAACTAGAGGTAAACCAACTGTTTACGTTCTCATTATTCAAAAAAGCATATCTAATATATCAAATCAAGCCGTGACTTACTAAACCAATACTTTTTTTTTTTGGAAAATCTCACTAAACCAGTACTATTATGAAAAAGTTACATTAAACACATGTACAATATACTATGACCTAAATATGAACAAAATAATAATACAAAATTATCAAGGCGTTTTTACACAATGCCTGCGGCGCATTATATCTTTAACATTTGCTAGATAAAATATTAAAACTTATCCTAGGGAAACAAAGATAGAAAACTAGAAATCATGAAAATGGCAATAAACCATCAAAGTATAAATTAAAAACAAATCTTCAAGAAACTAAGAAAGTCACTCCTAAATTGCTTATAATAGTATAAACCATCAAAATCAAAGTATAAATGCGAAAATCCCACGCAATTTCAAATTAAGAGGCATAAAGTCACTCCCAATTTAAATTCCAATTAAGACCACTGTCTTCTACTAACTATAGTTCACATACATCATTTATTGAATGAACCTAAAATGTTAAATTTTGATTATAATAGTGACCGGAGGGTGTACTAACTAAGAAAACAATCAACGTTTGCATTTCAGCCAACATAATTGATATCACTAGATATCAAGCAAATGAGCATTGAACCTAAGATCAAGTCTCACCAAGGCCAAGTTGCCTCTACTTTAGCCTACCCTCCCTAGTCCCTCTCACCAGACAAAGTCAAACCTCCTTCGTAACCAAAAAAAGACGACTGAAGCACAGAAATTTACATGAACTGGTGAATTTCAACCGAATTCCAAACATACCTCTAGGCATCCAAGACCCTCTGAATACATTTCTTTTGAGTTTGCTTCCAAATCCAGTATATACTCCAATAACAGCAAGAAGCCTACGGTCAGAAGAACCAGTTTGCTGCCGTTGTCCTTTGAGGTACCCTTGGCTCTTGGCCAACGACAATTCCATCTCAGCTTCCACAATCCTCCTCTCCAGATCCCTAATAAACAACATACACATAAATCCTTTGCAAAACAACATCATAAAAACCAGTGTTGTCAAATATCAAATATAGCGTGCAGTGCAACGGAATTTGAACAAACTACTCTCTCTATTCCTTTTTAATTGTTGTATTTGCAGAAATTATTCATTCCTATTTATTGGTTGGTCAATAATACCCTTAGTTATTTACCGAGAGATAGGAATAGATGTTGACCAGATGATAAATGATTAAAATTATTATTACAGAAAAAGGATAAATAGTCATAAAATTATATATAAAATAAGTTTACACAAAAAAGAGCACAATTACCTGCACCCTAGTACCATTAACTTATCTTCCACTGTAAGAACCTTAGGCCTCTAGCAACAAAAAATAAATCACAATTCACAATATCATAAGTTGATAAACTAAAAATGAAAATAGCAGAAACCAAAAAACAACACAAATTTCAAAATTCAATCGTAAACTATATAAAGCACTAACACAGACATGGACACGTCAAACACTGATAATAATGTGAGAAAATAAGATAATCAAATACAATTTTGTCTCGGTGTTGGACACTGATACATGTCGAACACTCAACATGTCAGTAGTATTGTCTTTGGTGTCCGTGCTTCATATCCAAAACGGCGAAAACATTATGGATTTCAAAATTTAATCGTATATCATAAGAACTCTACCGTATATCAAGAAATCAGCAACTAAACTGACATGAAACAAAAATGAATTTGAAAAAAAAGAGGAAAAAAACCTGTGCGGAGTTCTTCTTGAGAAGACTCGCAAGTAAATTCCGATTCTCTGCATCTTGCCATAACCTAACACATTTTTAATCATGATCGAATCCGTTAGTATTTCAGATCAAAAAATTGAAAACGAATAGCGTAAACAAAGATGAATCAAATTGAAATGAAGGAGAATCGGATCGGAGTAAGGAACCTGCCGGCGACGTAAAGCCAAGCGACGCAAGAGAAGAAAGCTAAGAGGAGAGAAGGTTTTGATGTTTGAACGAGTTTTGATCTTCCTCCTCCTCCTCCTCGCTTCGACGTCGATGTTGTTGGTAATGTATCCATTCTCTGAGATTGATTTCAATTCAGTTCACGATTCCAATTGATGTTTATGCAAATCCTCAACTCTCTGTTACTGCTACAGTGATGTGATACTAACAAACAAAACGTACAAGAGAGAGAAACAGAGACAGAGGAGCTTTATTTTCAAAGATTTTTTTTATTTTGTAGGAATTTTTAATTTTTAATTTATTCCCATTCCTGTTGATAAAAAAAGAAAGTAATATTAATAAAAAAGAAAAAAGTTATAACTATAAGTATTAGGAGTATTTTTTAGTCAAAAAGAATTATAAGTACTATTTTTATTTCTGTTGACTACAATCAAGAACTGGTATTTGGAAATTGTATGTAAATCTTTTTAGTCATGAAAATTGTATGGAAATCTTTTAAAAAAACTAATAAGTTTTGGCTACCTTCAATATAAAATATTACATACAAATTTTAATTTTTTAAAATATATCTCTAATTTATTTATTTTTTTAAAATGTATCTCTAATTAATATTATTATTTATCTTGGCTCCTTAAAAAAACTATTATTTATTTGGAATAGGAAAAGTTAATATTAGTCAAATTTATGCACAAGGAGTAAGGACAAATAGTATACAAAATGTATATTGACAGAAAAAATACAAAATATACACTATAATTTTTTTTAATATATATTGTTTAAAAAAATATTCTTAAAAAGTGACAAAGGGACTTATAAAAAAATAAAAATAATTGTTTGTAAGACCTAACTCGACTATCAATATTAATATTGTTAAGTTGAATATTTTCACTTCAGTTTGAACTTTAAATCTCACAGTTATGTTATGTGTGTGAGTTTCGTTTGTCACTTTATCTATAGATAAAAATAAGATAATAGTAATTCAGTATTTAAATTAAAGAAAATCGATTGATCTACTATTTTTACTAAAATATCTATCAACATGTCAACTTGTCATAAATTCTATCTCGCATGCAATTCCATCTCAAATAATCCCTCCATTCAATTTTAAGTGACGACATTTGATCATGGACTCGCATAATTTACTTTAATCATAGCTTTGTATTAATATATAAAGAGAAATGTTAGCATAAAAGTTGTTTAATTTGTTTCAATGAATATTTTTAAATGAAATGCTAACAAATGTCCGTGTTAAGAAGTTTAAAGTGAAAACTTTATCTTGAAATTGTGTATTCAACACATTAAAACAACAAAAAGTAACATTTTCTACATAAAATTTACATCAATTATTTCCAAGTTTGAATCTTAAACAAGTTCTCATTTGCAAGTTTTTAAGTGACGACAAAGTTATGCATTGATATGTATAAACTGATCATCAACAATACTTAAAAAATCCAAAGGAGTATTACAGATATCCTTGTATGGCAGGCATTAAAGAGTTAAGTATACACGTGATATGATATGATTATAACCAAGTGCAGTAACGTTACTTGCCCTTGAAGGTAGGACGTCCGCCATAAAATGGTTGGTAGCCAAACCAATATAAATCTGGCTGAACTATATTTCTACTCCTACAGGACCTACACTCTATTACCGCAACTTATTTATTGTTGGTGTGTTTTATAGTTGTCACCCAAAATGAATTATAAGCAACAATGACCAAATTATATATATTAGAAAAGAAAGTTGATCACATTTAATCTATACAATCCCAATAAAAAAGTAGTATATTGTCTAAATCACTATTCATAACTAATAAATCAAATCATTTGAAATATAAAAAGTTTAATTAAATGAATAGTTTAAAGATACTATCAGTACATATGAGAGAAACTGTTAACTTCTTACATGTATTTCATTTCAAAAATATAAAAATATTTTTACTTACACCATTTCATTCTGAAAGGAGTATTAGTTGTGTATTTTTGAAATCTTGAATTAAAAGTAATTTCTACAGCTTTTTTTTAAGGAAGTAATTTCTACAGCTGTTGATTTGATTTATGAATAAGCTATCTTTCACGTATTGGATACAATAAGGTCTGTGAAACTGCCCTATTTAATTTTTGGGTTAAATATGTTTTTGGTCCCTATAAATATACCAATTTTTCGTTTTAATCCCTCTAAAATTTTCCTTCAATTTTTATTCCCTATAAAATTTTCAATCACTACTTTTGATCCCTATTTTTGAGTTAATTTTAGTTTTTTTTATGAAATCATGCAGAAATGTGTGAAATATTGTAAAAATCTTTTAAAAAAAATTAGAATTTTTTAACAAAACATAAATTAAATATGAATTTTTAACCGTCAAAAATATAAAAATTCATATTAAATTCATGTTTCGTTAAAAAATTCTAATTTTTTTTGGAGCGATTAGTATAATATTATGAATTTTTCTGCAAAATTTTATTAAAAAATATGAATTCTAGATATAAGTTTACTTTAAAAGAGGGACCAAAAGTGAAGATGGAAAATATTTGTGGGACTAAAAGTTGAAGGAAAATTTTAGAGGGACTAAAACGAAAAGTTTGTATATTTACAGGGATAAAAAACATATTTAACCCTTGTCTGTTTCTTTCGGGATAAAGTTCATTTAACATATTTCAATTTTGTGTTCTGTACATTATACCTTTTTGCCAATATTCATCTTTTATATTCTGATCTTTGGATCATTATAATTGCTTTTTGTTCATGGAACGCTTACTTTCTATACTGCTAAGTCAAATTCTCAATTCTTCAATTCAAGAACACGTTTATTCGTGTTGCCACAAATAATATAACAATGATTGGTTACATTATTGGCTAGCATCTCATCTTGGACATGATTACAACAAAGAAGAACTCACTATATAAGAAAATCATATACACAGAACAAATACATCATGGAAACAACACTCTTTTGTTGCTTTCCTTGAAAATTACAACGACAAAAAAAACCAAGATCAAGGTTTTGGTTTTCAACATATTGTGTGACTCATGCTATGACACTGAATCTGAGTAGTGGAAATATAATCAACCAAAAAAAGAATAAGTGTTTCCCCAGACTAATCAAGAAAACATCATGTGTTATAATCCCAATCTCTTTGTTGCCCAATCTGAAAGATTTGCTATCACAAATCCAGCAAATACCTGTAAACACAATGCCTAAACAATTCCATCAATATGTCAACAAAAACGTTGAATATTTTGTTTGATAACTAGAAGCTTCAAATATGAGTTAATAGCCAGTTGACAATATGGTCTAATTGACAAAAAGTCAAAGGAATTAGCAAATATGAGTTATAACTAGATGACAGAGGAATTAGCATACATAAAGTCAAAGGAAGAAGTAACGAATAGAAATAAACACATAAAACATTTGTATTAACCTATGAATCGTTGAAACAGACACTGGGCACAGGACACGACCTGACACACAAATACCAATAATAATTTAAAGAAAATGAAAGTGATTGAATGTGAAACCACATGCGTTGGTGCTGTGCCAGACATCAAACATGCATTCAATATGAAGTGTTGGTGCTACATAAGTTATCCTAACATCGATGGAACCAACAAAACATCAACAATGCATATATAAATTATCCTAACATCATCGATGGAACCAACAAAACATTTAACACCAAGAGGTAAATAGGATTTTTTTTTATTTCTATTATTATGCTTTTGGTTGGGAAAAAATGAAAGAATGATCCTCCGGTTGGCTACTGTTGCAAACTAAAAGCTGAGAAAACATCAAATTGCATATAGTTTTAGTGACAACCATACCTGAGCTGATCCAAGCATGTATAATGCTGAATAATGGCGACCATGGATTACCATGTCAGCCATCATAGCAAGAGGAATGGTGAGTGACATGCCCAAAGTGGCCACAAGGGGAGTTGTCCATACGACACACAGTGCCCTGGGTGGTAGATCAAATAAACTCGAATTTTAGAATTTGCATAACTCTAAGTGCGCATGTAAATTATTCAAATTTATTTCATGTACCAGAAGTAGTCTGAGAGAACACTTCCAACAAGTCCATTTGCAAGAACCACTTCATCCATTTTGGCAGAGTGCGGAATCGCAAACTTAGGTTCAATTCCTAAAGCCGACAATGGCCAGACTGAGCAAAAGGAAAAAAGAAAATTAGCAATCAGCTAATGCGCGTCAATTTTATTTGAAGAGGCCAAACTAGCCCACCGAAGTTGGCACTGGTTAATGCGCGTCAATTTATTAGAAAAAAAACTATTGGAATGTTGATGAGTATGTGAAAACACAAAAACCAAGTTAGAGCAAATGAAAAGGATTGTGATCATATAAGTCGAGTTTGGCAAGTAACTACAGAAGCATTGTGTGTAAAAAAAACTTACTAAGCCACCATAGCGCTACAAGTGTAAACAATCCAATATATCCAAACAGCTTTTGCACGTCAACCCGTTCACCTTCTTCGCCAGAAAACTTTTTAAGAAGAACTGCGACATTAATGTTGAAGCTGTGTCATTATTCATCTAGATTATCTGGAAAAAAGAAATACATAATGAAACAGCCAAGACATTGTCTAACCAGTAAATAGACCATATGACATGGCTGAGAGAAGGCCAAAAAGATCTCCAACAAGAGAGCGCCGTCCGTTGCTGAACACAAATATCAACTGTCAATGCCCAAAAAATAGTATTACAAAGAGCAAGCTCGTGATAATGCATGCAAGATAGCAATTTGACTCCTTAATATTTTGCACCATAACTAAAACATAAGCTATGTTTTGTATACCTTTCTCTTATACCCTCTATCTCTATCAACATAATCGATGACATGTGTATTAATATAGTCATGTGAGGAGACATTGATTTTCAATGTGATGCCATACAAAGGGATCAATTATATTAGGGATATAGTCATATAGGTTTGTAAGCTATGAAGCACAAATACTTAAAAAAATTCAAAGTATAGGTATCTGACACGTATCAATACCGAAACGTGTCTAGTACTTCACAAACATCCCAAGAAAGTATCCAATATTGTTGAATTCCTTTTAAAAATATTTCCACCTATACTTCTCACATACATCTTTGATGCTTCTCATCAACTACAGACACAATTGTCATCTAGATACAAGACATCTTCATTACATTATACTAACAAAAGATACAGAATTATATGTTTTTTGTTGAACAGATATTTTAAAAATAATGTTGCTTATTTCTAAACCAGCTCAGAGGGTAAAGGATGCAAAACGACTATCAACTACTACTAGAAAATTTGATTGACATCTTAAAACACGAATAAAATAACGAAGCTAATTTGGTCATCAAAGAGATAGAAAGGGCTTACGAAGCACTAAATTGCGAGTCATCTGCGGCCCAAGTTTTGCCCAGAGTTGTCATGGCAACCCCGGTCATGCTGACCAAGACAGCAACTACTTTTGATATATTTAAAGTGTCTTCACCCATTAACACACCGATGAAAAGAGTGAAGAGTCCGGAAGTAGATGACAATACTGTTGTACTCGCAACACTAGTACGTGCAAGAGCAGCATTTGATAGATACTGAAAGCGACAAATACAATAATAAAATAACACCATTACATTTCCTATATGATGTCATATACCAGAATAAATAACAAAGATACACATGTCTCAATCGTGAGTTACTTACCTCTGTTATAAACCAGATAGGTGCAATGTAAAATCCATAAGTAGCAATTTCCTTTGTAGTAAGTTCTTTTTCTTCCTTTGCCAAACTAGTTTCATTATATTTAGCCACCAATGGTGCTATCTCTCCAAGAGTTGAAAGGTCTAAATCACTGTCTTTTCGAACCACATTCCCTAGTTCCATTTCAAAGTCATTCTGCACTCCATTGCCGTTGAGTGGGGAGCTACTCCTGACTGAAAACTCATCCCCGCTGCTTTCTGCATTTTTTCCACTTCTAGAAGACCGGTGTTTAAGAAAGTTATAGAACCAATCCTTAATGAATGCTATTGGGAGGTAAAGTACCATGAGAGAAGCTCCGAGATATGTCACCACAAATGGTTGCTTATAATCATTATAAATATCCTGCGCAGAAAATTTTAATTGAGATAATCATTTATTGATATAAAGCTTGAATATTAGCACACTGCATGCTATGGTGTCCACTAAAGATACCACTTGATCAGAATTTCAAATTGCAATGGCATTTTCAACAAATTATTCTCCAACCATGCTTAGATAAGGACTTAGATACTGAAATTCTATACTAATTGAAGCAAACTTATCAACTTAAAAACATAAACCTTCAAGCTTAGAAACCACAGTGTCCTCTGGTCCACATACGTAAGACATAACACGACTTATGCAACATATAACTGGAACAATGGAGCACCGCAGTGACATATTATATATAAATACAATTTACATATTCCCTTAAATCAAAGCAATGAGGACTGCATTTTTAGGGATGAAATCCACAGATATCATCCTACCAAAGGTAATCCTATTCAAGACTAACGGAGCAAAAGAGGTAAGACCTCTCTCAAAAGAACTTATTGTTTACATGGGATCAAACCAGGACCTCCAATTATTACCAAGAAGTATCCCTATATACATCCTCTCCACCTGTGGACCAAGCATGCTTCCAATAAGCCAATCTCATTGGGTCATTAGGTTAGCTATATCGTAAACTAAATCATTCTTAGCCAACAGAGCTTTCGATCTCACACGACCTTTATAAAAAACACACTTTAAAATAGTGTATGTATAAGAAAATGATTGAAACCCCCAGGGGTTGGGCTGGCCTCGTGGTGAAGACTCATGACCTAGGAGTGTGCTCCTCTCAAGGTCTCAGGTTCAAATCCCTAAGTGCCAACAATTCATGTGTTGGGCGAAGCCATACAGAGCTTTGCCCTAACTTCAATTGGGTCCCCACTAGTAGACAGTGGGATTTGTCCCCTAGATTAGTCGGTCCTTAGTCCAAATACCGAGTTTAAAAAAAAAATTGATTGAATCTTATGATGTATAGAAAGCTTCCAAATCAAGTCACATGAAGCAAAGCCATATCAACCTAAATCCATCTCTCAAATACACCAGCTTCCTAATTGATTGTAGTACAATTAACAATAAGGTCCTATATACTATGACATGATTAAGCTTCACAATCAGTAAATTGAATTGAACTAGTACTAAACTTAAGGGCCTAAAAAATATACCAAAAAACACAAAATCACATTTATCTATCTAATACAAATTATGTAATAATACCAAACTTATGAGAAAATTAAATAATTTACATCATGATTAAGAAAAGATGATAAATTTACCTGGGTGACTTCAGCAGAGGAGACCCAAATGATAACAACAGTACCTATAAGAAACAACCCTGCCTTGTATCTCAAACTACTCATTAGAAACCCAAATCAACAATACCCAGATGGAAAAAAGTGCAGAAATTGCAGAGATCCACACGTTTCTGCTTCTGCCAGATCCCAGAATCAATCACCGTTCAATATACTAAATTCTTAACCAAATCATGTGTGAAAAAGCTTCAACCTTTGGTAGAAATTGAAGCTTGTATGTATGAGAAGAAGATGAAGGAAGATGTTGAAATTGTTGCAAGAGGTTGAAGGAATCTTGCAACAACGGAAAAGGTAGAGAAAATGGTTGGAAGAAAGAGAAAATAGAGGGAAAATGTTAATTTATTTTTATTAAATAAATAAAAATATTGTTTCTGTATTTGGTAATTAATTGTCAACGTTACTCTTACTCTTGTTCAAAG
>Ga0228710_1007394_pt1 | contig 16229 bp, 8 predicted proteins | sample MedpolnodulmetaG_FD_177995 | JGI IMG/M metagenome (GOLD analysis project Ga0228710, IMG submission 177995) | Root nodule microbial communities from Medicago polymorpha collected in Santa Monica, California, United States - pink nodules | ecosystem: Host-associated > Plants > Roots > Nodule... | reverse complement strand
TATAATTTTTTAATTTTTTAAAATTTTTTTTTTTTTTTTTTTTTTATTTGTTGTTTTTTTTTTTTTTTGTTTTTTTTTTTTTTTTTTTTTTGAAAAGCCAAACAAGATTTTATTAGAACTATAGGTACCAGTGGTACCACCAACATAAATTACAAAACTGAATGAAAGTATCTTGGGGCACCAAACAATCAATCTCCACTTACAGTCACACAAATAGCCTATGCAATTGAGACTGACAATACCGAAAATTACACAAACATAACAAAGAATCTTTCGGCCAAAGTATTTGAGAGTTGAGACTAACAATAAGCACAGATGAGTTTGAGACCAAGATAATGAAGTTAACACATGCCCAAGCCAAGAGCTACACCTGAATACACATAAGACACACCAAAATGATCCTTAATTCAAAAATCAAGCCCAACCAAAGAAGCAAATTAGTTAACACCGATTCGACGGTGAACATCAAACAATGCCTTTGATGATGAATAAGCAGTCTGTGAGTTAACAATGACTGTAGGTTACTTCATTTTGATGAATGGAATGCGATTATGGGATATTTCAATGTATTTGTACAGATTTGTAAGTTGAGACTCTATATTATTGTTGCATGCACTTCCTATAGCTCAATATCAGCAAAATATTACATTAAGCATGTTATTTATGTATCAGCAACATATTTGGAATCATGTGATTTCATCCAAAGGATAGTGGATTAAATCCTCATCATTCACTCCCCATATTTGATGTTGGGTTAGGATTAAGCATCAGCAGGAAAAAACAAATTTCAAAATTTCATCATTTGATATATCCCTACACTTTATTTGATGCACGTGTTCTACTATGGACTTCCTAGATTCATTGGAAAACTATGTGAACTTAGGAACTTTATATCCTCAAGAAAGTTTTGTTTGTGGAGCAAAGGGAATGGAGACACAAAATAAGGTTTGTTCACATATCCCACATTGAAATCATGTCTATTTAAAGCCCTTTCGATCACATTTTTTACTTGGTGCATCCTAATGTTTTGTCTACTTGGTGAACAACATTGTCTACATTTTGGTTTTGGTTGATTATGGTTACATTTCAAATATCTATTCGTGGAACTCGAATAGTTGGCCGATTCTAATTTTGCTTGCGATTTTCTTCATTAGACTATAAGTTAGTCTAGATAGATGTTTGACATATTGAGTTTCACTCATGTTGGTAACACTCTTTCCTATGTATATGATTTCCTATGTAAGGTTGGCACAAGTTTGATATATTGTGTGAAGAAGCCCGAGTAAACAACTCAAATAATGTTAAGAAACTAACCATTACAATATCTATTGTCGTTGTGAATTGATTCACAATTCACTTAAATCAATTAAAAAAGAGAAACATTTTAGAAATTAATTGGACATTGACGAATACATGCTTTATTGACTAAACAAAAGATAAAAACACAATTAATATATTGATATATAGTTTTAAATAAATAAATAAATAAAATCAATCTTGAGTATTAGATTAATCACACATAATTGAATTTCTCTCATTTCTCATGAATGAAACATGACTCTTGGAGTCATGCGTTTCAATCACATATAACAAATACAATCAACTAACTACATGCACAAACCATAAAAATATCTTGCAAAAAATGCATATCTCCTTTATGATTAATATATTAAATATGACTCTTTGATTCATGCATGTTCATAAGAGAATGTGTATATATATATATATATATATTAGAAATACAAGGTGAATGAAAATTTTAACCTCTATTACAATTAATTATTATGTATATATTTTCTACCAAATAATTAATATTTTTCTTAAAATAATCGCACAAAAACTTGTAACATATTAGATGCGCAAATCATAAATTATATCAGTTACCATTTTGAAATTAGACGAGAAAATTCAACAATATTATTTGTCTTCATCTATTTTTGCATTTTTTCTTTTTTCTTTTTTCTTTTTGCACACGGTAAAATAAAAGAAACTTTTGCAAACATATGAGTGCCAAAACTATTATTATAAAAATAGTAATGCATATTATTATAAAAAAAATTAGTGTCACTTTAAATATTTATATATTTTCTTTTACATTCATTATATTTAACTGCATGAAGACAATCTTTCCGCTTTTATTGACAAGGAACGATAAAATAGTAAAAATAATTAAATGAAGGGTAAAATTAGAAGAAAAAATATTACACCAAAATAAAATATTTTTTATATAGGGTAAAAGTAAGATTTTTCTTTAGTATCCAATATTATTCCTATTGTCTCTTAAGAAAAATATATATTCCTATTTGTACCAATATATATATATATATATATTCCTATTGTTATGAGTTGTTTCTCCCATTTTTGTGAATTGTTTCTAGAAGTTTTCAATCGTCATTTTTGGTCTTTGCTTTTAAGTCTCATGTGTATCATTTTCCCTCAAAAAAATGTCTTATATGTATCATTCAAAATTTTGAATTTTTTCCGCAGTCACATTTAGAACATTGTAAGAATCTCTCAAAAAAAAAATTTCTAACAAAACATCAATTAAATATGAATTTTTATGCTTAAAAATTCAAATTTAATTCAAGTTTCGTTAAAAATTCTAAATTTATGTGAAAAATGCTTATGATATTCTAAATATGGTCCCCTAATTTTCATTAATATTTTCCAATAATTTCGTCATTTGATTAAGGAACCCACAAAAAGCAACAATTTTTATGCTAACAAGTGCTCTAAGGGTATTATATAAGCACTTACGAAAAAAATAGTTTTGAAAATACAAGTCAAAAACACATGTAAAAATTAAAATTACACAATTTTATATGTAAAAATTACTGCTTTTAATTGCTTAAACAATACCCCAGAAACACTTGTTAGTATTTTCCTTTCATTAAATACTCCCTCCGTACCTTTATATAAGCACATATTTGACTAAAAATTTATCCCTAAATATAAATCTCTTTTCAAATTACTAGATGCATTTATTATTATTTTTCTAAATATACCCCTAATTAATACTACTAACTTATCTTGAAATATAAAAAGTCAAATTTAATACACATATAAGCAAAGGACAATTTAATAATATTAACATGCAGTCCCCATGAGTTTAGCTCACTTGGTAAGGGATAATGCATAATACATGCAGGGTCGGGGTTCGAACCCCGGACACCCCACTTATTCACCTTTAAGGTGAATTTCTCTAGCCACTAGACTACTTCACAAATAAAATTAACACACAAAATAGACACATTAATTACAATAACAACATTTCTTAAAAATTGGGAAAAAAAAACAAAATGAGGTTATATATAAGAATGAAGTGAGTAGTTGATACGAAGAGGAGTTCGTCAATGCAATGAATCCAATCATTCATAGCCTGAAAAGATAACATAAAATACAAAATATTATTCATATCATCATTGTATGTTTTATCTCAAAAAAGATCAAATGAAAACAACATAAAAAGTTACTCCACTATAAAGTTAAATCAATTCATACACTCTTAGATGAAAACAACAACAATAACATATTCAATGAATGGAAGAAATATGTACGTTGAGAATTTTAATGGTTTACTGGGTGGGGGTGAGGAAGAAAGGTGGAAATGGAAATCGAAAAGAGTTATTTCACATTTTGTTTTCTGTTGAAAACTAATTGACTTGAAAAGAAATTTTGGTTGAAGGGTTATGTAAATTGATGAGAATACTTTTACTTCTTGTTCAAGAATACATTTACTATAAATAAAAATTTTAAAGTTTGTGATTTGTAACTATAAACGGTAAACTTATAAGGTATATTTTTTATTTATTACGGAGTAATTTTGATTCTCTTACTGAAATCTAAACCATTAAATATAAAAAAAGAAAATGTGAATTAATTTTCAAAGAAAAGTGGTTTTGTATTTTAATGGTGGTGATTCAAAATTGAGAAAACATGATAGAGCTTAAGAGAATTTTCAATGAAGAGAATTCAAATAGAAAATGCAAGTCTTTCTATAAAATAGAAAGAATGAAATAAGAGTATAAGTGTCATTTAATGTGCCTCACTAGAGGAGGAATATAGATTCATTCATTGCTATTAGTACACGCAATTAGATATTAATTACTCCCTCCGTTCTTTTTAAATGTCTTTTTAGGGTGAATTTTCCGTTCCTATTTAACTGTCGTTTTGGTATTTTAAGAGTATGATCTGTCAATTACACCATTTGTCAATTATTTTTATATTTTTCAATAAAACTAATTAATGCTATATATTTGGAAAACTAAACTTTGTTTTTTTAAACAAATTTTGTTTGTTTTGTTTTAAAATAAAATTTGTTTCTTGTTATCTTCAAATTTAAACAAATTTTTGTTACCTATGATAATGGTTTCATGAAGAGTTAAAATTCTATAAATAACATGAGTAGTACTTGTTAAAAATTTCAAGAGATATGCACAATATTTAGAAAATTGAAAAATATTTGTTATGAGAGAAGGATAGAACATGCAAAAAATAGGAATTTGTTGGAGAAAGAGAGTAGTAACTAACAATTGTTTGTTACATATTAAATTTATTGGAAAGATAAAGTGTATGCAAAAAAATAGGAAATTATTAGTAGATTAAAATGAGGGTATAATAGGAAAAAAGTGTGCAAAAATACACTTCGCTATTTTTGTGTTAAAATTCTAAAACGACACTTAAAAAGGAACAGGTTGAGTAATTGAGTTTTTTTTGTCTATTTCACACATATTAAGAAAAAGTGTATAAGTGAAAGAGAGACAAAAATGATTTCAAGAGTAAATAGAATAAACTCAATTGAGAGTGATGGAAGTAATATTAATTATAATTACTATAAATTAAAAAAATTAACTAATATTGCATTGAAAAGTAAAACAAGTCGGTTATCCCGGGACAAATATTTTTTTGCAAATGACGTAGTTATTTTATGACGGAGGGAGTAATATCAACCATTGATTTGAGATCGATTTCATATATCACTTAATGTATTTGTTACTTCCTCCGATCCTTATTACCTATAAGAGAAAAAACAAAAACTCATCAAAACCATGCCAATTATTATGTAGCTTTTCGAATATTTTTACAAATATATCATCATCAAAATTTGTGAAGTATTAAATATACTCACCAATATTAAAAATACAAATATTTAATTAGGGTTAGAAATATCTTTTAAACAATAAATGTACCTTAAAAGTTGTGACTTTTTCTTATAAATAGAACAAAAAAAATTTTAATTTTTTTCCTATAAATAAAACCGAATGAAGTATCAAACAACGTAATTTTGTAAAAAAAAACAATGTAATTTGAATTGACAAAGTAATCAATGACACATAAATCTAAGATGATACATGAAATAAGTATTACAAAACATCCAAAGTGATCATCTAACATTAAGTCAAGGCAAAATATTAGCCAAATAAAGTTTACATCAAAGTTCAAACACCTTTGCTCCACGTATATATTACAACTTTTGGACCAAATACTTTAATAGCAACACAAGTATCACAAATTATACATGCATCCTTATTTATTAATTTTGTTAAGTCTGCAGCAATTTAACCAAATTTTTTTCCTCCACTAATCTCTTATTAGGTTTGCAACAACTCAATCCTAAAATTTTATCTCTAAATTTGCATCTTGATTTATTTATTTATTAATTTTATTAGGTTTGCAGCAATTTAACCTAACAAATTCCATCTAAAAAAATGCAAATGCATTCCACCAATTTCATCCCTATCCTATTGCCTTTTTTTAACAATATTTTGTACACTTATTTAATACTGAAAAAATGGATCGCACCAATTTCATTCTTATCTTGCCTTTTTTTTTTAGGCTGTCACCTTATTCTCCAAGTTATAGTGTTACACATCCAATCAATTAAATTTCATTTATTATTAAGTTGAACCAATTTTTTTTTTAGAGGTGAAATTGAAGCACTTGGTTTATCACATTTTAGTTTTGATATTAATTTTGTATTTTATTATACACTTATTTAATACGTTTACAAACAGAATACCATAATTTCCATGCGAACTCAGCTACCCTAATTTCTATGCAAACTCGGCTATATATAGCAAACCTTAAACCGTGTTTCTATTAATTGAAGTGACTTTGTTTTTCATGTTAGTAGAAATTTAAAACAATTATTACAAGTCAATTTTTGATGTTTAACTATAAAAGTAATAAATAAAATTGACCCGTGCAACAATATAATATTGTATTCTTTTTATCTTTTTTCTTTATAATTTTTTTAAAAAATAATGAGAAGATAATACCCCAATAATATATTCTGATAAAATAAAATAACAGTCTTTAATTGATTAGTTTTTCAAAACTAAAATGTAAAATTTGATAAGATTCAAGTGTCATTGAAGGACATAAGTAAGACAAATTTGATTGTAATATTGTATCTTTAATAATCTAATTTGCGTTTATTGATCGACTCATGATCTTACGGGTTAAAGATTATTTATCAGTCTCTATTATAGTCGACAAGACCTGTGCGTCGCACGGGTCAAAAGCCTAGTTAATATATAAACAATCATTAAGTAAGATGTTCATCTAAAATATGTTATTAGTAAACTATGTCATGTTATTCCTTTCAAAATAAAAAAGGTCATTTTTTTTGACAAAAAAAAAAGGTCATGTTATTAGAAAAATATATTGAATTAATTTTTCAAATAAAACTTATTTGAGATTTGAGACGTTTTTTTTCATTAGCTGATGGATCTAAAGCTGGAATTTAGTTGCCTCATTATTAGGTTTGCCCAACTTATTTATGTATCCTTCAGCAACAAAGTATATTTCTTTGCATGTGTTATATTATTTTTTTATTAATATGAGATGTTGTATTAATTGTCAATTTTATAATAATATTTATTAGATTAATATGATTTTATATTTTCATTATTTATATTCAAGAAAATGATTATTTATTTTTTTACAAAGAAAATGATTATTGTTACTTATTTTTTACAGAGTCATTATTGTTACTTTAACTTCCAATATAATTATAGGTCGATGTTACTAATTATTCCCTCCGTCCTAAATTATAAGTCATTTTAGAGAAACATTTGTCCTAAATTATAAGTCATTTTACAATACTGATAAAATATTAAATGTTAAGTTTTCTACTATGTCGTCTACTATTTATTACTCTTTTTTCTTTCAATTATTTAATTTATATTTTCTATACAATTAATGAAAGATAATTGTATAAAATAATTTATAATTTCTCTTTCTCTTACAATATTAATTATACATAATTTCAGTAAAATGATCAAAACTTCGTATAATTTGAAACGGAGGAAGTAGCTCGTAATTTTTTCGATCAAAGAAAGGAAAAACAAAATGAAGACGGATGGTCTTATGAAGGTGGCTCCTAGCATCGGCCAACAAGAGGTGGGACAAACTTTATGAGCTCCAAATATGGTGTATTCCTGAGGTTGTTGATGTCTTATAGGAACACGTCAACAAAGAAGATATCAAGAATAACATTTTTGGTAACTTTTATACCAAACAAGCATGAGATAACTACTATGATAATAAAATAAAATAAAATTTGAAACATTCAACTCAATTTATTTATTTGTGAAAAATTACTAAACTCAAAGTTAGATAGTACCTTTTTTTTTATAAGATAAAATCAACTTAAAGTTAGATACTTACCACAAAAATATAAAAGTTATAAAAAAATTTCCTATTTTAAAGGAGAGGAGCATGTTAGGTGTGTCATCCAAAAAACAGGAGTACATTAGGTATCTTATTCTTTTCTTTTATTCTAGACACTATCTCTATCTATATCTCTATCTCTATCTCAGGGACAGCCCTAGGCATAGGCCGGGGGTGCGACGGCCTAGGGCCCTTGCCGATAGAGGGCCCTAAAATATTTTTTAATAAAGGGGGTGTATATAGAAATATTTGATTTTTTGGGGATTTATATAGCAAAGTCACTAAAAGGTCTTAAATATTTACAAGATGAAGGATTGGGCTCAAGTCTAATAATGTTTAGGCCCTTTTTGCGAGATTTGCTATATATACCATCGTATAACACAAATATTTCTATATACACCCTCCCTATAAAAAATTGATTTTTCTTAATAATGTGCCAAAAAAATTATTATGGGAGAAATTGGCAATATTTTTTGGGTCATTTGTTCCTAATAATGTTCCTCACTAATATTAAAAATATTGGTGATATTTATTATCCAAGAAATTGGGATAATTTTCATAATAAAACAAATTATATTTTAGTTGAAAATGAGCTTACAAAATTAATCTTAATCTTGTCTTTCTAAGGTTCAAAAAAAAATTATATCAATATTGTAATGTCAACTTTCTAGAATTGATTGAAAGGATTGCAAAATTGAATTTGATATTGCAAGATCATGCGAGACGCTTTCAAGATCACGAAATCGATGTGAGACGCATTCATGATCATTTCGCGGGTGCTATTATTTTCTTCTATGGTATTTTATTTTGTTTTAGTAGCTATAAAGTATTTGATTTATTTTTAGATGTTGCCTAAAAAAAATTATTTGGTAGTGAAAAGCGGTAAAAAAACAAAATGAAAAACTAATAAAATCACAACAATGAGCTAAAAAAAATTATGACGTATTATATAAGGGGCATTTTTCTCATATTATGTCTAAAGCCCGTAAAACTCTAAGAACGGCCCTGCTCTATCTCTATATACATGTATTCTAAGGTGCACTTTGCTCTTACATTCATAATACTTGCATATCCAAGAAGATTGTTGTTACATTTAGGGTCTGAAAATTCTCTATTCTTCTTTCCGAACACAATCTCTAGTACAATCACACCATAACTAAAGACATCTGATTTCGTAGAGAAATGTCCACTGCTGGCATACTCTGGAGGCATGTAACCGTTGAATATATAATTTTCAAACTAAGTATTACTAGACAATACAATAAGGATCCATAATAAGGTAGAAACTAACTTACTATGTTTCGGCCACCCTATTTGTGTTTGCCTTAACTTGCTTTTAGATCTCTGTGGACTATCCTCAGCCTAGAGTCGCAGTGAAGATAAAGAAGTCTCCGAGCAATGCCATTGATAATGTTGAAACACTTGATCCAATCTAGTGACTTCCTTTTGATGTCATCTAGTTAATTAAACACATATGAGATATAAAAAGAAAATATTAATTTATTTATTTTAAATGATAAGTAAAAAATATATTAAACATTTAAAACATATAATATACGGAGTATTTACTTTAGTTAAATTCTCTAGTGTGTCAAATGGTACCTATCAAGAAATTATATTTATAGTGAATAAAATATATCAATAAGATATAATGTGTTTGAATTATAATTAACTCATTTGGTATGAATATTGTGTAATATATGTAGAGGTTGGATTTTGAACCATGGACACCCCTCATATTTCTCCTTAAAAAGAAAATATTCGGTCACTAGATTACTTGATCAAACAAAAAAAACATAATTAAAAAAATTAAAATATGCTTAGAACTTTCTCTTCTCTTATTATTTTAAAAGATGAGTGATATAAACACTCTCTTTTTAACACTTTTTCTAACACCCACTCTCTTATTTCATTAAACTCATGTGGATCACACACACTTAATAAATAGATCTCATATAAATTATGAGACTCGCGGAGATTTCACCCAATAAAAAAAATAAATGTTAGAGAAAGTGTAAAAAAAATTGTTAACATTTCTGATTTTAATAAAAATTGATACATGTGATCCAAAAGCTCTGTTTCAGTTGTAGGGCGGATTCATTCAAGGTCCATGTGGGGCTAAAGCCCCACATGCAACTTCCATATTTTTTTTATTATAAATACGGATAATAGTTATTTTGATTTCTGAATGTGTAACGAGTAGTCACAATAGTCTTTTAATGTATTAAAATTCTAAAATAATCTTTGATTTTACACTTTATTAGTCAAAATAGTCTTTGAAGTGACAATAAGTAAGTATATTAAAGGATTAATATGACAATATTAACAAATTATTTTAATGTTAATGACTATTTTGACTAACAAAGTGCACAATCGATGACAATTTTAAAATTTTGATACGTTGAAGGATTATTATGATTACTCCATACACATTCAAGACCAAAATAATTATTACCCCTTATAAATAAAACACAATATGCTAAGAATAAGAACAACAAGCAAACAACCTTATGCAAAACTTGTGGAAACAAACAAATACGATAAATTTGCTTTGATTCATAAGTTTTTGAAGGTTGCTTTGCTTTTATCGATAGCAACCACAGATGTGTGTCAGAATTTAGCGCCACGTGTATCAAGTGTCTGGATCCGCCCCTGCTCAGTTGTATCTAGAAAAAGCATTTTATGTAATTCCATATCTCCAATATCAGCATCCAGCAGCAATAAGAATCTTCCTTATTTCCAACAAAATATCATTAGTGTTTCTAGTAATCAAATTGATATATGTGATCCAAAGCTATGCCACACCATGGTTAGGCACCGTTTTATTTCCAAAAATTATCTACCACGTGGTGAGTTTGTGTCACATATATCAAAAAAGCTATCTGTAACTAACATTTAAATTAGCATGCCATTCTTCCTTATCACAACACTCCTTAAACAATGCATTACTACTCTTCTTGATCAATGTTTTTTTAAGAGGTTTAATAACTTAGACCGAAAGATAAATAAAGTATGATCGAGAATTGTTTTATTCAGTAATCGAATTTAAATTATCCTAAATAATTCGTCGTTTAATAAAACACATTAACCATTTTAATTCATTTATTTAATTCGTTTATATATTAAGAGTCTAACCAAAGATGATTAAGGAAATTTGGTGGTGATTAGTAGATGTGGTCCAATGTGCAACTCTTCTCGAAGGCAAGCCAACTATGATATACCAAACTTGCAAGCATTTGTTAGCTCTCAAGGCGAAGTAATGTCACGATACCGCCAACCTTTTTATTTTTTATTTAATACCAAACTTATAATTAATTCTTTAAAGTTATAAATATCACGTCATCACCCTTAAAAAATATTCACATTATCAAAATACAAAATTCTAAAATTATACATAAACTAACCTTTATTCCAGGATTAAAAAAATAATGAGAGAATTGGATTTGCACTAGTAAATTAATAAAAGTCCCAAAAAATTTCCCAATACTTATTATGATAAATAATATTTTTACTATTATTATTATTTTAAAGGTTTTTATGATAATTTCAAACTTGGCAGTCAAAGTAAAATTGCAAACTTATCCAACAAAGGTTGCATAACAATGCACGTTTGCTAACTGATTTGTCATCCTTTTCAATCAGAAAACGTGACAAGTGGCCAATGAAAATATAAATATCTTGTTACATTATAGTTTAATTGTTCTACTAAATAAAATAAAATCACCATTATTTTGGAGAACATCCTAAATTAAATAAAACTCAACCTAATGTCTCCATAAGATGTCAATTCAATGACAAGAGTTTAATCTTAAAACTTTAAGGAACAAAATTTCAAATTTCCCAAAAAGCATGGTAAGATAATTATAAGTGTGACTTTATTGAATAATAATTTTCTCTACTAAGTTGTTTTTTTTATTAAAATAATCTAATTTAATTAAATGATAAACATAAACATCACATGCATATAAACTAATATATCTTGTACTTTGTTTTTGTTGCATAAGTACCTTGTCATGTAGAGAAGGAAGATCTTATAAAGCTAAATACTTGATATTTCATCAATCATATTATGGCAAGCATTAGTGTGGTTCCTAGGCAACCCTTATTAGTACAAAAGAAGCATAGGCTTAATAGTCATTTTCATACAAAGAAAACATCATGTTCAGTGATTAGGAATGAAAAAACATCCTCATTCAGTTATAGAAGTATTGCTAATGTTCCTTTTTATGAGTTGCCAGGGGTATATTATCAAAGTTTTCATCCTTAATTACCATTTTCATCTTCCAATCCAAACCAATGATTCTAACATAAATTTTTGTGATATTTTTTGCAGGCTTCCTTTGATCAATATATGGATGACAAACCAAGAGTAGTCAGAGCAGTGTTTCCTGAGAAAGGAAACTCTAAACAGCTCAATGAGGTACTTTATAAGGAAAATTTAGAACCATATTGTGTCCCTTAATTAAAGCTAATGATACTATAAGAAACTATTGTTTATATGTATGCAGGAAGAATGGAGAGTTGAAATGCCTCCTATACAATGCTTCATCTTGAAGGTTCAACCAAAAGTAGATGTAAGGTTAAGAATAAAGTCTAATGGAGAAGACTATCCACCTCACATTCCTCATCACATTAGCAAAATTCTTGAGCTTCATTTTGTAAGCACTTTCATTGGAATATACCTATAATTTTGTAACTTGTTTTTGTTAATTTCTTTATGTGATCATTCTTATTTCATTTTCGGATAGAGTTTAATTCCAATACACCGTCAAGGTAAACTGGCAAGTGATCAAAACTTTTTTGATCGTTTCATGAATATAATTGATTGAAAATATAAAATAGTTACTGACGATGCATATCAATTAAATCCTATCAGACGAGGTGGGAGCTCCAAGGACTCAATAGCTTATACAATGATCCTTACGACTTCAACTTAGATGTAAGAGGTGTTATATATCCGGAAAGGAAGGGAAAGAGTAGTTGGCTCAAGAATCAAATGGAGATGAAGATAAACTTTACTGTTTCACCAACAATGACTTTTGTTCCTGAACATATCTTACGAGATGCATTAGAGTTGGTATGATTTCTTTTCATTTCTTACTATATTAGAGTTTGTTCAAAAATATATATATATATGAATACAATCAACTAAATTTGTTTAATCTAATCTAATTTAGACTTGTTTGGATTGACTTATAATTATTTGAGATTAACTAATTTGAGTTAAGGTATAAGGAGTTTGAGGTCAATTTCAAACCCGGACAAAGAATTAAAATATTAATCAAACAATTAACTACTAAATTTTCTAAAAAAAAATCTCTAAACTATTTATCATTTTTTTATAATTGGTAACAAACATGTCATCTTTTCATATTAAAAATGGCTTATATTTAAGCACTTATATTATATACATTTAATAAAACTGTATATCCAAATAGTGGCTAAGTGTTATATGTTGATTAAATTACCAGGTATTCAAAACGATGTGGAATCAAATGAAGCAGGAATTTCATGGAAATTTATTGGCAGATTATAATAGCTTCAAGAGATCCAAACCCAAGAAAAGTCCAGTCTAAACATGTTGGTCCATTCCATTTGTTGACAACTTTGACAGCAATTGCAAATTAGTCCTGATTAACTGCAATGAATTCTTTGAATAGAAAATTATTACTCTGTTACTCCATCTTTTATTGTTTGAAACGAGTGTAGTAATTTTTTATTTATTTATTTATTTACACAATGTTCTTAGAATGACTTATTCTATATGTATTTTTTTCTCTCATTTCAATACAATAATTAAACTGCGTTTTGTTGTATTGTTGTATGTAAGATATCAATCCAATCGTTAGAGTTTTCACCTTGTAATGTTGAATGGTAAAATTTAAATGGTTTTTTATATCATGTGCAAGTTTAAATATACTAAAGGACATACATCAACATCACTTTGGTTGATGATAAATTTACCCTTTCTCAAAATTTTCCCCATTTATAAAAAGCTGCTATTTTAACATTTCAAATCAATTTAAAAAAATTAACAGTTCACAACTGTTATGGAATCAACTTCCTTTAAAAAAACTGTTATGGAATCGACCGTTATATTAAGTTGAGACTTTATAGAATCAAAAAGAACATTTCAAATCACTTTAGAAATGGTCGGGAAATGACTATTAATGTTAGTTTTTTTAATGAGAATGTTTATTGAAAATTTGTTATTTGATATAAGGACCGATTAATCTGAGTAGTTTAAAATTAGACCACTAAAATCGATGATAGGCGTAATCAAACTTGCGATCTTGGAAGCAGCACACTTGAATGTCTCAAACCAACACCGTTAGGTTTTTGAATGTGATTGTGTAATGTTACTTTATTGAATAATAATAATTTTCTCCATTTAAAAAAAAAATACTTGAGACTTTTTAATTACAACATAGAACTTGCAGAGTATTGTAAGCAAGGAAAGGAAAATTTACTCGAGATAAAATGAAAACAAAGTACTTCTTAATTGTGGGTACCAAATATTTGAGTTAGGATTCCCTCTATTTAGGACACTTTTCATATCTTCTATTTGGAGAGATAAATATATAAAAAAAAGTTTAAAAAATATATAAAAATAACTAATGATAATTAAATCCACTTAATAGTAAATCTACTATCAAATTTGTGTCTATGTATCTTTAAATGACATTATCTATTTTTTTATATATAAAAGGAGATGTTCCTTACTCTATATTTTTGTGTTTAATTAAACAGATGTACCATACGCTATTTCAAAACATAGTAACATACTTATGTTGGATAACTTAACTAATTTGAATTAAGAGATTAAAGAATGTGAAGAGTAAAATGTGCATGGTTCAATTGGTGCGAATTTGGTCTTAATTATTGTTTTTTTAGATTTAACATAAATATAATATTTATGTTATATTTATTAATTATTGTTTTTTAAATTAATAAATATAATATTTTATTTAAAATTAAATACTAAACAATGTAAGATATCGAAAATGTGATTAAAATAAAATAAAAACTTTACGTGCGTACAAGGTTGTCAAGTTTGGCAAGCGCAAAGTTGGCATGTTTGGCAAGCAATGTACTTTGATTAAGTGCTTTTGTCTGACTTTTTTAATATAATTATCAAGAATATAAGAACGATACAAGTATTAAGTAAGTACAACCATCGAAAAAGACATATCAATAAATGTGTAGCGTGGAGGTTTTAGTACGATAAAGACATTTTTGTTTTTGCAAAATTTTAGTGATGTTGGATGTTGCGACGATTGAATCAATGTCTTAGTTGTAATGATATAAATGAACAATGAGCTCCCACTTATGGATTTGACATTTAGAGTTTTGAACTACTTTTTAATATTGATCAACATAGATCATATGAGACATTTTCCCACCCAGAAAGCCCCTTTTGTAAGCAATTAAATTCAAGTGGATAATTAGCTCCATCAAATGATGAATGATACAAAAGAACTAGAGTTTAATTTTTAGGTAGAATATATTTTTTAGTTAGGTTATACGTATATCGTGATCGAACTCTGAATTACCAGACTTCATCTTTCTTTTAATATATTTTTCTAATGTCAAATGTTATTATGTTAATTGTATCTCATTGTCAACACTTGAACTTCAACCTTCGATTCCTTATCCATTAACTCAAAATAGTTGAGCAATTCAATCCCTTACTTCCATTTTAATCTAATGACTATAAAGTTAACTCTACAGAAAATCCAAGTTTGAGAGGGAAAGAGGTGGCTTGTGAGTAGAGATGGGAATAGGCCAGGCCGACCTACAAGGGCCTACGGCCTAGCCTACGACAGGTAAGGCCAGACTTTTTTCTTAAATAGAGAATGCCTATGCTTTTTTAGAAGTCTATTTAGCTTAAAAGGTCAGACCACGGACCATTCAAAAAGCCTCTTAGGCCTATTAGGCCGGCCTATTTAAGTAAATATGAATAATATTATTTATTATTATATTATATTTTGTACTTTGAATTAAAATAAAAATTTGTTAACTTTTCAGTAATTTAAACTTATTAGTATACATTAATCTTTTGCATATTTAAATACATTATTATAAATTAGAATTGAAATATGATACAATATATAGTTAAATTTCATAAAAACTCATGTTGATTATCAAAAGAGAGTTCAATCTAATTATTTATTTAAAGATGTTCATATGAAATAGGCTTTTAAACAGACTAGCAAGTCGTATTAGGCTTTCAGAAGGCCAGACTCAAACCCAAAAAGTAAATTTATGACAGGTCAGGCTTAGGCTTTCAAAAAATTTGACAGGTCAAACTCAGGTCGTGCAAAGCTTAACTCGGCCTAACTTATTTTCATTCCTACTTGTGAGGAAAGAAGAAATATATACCACTATAGTAACCTTTGGATATTTATCGAATCTAGGGCTTAATTAATAAAACACTAATAAAAATAATGATATCTAAATAGATTTGTAGCTTCTAGTACCGCCATTATTCTCCGATGTATAAAACACTAATATATGGATATATATACACATTTTCAATATTATCATATTAATTT
>Ga0228710_1007393_pt1 | contig 16230 bp, 9 predicted proteins | sample MedpolnodulmetaG_FD_177995 | JGI IMG/M metagenome (GOLD analysis project Ga0228710, IMG submission 177995) | Root nodule microbial communities from Medicago polymorpha collected in Santa Monica, California, United States - pink nodules | ecosystem: Host-associated > Plants > Roots > Nodule... | reverse complement strand
TGTATTTATTTTCCTGAGTTTGGCGGCAGAGGATGGAGGTTTCTTTGGGTGCCAACATAGTAGGGATGTCGATGTTGTCTCCTGATGCCTGTCCACTCTCCTTGCTTATAAAAAAAAAAAAAAAAAATTTTGAGTAAATTAATAAGGTGTTGATAATTAAAAGTTGATGGAAGAATTTATCAAATTTTAGCGTTAGGTGAAATTTGGTTTGATGCAGGTGAAGAAAACAAGCATTGAAATTTGGTTTGAGTATAATTAGAATAATGATAAACAAAAAATACACCTTCATTTTTCTCAATAATATTTATTTACCAAGAAGAAAATACCAAATTTCAAAATCAATGATATATATATAAAATAAGGTTTTTTATGCCACATGTTATTTCCACGTTTATTCTCAATATTTTTTTTATTTTTCTATTTTTTAAAACTAATATTTTATGTGGCATAAATATCTCAACAAACTTCATATATTACCTTGATCTTATCAACTAAATATTTTATTTAAGTTTGTAATTTATTTTTATATGTCGCATAAATATCTCAACAAACTACTCACTATATTTTAAAATTGTCTAACCATCAATAATATCAATCAATAGTCTATCTTTTTTTCTCTATTTTTTTCTTTTATGCTCAATTTTTTTAATTCTCTATTTATGTTTTTGAAAGTTAATGACCAGAAAAAAGAAAAAAAAACACAATTTTGTCTCATCCTAACCATTTGAGACATATTTTACCATTTTGCGTCTATTGTAACAAAAAGTCCTATTTAGATGCGAGAGAAGATAACTTTAAAAAAATTGAAGTGTTTTTGTAAAAAAAAAACTACTTTTATATAATTGTATTAAGCAAACTAATTTTTCTTATAAAAAATAATTCTACTATGTTAAACAAACACAAAATAGATTTTGAATTTTTTTTAAAATGTCAAAAAAATCTATAAATTATTGAATATTAAAATCATTTTTTACTCTAATTAGTAACAAACAGACTATAAGGAGCTATTTGTATAACATTAAAAAAAAAATCAATTTTATTTGGTTATATCCAAACAAATTAAATTGTTTTTAAAGAAAGTGATTGTTATTACGATAAATAACACAAAATTGATTATGCTTTTTCATAAAGTTACTAAAAACTAATCTTAAAATTATTGAAAGTAACAATCCTTTTTTAATCTATAACAAAAGAGTCATATATTTCATTTACATTTTCTAAAAAAATGTTTACGATGTTCATATGCTATTATCTCACACTGGGTCTATTTGATGCAATAGAAGTACCTTCCTATGAATTTTTGACAATTGTTCATGTGCACGTTTACTTTCATATTAACTTTTATATTATTTTTTTACTAAACTCATTTCTCTATCTAGCATAGACATCTCAAGTTCTCAACAAATATTCCACATCTACTTTGATTTTATCGTCCAAATATTTTATTTGTTTTTTTTATTATTTTCTAATTTTATTTTATCATCATTTATTTCATTAAATTCTTATATTTCTATGGAACAACCACCTATATTTTCTCTATAAATATCTAACCACTTATATTTTTTCATGGAAACTAACAAATTATATTATTCTCACACTTTATGTGTTTTATTCATGATGTAATACATGTTATTATTTTATCCATAAGCAAAATACTATTATTTTATCTTGCTTTCTTTTTCCCCAGCACTCTTCATTCTATTTATTAGGGATTTTTCTTACTTTATAGTATTTATCTTTGACTATTTTCCTCTCAGTATAATTATTCTTATGTTATTTTTTTCATCTTATTATTCTTTATTTGTTGTATGGGTGTTTCTTTTTTCTCTCTTATCAGGCCTCTTATCAATGAAAACAAGAAATGGATTCCCAGTCGTATAACTCGCCAAGCCGTGGTAGTCTCTCTGTTGAAGGGTTTTCCTTGACCTGGTTTTTTCTACGAATTTTACGGTTAAGGTTTTAACGAGGCAATTTGTATTTGTCAGCTCCCACTTGAGTCCCCCTAAGTTTTATTGCATTTTTTTTCCTCTTATTAATTTATTTGAGTGTTATCTTGTTTGCGGGATGAGTAAAAAGGCGTCAATATAGCTGAAATGTCTTTAATTTATTTTATGAATTTCTGTCAAAAAGAAAATAAAAATAAAGTGTGGTAATGTATACTAGTATTTATGATGTATATATAATATAGGTCATGTTAATTAGTATCTCTGCGACCCTAGTATAGTGTTTCATCACTTCACACGCTCTCTGTAATCACATTTCCTATATTTTGTGTTCTGCACTTTGAGTTTTTATCCTTCTCAACAACATGGATGTACCTGAAGATATTTCTTTCGAGATATTTTCATGGCTAACGGCAAAGAGTATTTGCAAGTTCAAATCAACTTGTGAGTCATTCTCCAAATTTTCAGAAGAAACCACTTTTAAAACAAAACAGACTCGTAATTTCTTACAGAAGGATCGATGATGCATGCTTGTGCTTTAGATTAACAAGATAACCACTTTTTTATTTTATTTTAAGGATTGCTAGGTTATAATCTACGGTATGCATTTTTCCAGTAAAAAAAGGGTGGATTTAAAGAAGAAAAAATAAGAGAGAAGACATTGAAAAGGTACATGTTAAAGTTCTCACTCTATGAACCAATGAAGAAAACAGACACTAGCACAAAGTAGATCGTTCAAGCTACTACATATGTATATATATGATATGATATCACATAATATGAAAGGTTAATTATAATTAGCTTAGAGTACTTAATGAGGTACTTTAATAGCAATAGGAAATTGACAAGATACGTGATGAATTGTTTTTCGACTACTACAACTCATTTTCATTTCCATTCCTTCCTTTTGACCATGTCAACCCATTATTATTGGGCCATTAACAACGGTTAGTGGAAAGTTATTATTACTAATTTACTAGGTGAATGGGAATAAACCAAGCGGTTAGTGGAAAGGTTAATCCAATTAAATTCAATTATTATAAATCAAAAGTCACAACTCAGAAAAAACTACAGTTTTATTGCATTATTTTATTAAGAATAAACTTAATTGGATTTAATTAAATTACAGCCCATTTCTCACACAATGGGATGATATATTTACTAATGTAACGCCCTATTTATTTATCTGATTATTTTGGCTGAGTTTAGAGTCTTTTATATGATTTATGTTGATTTATGTTGATAAGTGACGTGTTGTTGTGTATTAATATTTTATTAAGTGGCTTTATTTTATGATTTAGTAGGATGGGTTGGAAATTAAAATAATAAGACTTGTAGAGGGGCTGAATTAGAATTAATTAGAAATAAGTGGTGTTAAGTAGAAAATCTGTTGAGATAAAAAGAAAAACAAGAGCCAGACACAAAATTAGGTTTTTACAAGTCTTTGAGAGAGAAGAGGAGAACCAAGAGAAAAGAGGAGAATCAAAAGAAGGGAGGGCTTGTAGAATCTTGCAATCACTTAATCTAAGGTAAGGGTGGGACTAACATTCTCTAATCTTAGGTTATGTAATTCTGAAACTGAATTTAACATGTAGTTGTTGTTGTTGTTCTGTGAATTTGGGAATTAGGTCATGGGGTAGAATTTGGTTGTTAATGGTGTGGAAAGTCCATAGAATTTCTGTATAATTGATGTTCAGGTCGTAGAATCATCACAGGTTGAGCTCCCTATCAAATTTGGGATTGGGGTTGATGAAAATTGGGTTTTTGGGGTGAAAAATCGCACTTCCTGCAGAAGTCTGTCATAATTTGCCACGGCGAGTAATCTGCTCGCCGCGGCGAGCTACAACGTGATAGAGAGCAGTGTTTGCTCGTCATCCACTCGCCACGGCGCACAATAGTGTGGCAGAGAGCAGTGTTTGCTCGCCACCTGCTCGCCACGGCGCGTAACCTAGCTCGCCACTGCGAGTAACCCCGCCCGCGAGGCGAGTTGTTCAGTAGCAGTGCACCTTTTTCATGTTCTTGCGTCGTTTCCACGCGTCTCTGTTTTGGATTAGCCTTTGGTGTGCACATGAAAGTCTTAGGTAATACTGTCAGTTTTCAAAATGCTTGGTTTATTATGAATTGTTATATGAATGAACACATTGATGAATTGTTATATGAATGCATTTGTTGAATTAATATGATGATTATATGATGCTGCAATTAAATGATGAATGTTATGGGATTATAATATGGAGTCGTAGTCGCTGTTGTTGATGTCGTCAATGTCGTTGAAGATGTACGTTGATGTTGTATAAGTTGTTGAGTCCATGCGTACTCATATAAAGTTGGGGGCTCATGCTCTGTTGAATGTTTAATCATTCATACCACGTTGATTTGAGAGCCTATGCTCTACACGTTGATTTAAGAGCGGATGCTCTACGTTGATTTAATAGTCGATGCTCTACACGTTGAATTGAGAGCCTATGTTCTAACACGTTGATTGGTACCACATGCATACTGCATAGTCAAGTTGTTGTCGTGTCATTGCATTGTCGTAGTCGTCGAGTTGTTGAGTTGTTGTCGTTGATTTAATGCCAAGTAGAAATAATTGAACAATATGTGAAGTATTATTATTGCTTAGTTAAAGTTGTTTATGTTGTTAAATTTCATTGATGAATTATATGCTTATTATTATTGAATGTGAAATCTCACCCCTTCTGTTTGAATGTTGCCTCTACGTGGGTAACGTGCAGATAACCAGGATTAGCTGTTGATGTGAGTTGTCTCTCTCGTGCGTCGTCTTAGGGTCGCTCTGATACGTAACGGGATGGGGATATTTGTTTTGTTTTCCACTGTTGCGTATTACTTATGAACTATGTTGTTGAACCTTTTGAATCAGGATTTTCATTAATGTTGTTATGTTGAGGCCGTAGTGGCAAACTTGTTGAATAAAGAAATTAAATTTTCCGCTGCAATGTAATTGAATTTTGACAAAGTTGTTTTAATAAATAGTAATATTTACTCTATTTATACTTCAATGTAGTGTGGCATTCCGTTTTACGTTGAATACTCTGATTTATATGTATTATTTACATTGTTGGGAAAATTGGGTGTTACAACTAAACCTTTAACTGTTGAGAGATTTGATTTTATTAAGAAAAAATTTGAACATGCATTTTGTATCTGAATAATGCTTGTCTCTGAAAGGGAATTCCGAATCTGAAGTTGTTCAGAAGTTAAAGTCAATCAACTCTCTTCACTGAGACTCTGAGAAAAATAAGCCTCTGATGACGTCAGCATCTGAACTCCAAAGTATGGACTCTTTGCTTCTGATAGCTATGTAAGTGGAAGTCACTTTGTGTGACCTCTGTCCCACTAATGTAATAGTTTCTCTGATATTCTTTGACGTGGTTTATTTGTATTGGTTTATAACTGAGAGGGCTATGATGAATTTTTGCGTTGAATGTACTATCTCGCGCCCCATTTGTCATTAATGTTTGTGTTTGTTTGTCCCTTGTGTCTAAATTTCTAACGTTTTTACTAAAAACACTTAGATAAAACACACAGTTTCTCACTTCACTACCTACACTTTCTCTTTTCAAACTCATTCTCTGAAAAACTCTTCACTTTCAATCGTAAAACCTAACAACCCAAAATCGTCATCATTCATCAATGGCGGAAGGAAGTTCAAGTAAAGCTGCTCCCATGGAATTAGATATTGGTAAATCTTATACAGTGAAGCCAAGGACCACGCAACTAAGAGAAGATCAGCTGGTTATTCAAGTAGAGAGTCTGGTGGTCTTTGTTGCTTTGAGGAGACAAGGAGTTGATATTTCAAGTTACATACTTTTGCAAGATTTTGGAGGTTATTTTGAAATTTTGAACGGTCCAACTTATGAGAACCTGGTAAAAGATTTCTGGGTAAGGGCAGAAGTCTATGATGAAAGAGCTGCTGCAAGAGAAGAACGTGAAAAGATTGCTGGTGACAAGAGTCAAGAAGGGAAGACCAGAGAAAAAATGAGACTTGTTGAATTCAAAGAAACAGATATTAGATCAGCAGTAATGGGGATTTCAATCTCTATTACATAAGGAGTTATAGCTAGAGCTGCTAGATGCTCTAATAAAGGCCAGTCCGTAGGGAATCTTAGTAAGAAAGAGTCAAGTGAATGGGCAAAGACAACATCTGAAGTTTTTCATAAAGACAAACCTTCTGATAAGTTCAAGGATATGCAAAATGAGCACATGATGCTTCTGAAGCTGATGGTAGATTGTTTTCTTCAGAAAGGTGGTGGTACAGACACTGTATCAGTGGAACACAGAGTCTTTCTCTACTACCTAATCATGTTTGAGAAGGTTAATTTACGGAAGGTAAATACCTTATGGAAGATTTCTTGTTAACGAGTGCCCTCGGGGTACTCTTTAACCATCCTAAATTTAGTAATTATTCTTTTTAAAGTTAAATATTACAATTTTCAATGCATTTAATACACAACTTTTCATTAAGAACTTGTCAATTAAAGGGCTTAAAGAGTGCCCCGGGGGCACTCATTACCCTTAATAAGAAAATGAGTATTAGAGAGAATGTTCAAAAAAAAGTGTTACCATCACTACTCTGAATAAAATAATGTATACATGTGAATTATTCAGTATGTGATGAAGAATAATATAAGAACTTATATAAGATATGAACTCACATTTTTTCTTTTTGTACAAGGTTTAAGAGTGGACGAGTTTGATGGTCACATGATGTGAATAATAATGAATGTATACTTTGGTGGTTGAAAATTGTTGTTCACACATGTTATAAGGCTGAAAAACACCAACACCTATAAAAGACCAAAATACTCCTCAGTTGTTAACTGCAGATGGTTTCGAATTTCCTCGGCAGTTAAATGCCGCCGGTTTTTTGAATTCCTCTGCAGTTAAGTGCCGAGACGCTGTTTCAATAGATGGAACAGCCACCTGCTCCCCCTACTCACTATTTCATCATCCACTTTTTTCCCTCTTCCATCTAAACACCAAAATCCAATATTTTTTTATCAAATCTTGCCCCAATCACTTGTTTATTAATGAGTGATTTTTTGTCGGTGTTAGTCTTTTTTTTTTGTAGAAATTACACCGACGTTTTTGGGGTCGAAATTGTAACGCCAATTTTTTATGGCCAATATATAACTAACATTATGTAATTTATATAAATATATGATAATATGACTTTTATGTGGTGAAACTAGTGCATACTTATTTCTTCCTTATTAATGTTTACGTATTTTATATACATTTTATTTGTTAATACGTTTCATTTAATTTCATTATAATGTATGATTTTATTTCATAAAGCTTTTGTGAAGTGAAAAATGCGTGAGGTTGCAAAAATTGAAGGCCGTATTAGGTACTCCGCTTTTAAAAAGACAATTAAGGTTATGATAACGACGACCGACTCTCTTGATGATTTGAAGGCACAAGTTAACACTTATTTTGAGCATATTGGTGAAACTCAATATACACGTCACTTATTTGCTCAGATGCCTTGCATTGACCACCTTGGCTTATTCGGGACGATAGCGACGTCGGATTTATGTTTCAGAATATGGTGGAAGATAATATATTATATATGTATGTTCGTTCCATCTACAACTGTGTAGAATGTCAGTAGATATTTAATTTAACGATATGTAATGTGTTGTTTAATTATGGACAGTCTTTAATGTTTTGATGAATTTCAAACATTCCTGTAATTTTAACGAAATGTCGGTTTGATTTAATTATGGACAACTGTAAAGGATAATGTATTTTTTTACTTTATGACTGAATATACATGTTGTACGACTATAATTGCCTTTGGAAATGCTCTGGTTGAATTACAGGTAAAAACTGGCTGAAAATGGCTTGGTTCAATTGTGCAAAACCCATTGTCTGCATAATTGGTTTCTTCGGCAGTTAACTGCCGATGGAACCCTCGGCAGTTAACTGTCGAGATTTTCTTCGGTAGTTAATAGCCGAGAAACAAAGAAACCGACGACAGTTAACTGCCGAGGGGTATTTTGATCTTTTATAAATGTTTTCAGCTTATAACATGTGTGAATTCCTGGAGGTTTTTTACAAATGTTAGTGTTAGAGAATGTCAATGACCATTGTTGGAGCAACAAATATGAGTATTGGGCTATTATATAATCGAGAATGAGGTAAGGTGGGTAAGGCATTAATGATACTTATGTTTGTACATGCCAATGGAAATTCGTTAAACTTGTGTGTTACATCTTGCATGAGCATATGTAATCCAACAAATATGTTTGTATATTACTTTTACTCGTTAATGCAACTTAATATCAAAGTATGCAACTTAATATTGGAGATTCATGCAACTTAAATGTTTTCTCTTATTGCTACTATTTTTGGTTTTGAATCGAGGTTTGTGGGATTAAGTACTTTTTTTTTCTTTTTACATTTTCCTTTGCTATGATTTTTCATCCCTCTCTAGTTAGTATCTGTTTTAATTCAATAAAATATGTTCTTAATTATTTGCAATTTTGCCTTCTCATCCCAATGAGTCAGTCATGTGGTCATATTCTTACTTGATATTCCATCTGCTCAATTAAATAATCAAAAGTTCTTTTACCAAGTTTTTAATTAGAATAAATACAAATATTGACTCTTCAATAGATAAGTACTAGCTCCCATCATTTGAAAAATATAATAATTAATTTGTTCCAAAATCTGATTGAATGTTGTCAAACATTTTTCTTTTTCTATTTCCTAGTCCATGTGCATGTTGTTTACATTGCACTTTGAAGATGCAACATGTCTTGTGCACATAGAAACATTTGGTCATAAACACTTTCCAATTTCTAGAAGTTAAAACCTTCCAGAATTTATCATAGAAATTCAATGCCAAACAAATTTAGATATTCATGTATTCCCTCCATCCCAAAATATAAACAAAAATGAGTCAACATAAGTTGATGTATTTGGTACAAATTTTGAACCAAATACATTAACTTTTGTTGACCAATTTTTGTTTATATTTTGAAACGGAGAGAGTAACTTATAAACTTAGTTCCTCATCATCTCCATCAAATTTCGAACGTTGGATCAAACTAACATATAAGAATATTATATCTCAATTGTTAGATTAATCCAACAGACAAAATTTGTCCGAAGAGGATGTAAATCAACACCGTTTAACTCATTTGATTATTTCCTACATTATGCAATGGTTGCCATTAAACATGGACAATACATTCAAACTAACAAAGTTTCATTTCTGGACAAACCAGAATCCATTCAAATTATTGAGCATACAAGTAATGAGATAGTAAATCATGATAAACTATAACTAATATAATGATCATGTCAGGCTGAGATTTCCACAGCCATCTTTTATAGACATGGAAGGACAAAAATGATAAACTCTAATATATATACTTGTGAGGAAATTGCGGTCGTTGAAGTGCCTATGCCGTAATTTTTTTTAAATACCGGATATCCCGCCCGTACGCACGACTGGTACTGCAAGCGGAGCTAAGCATCCCAGATTGCGGGTGATTTCATCAACTGAAGTGTCTTCTGAACAATGTCCATCTGGTAATTCGTCCAATGAGTTTTCGCCTTTTATGTCTTCATCGGAAGACTTGACCTCCATAAAACTAGGTTGATTTGTTGAAGATAACAGCCTTGCCCACATTCTATCAGTAATCACAACATTGTTCTGTCTCTCTGTGATTCTCTGCATAACATTGCAACAAAATATGAGTTAGCCAAAAGAGTACCATTCTTGCGGCAAAATGTGGTAAATACTCCTATAACCAAACCATTAAATTGAACCGTACCCAAAAAAGTCAAACTGTGAGACAGGCAGTTCTCGAAAGTTCAGTTCAACTCAGTAAGTGAATTATCCGTCAGAGTTTGGTTCTTTTCAATGTGGTTCAGTTCGGTTTTATTTTTTTTTAAAGCGTACAATACACCAAATGGGGGGGACCCCTTCCCGGACCCTATGTATGCGGGAACTTTGTGCACCGCGCTGCCCTTTTTAGTCCTAACAGTTCAATTCTATTTGAGACGAATCATTAACAGTTCGGCTTAGTTTTAACGAACTATTGTAACGGTTCGAATCAGTTTTCATTTTCCTTCTTGAACTGAACCATAAAGAGTCATAATTCTATCTATTAGAACAAACAAATATCATGTGCAATGAACTTACATAGAAAGGTATATAAGTTTGTCTTCCATTGACAAGTCCACTTGTATAGCCAGTGTAACCTGCCATTGCTCCATGAACAGCACTTTGAGCAAGAAGTGTACAGTACACATTGTCAGAAGCATTACTTGGAACAGCTCGGATCATATAGGTTGGATCTGTAATGCAGAAAAGAGACATCAATATTCTTTCAGTTATTGATTATGCACACACTTTTTTATGAATTTTAAATTTTACGAACCTATATATTTGAGAGTAATGGACAGCGTCTTCTCTCTGGCAAAATGATCCTGGAAGATCAAATTGTTTAAAGTAAGTGACAAAAATATCTTCATAAACAATTATAAGATAGCGGAAAATTGGCACGGAAAAAATAGAGCATAATCAGTATTGGTCTACTTTTGACCACTGTATCAATCAGTGTTACTCTTGTCAAATAGCGGCACTATAATTCTATAGCATAGTGAATTTTGAAGCATCTACCGCAAACAGAACAAATAACAATCATACCTTAATACTTTGAGATATCCATAGCCCAACATCTTGAAGAAGTTTGTTTCCAGAAGCATCCTGTTTCTTGCCGGATTGCAGACTCTCGGTAAGAAGTTCCTGTCCCGCTCCTTCAGCAATCACGATGACCATGTGACCATTTTCCTTGAGCCTTCTATCTATATACTCATAAAGTCCACCAGGACCTTCGAGGTAAAACGGCGACTCCGGAATCAAGCAACAGTCCACATCTCTACTCGCAAGAGTAGCATACATTGCAATAAATCCTGCACAATGAATCAGTGTTGTCAATTGCAGATCGTGAAAAATAACAGTTTGTTCAAATTTCACTACACAGCAGTGCTTAGTAGGTGTTGTAGAATAATAATGATTTGTTCAAATTCCGCGGCACTATAACGCCGTTATATCCGCTATTTAAAACATTGCATTTAATTAAAGCATATAAGAAGCTATGTTTGGTATGCGACCAATATCAATAAATCTTTAGGCCAATTGAAGGTAATCACATAATGAACCAATAAACTGAGTATTGAAGGCATTATAAACAGCTAGGAAACTTACCGCTGTATCGACCCATCAGCTTGACAACACCGATACCATTTTCAAAACTTTCAGCTTCAACATGAGCTGCATTAATAGCACGTTGAGCCTCCTCAACAGCAGTGTCAAAGCCAAAAGACTTGTCAATAATCTGTTATGCAATAAAGAGACAGTAGTCAGACACAGATTCAAGTTATACGAGGTTTGGAAACCACAATGTGCAATAAAAACAGACTTACGGGGATATCGTTATCAATGGTTTTCGGGATTCCTACAACCGAACATTTGAGACCACGCCTTCTGACTTCCTGTATTGATAATCAAGTTGAGCTATTAATAAACTTTCCACTTCAATGTAACTAGATTCACATATCTTAAATATTAACATGACTATATAGTAAAATTTTCATGCACATTCCCGAAACCATATACCAACAAGTTTAAGTCTCGTTTAAATTAGCGATACCTCAAAAATTACAGATGCACCCCTCTGAGTTCCATCTCCTCCAATGATATAAACCTGAAATTCGAAGCAATATTAATCTGATGTACATACGCAAAAACATATATCGGTAAATAGAAAGAAATAGAGACCTGATTGATTCCACGATCTTGAATACTGTCAACTATCTTATTAGTGTCGTGTCCACCTCGCGAAGTACCAAGAATAGTTCCTCCACGTTTGTGTATGTTATTAACACTTGAAGGAGTTAAAGTGATTGTATTGCGAGCATAGAAACCCCTATATCCTCCCTTCATATCAAAACATTTTCTCAAGTTAATTAATGCAGACCAATAAAAAACTGTGATAGCAAGTTAATTCCATAAAGATCGATGATATGCACCTCGATTCCGAGAACTCGAGTCACGCCATACATATGGTGTAAGCTACAAACTAATTCCCTTATCACAGTGTTGAGTCCAGGACATAGACCTCCACATGTAACAATTGCAGCTTGAATTTCATCTGATTCAAAATACACCTGAATGTCCAATAAATTAAAATAAGTCACAAAACATATTAAAATTTGCACAGATAAGTTCACACAGCATAGAAAACATACCTTCTGACGCGGTCCAGCGCGCCGGAAATGTACTCCTCTTGGACTATCTTTGTGAACAACAACCTGTCAAAGTCAAAACAAAATCAAAATAAATAAATAAATGAAATGCAAATTCAGGTAACATTTGTCTTAGTTGCAAACTATGAAGCACGGATACGGATACGGATACGGACACGGACACGGGACACTGACACCCTGACACAACTGATAATTTGAGAAAATCACATAATTCAGTGTAATTCTATGTGTCGGTGTCGGACACGTTGAGGAGTGTCCGTGCTTCATAGGTTGCAATTAACATTCCACCAACTTCACAGAAACATCTTCATCACAAGATTTGGGATCATAACTCTATGCATACAATTATAATTCCTTTATTTTGGATTAAAGGGTGTCCCTACTTGTTATTGGAGATGCAAATTAAAATCAATTCCATAATAATCAATTGAAATAACATTAATAACAAAAAATACAAACCTTCTGAGGAACAGTGTCATCAACATGCACAAAATACTGCCTGAAAATGTGAAAAAAAGTGAAATTCAGCTTATCAATTATGAAGAAAATCAGTAAATGACATCAAAATCACCACACAAATAATAGAGAGAAAAACAAACTCACTTTACAACTGAGTAAGCAGGGTTGTCTTGCAAAGGATTAGGATATGTCTGCAGTAACACCAAGTACAATTAAACCATATATTAATAATTAATCTTCCATTGATCTTTATTCCTTAAAAAATGCAAACTTTAATCTTTTCCACCATGCAATCCAAGATATAAATTTCACTAAAAGTAAAAAAAAAATCCAAAAAAATAGAAAAATTTATACACTTAAAACAAAAATTAAAAGTGGTACAACCAATTATTCATGTCTGATCTATTAGCAGATAAAAAAACAAAAAACACCAATAATCCAACATAATTAATAATAATAATTTACTGTCGGCAGAAAGAAAAAGAATATTAAAAGTATCTTTTTTTTATTATTAAGACAAAAACATTAAAGAAAAAAAAGTTAAACATGATTAATCATTGACCATGAATAGTAGCTTGAGAAAAAAGCTAGAGAGAGAGAGAGAGAAACGTACAGGAAGATCAGGAATGTAATCAGACAAGTGAGGAACATCTTCAAGTACATAACCAGCAGGACCAGTAACAACCTTAGGTTCAGTTAAACCCATCTTCTTAACACTTTCAGAACCCAGCTTGAAAAATTCTTGTTTTTGATGATTTTGATGATAAAAAAACAAACTTTGATGATTTTTGAATGAGCCCTTCAAATTTTCAAGCAATCAAAAAGCTATAAGAATAAGTTTAAGCAAGTTTTTGATTATATAGATGAGTTGAAAAAAAGTTGGTCATATTTATAGGACATGGTGTTGACCATATGAATCAAATTTGGTTGGCACAAAAAAGGTTTAGATAGAATTTAAATATTTATTTTATGAATGATGATCATCATATATCATATGGTCATGAATCACATGTAGCAATAACATTAATAATAATAATTATTATAATAAAAGTTATAAATTTTTTTAAATGTTGATCATGTCCTATAATCCCTCTAGTCTTATCTATAATACTCAAAGAGAAATTTAAGTCAACAAAATTAATGTATTTGGTTAAAAAATTGGATTAGATACATCAATTTTTATTGATTTAAATGTCTCTTATATATAAGTCAATAATGCATTTAACATGTTTGGTCAACAAAAGTTGATGTATCTAGATCAGATGTATTGACTTTTATTGATCAAGAAGTACAATCATATGTAAGTACTTTGTAAGTGTTTTGTGACGCTTCAAGTCTGTCTTGACTCTTGATGAACACCGGAATCTAATGCGTTTAAATCTTTTATAGAAATATAATAAAATTTATGAAAGAGGAAAAGAAGGTGAGAACTTTCTTGGATGGTTGAAGAGAAGAAAAAAATTTGATTGTTTTTGAAGAAAGAAGAAGGAGAAGAAAACGAGAAAAGAGAAAGTCTAAGTTGACATCTACACACAGGATTTTGGTTTACTAGGGATGGCTGCGTGGAACACAGAGTGAGTGGTGTGGTTTGGTTCTAGAATAAACCTTGGAGATTCCGAATTTGTTGTCTTGTTTTTTAATTTTCTAGCGTTATTTGTCTTGTAGAAAAAGCAAACAAAGAAACATTGTAGTATATGTCATGATGTATGTACCTATGATGTATGATGTATTCTACTATGTATATATATATGGTACAAATATTTGGATCAACTTATTTATTTATGGTATAGATATGATTTGTTTTTTATTCAAGAAAAGATATGTTTTATATTCAAATCAAATCAATAATTATAAGTGGTGTATTTTTATACGGTTTTAAATATTGTCAATATTTAGATGCTTAAATAAATATCTTAAAAAAATAATTATCCTTACAAAAAAACATATATATTTATTATTTACATTTTTTGTTTCCATAAAATTTAGTGTTTTTACTAGAACAAATTTTATATTATACTAGAATATCTTTTTAAAATGGAGAGATATTCTATATTTTAGTAGAACAAATTTTAGTATTTTTTTCTTTCCATTTTCTAACGTACGTGTCTTGGGGAAAAAGTAAAAACAGAGCATGGTATTTATGGTACAATCAAATAATGTCCTTTCTAAATTATTACCAAAAATAGATATATAATTGCTTTTTATATTTTTTTGGTAAAAAAACTATTTCCATCAAGTATTGAACTCCTTTTTTTTTTTATAATATATAGGAGACGCAAATAATGCTTGAACGTTTTAATTTTAAGTTATTCATAAAAGAATATTTTAATTTTAGTCCAAGATAAATTAGCAATCAAAGGAGAGATATTTTATATTTTTGAAAAGAGAGAATCCCAAAAATAATGAGTTTAAAAAATTACTATTTTTAATGACAAAATTATATTATATATATAAACGAAAAAGAGTAACATACCGACATAATTCAAGATACAACTGCATAGTCTTTTTACTTCTTATTTCACAAACTCTCACGTCGAGTTTAACAAGCGACAATCAAATGAGGTGGCTCACATCCTTATTGACATTGTCGCGTTATCAGGTAGTCTCACTATTTATTCTAATGTACCTCGTTGTATAAACACTCTTATTGTTAACGTATTTCACAAACTCTCAGGTCAAGTTTAACTAGCGACAATCAAATGAGGTAGGTTACACCCTTAATGAGATTGTCGCATTATCAGGTAATCTCACTATTTATTCTAATATACCTCATTGTATAATCATTCTTATTATTAATGAAATGCTATAAACATACTCTTTTCTTTTAAAAAAAACTACATAGACATGATTGTAGTACAAAGGGACTAACATGAACAACAAGGAATATAGGGGAAAACAAACGAAAACAACCAAACACCAAATAAACAAAAATAAGAATTTAAAAAGTTACTAATTAAAGGAGATATTCTATAATAGTTTTTTATAAGAGAAAATAACTAAATGGGTTTGATTAGATTCTCATAATATGTATAGCCAAGTTTAAACTCAGGATAGAAGGGGTGATCACATTTAATATCCAACGGAATTTTAAATAGGGTCTTGTTAACCAGTGCCCTGGGCACTCGTTAAGGAACCAAAAGTAGAAAGAAAAGTCAAATTTTACATTGAAAATAACACTGTTTTAACTTTCAAAAAGTAGATTACACAATTTTCAAAACAAAATTTTCTTTTATAAGTTCTCAACCAGTGTCGTGGGGACACACGTTAACATTTCTCTTTTAAATATAGTCTCCTTTGATGGTGTTACTGTTAGAACAATCACTCTGTTCTATACGCAGCGCTTATGAAAATAAGCTGTTTTGAGCAAGATGAATAACTAACAGAAAAATGAATAACTGAAACGAGAGAAAAATAATGAAGGGAGAATTTTTATTGATTCACACAACTACATATTTACAACACAAGAGAGTGTATATATACAACTAGATGTTGTAACAAACTCCTCTAACTAACTACATCA
>Ga0228710_1007388_pt1 | contig 16242 bp, 9 predicted proteins | sample MedpolnodulmetaG_FD_177995 | JGI IMG/M metagenome (GOLD analysis project Ga0228710, IMG submission 177995) | Root nodule microbial communities from Medicago polymorpha collected in Santa Monica, California, United States - pink nodules | ecosystem: Host-associated > Plants > Roots > Nodule... | reverse complement strand
AAAAAATAATAAAGACAACCGCTTAGGGAAATCTAAACCGAGGCATACACGTTAATATTGATGGATTTACAACTACCTTCATCTTGGACGTAATATTTGATGCTATCATGTGTGTCCACGTTCATTTCCACAATAACCATATGAGTATATATATTTGTGATCAGTTCTGCATCTACATCTATCCCTTTCAATTCCTCAATGATTTCCTAACCAACATATATTAATGTTTGTTCAATTACGGAACAAACCACTAAAGTTGTACACTTTATGTTTTATATTTCTCTGCATTCCTCAACGTGTTCTTTTCCAATAAAAATATAAAAAATTTAACTTTTATTTGACAACACATGAGTTGTTTTCTTACATATAAAATCACAGAGATTGTTTTGTGGAAACAACAAGTGAGGTTGTGTTGTGTTATAGATAAACATGGAAGATTTTGGAGAGTCATTGTTGAAGAAACAATATTATCATGAGAATTGTCCTGGTTGTAAGGTTGATCAAGCCAAGGAATTGAAAAAGGATGTTACATTTAGAAATGCTTTCAATATATGGATTATTGTGTTATGTAGCTGTAAGCAAAAACATTTTTCAACTTTAGAGTTTGATTGCATAAAGTGCTCTATGATTCAAACAGCTCATACATTGTTCCTATAGCACGGATACTCCTAGGATTAGGCATCTCCTGGTGTCGGACACGTGTTGTGTCCGACAGGATACCGACACATATAGTTACACTGAATTATGTGATTTTATCAAATTATTAGCGGTGTCGGCGTGTCAGTGTCCGAGTCGTGTCCTGTGTCCGTGTGCGTATCCGTGTTTCATAGTTCCTATCACTAATTACTCACTTTGTTTTTTTTTCTTTTGTGATATTGTTACAGCTCTTCCTATAGCATCTCTATTTCCATACCTCTATTTCATGGTGAGTGATAGTTATTGTTTTCTGTTATGTCTTTATCTCACATTATTACTACATGAATTTTCATTTCAGATATTAAAAGTTTCTTTAGATTTTGACTTTATCATGTGAAAATTGGTTGTGTCCATCTTTGTAATAAATATTCACAAATTTTGGAAACATGTCACATATTTCATGTCTATGATAAAACATGAAATGTTCATGTTACATGTCATTTTTGTTTTTTGGATAGGTAAACGTTAGTGAGTTATGTTAATTTTTCAGATTTTGGACTGTAGATCTCCTAGTTAGTACTCCTTCGATGTCCCTCAGCTCATCAATCTAGCTGCCTACTTGCGATACGTTTCATGTCATGTAAAATTTTGACATGAGAAGGTTCATTTCATGTCTTTAGGTTCAGAAGCAATTTTTTAACATTTACCAAGAACTAGAAAGTGACCAAGTCTGAACAAGCTAATTTCTTGAGATCGAATGTGCATTCTACCTTACTAATTACCAACCCTCAATGCAAGCACCATGTGAAGCACAAAACCACCCTCAATGTTGTACTCTTTAGCTGTTTTGTCATCAGCAAGCTGCTTACCAGCATAGATGAGCCTCTGCTGCACAGGTGGAATACCCTCTTTTTCTTCAACACGTTCCTTGATACGATAAATAGTATCAGTAGGCTCAATGTCAATTTCAATTTCTTTACCAGTTAAAGTCTTGACTTTAATCCTGGTTCCGCCCCTGAGCCTGAGGACCAAGTGAAGTGTTGATTCTTTTTGTATGTTGTAATCAGCAAGAGTATGACCATCTTCCAGCTGCTTACCAGCAAAAATCAACCTCTGCTGGTCAGGGGGATACCTTCCTTGTCCTGGATCTTGGCCTTGACGTTGTTGATTGTGTCACTGCTCTCAACCTTGAGGGTGATAGTCTTTCCGGTCAAAGTCTTCACGAAGATCCACTTCTTCTTCCTCTTCTTGTTCTCCGTGAGAGTTCTTTCTTCTTGATTCTGATTCTGTGAGAGCGCGAGCGATAGTGTGTGTCTGCATGGCTCAGTTTGGAATTGCAGCTTCTGTATAAAATTTTTAAGGTCTCATACCTATTTTGTGACCGTAATTGCAGTTGCATCAGCCGCATTTAGTCAAAATTGTCTTCAATATCAAAGATCGTGACCGAATTGCAATTTCGATTAAATTTAAATTTTTGACACTGCTACAAACTCAAAATTGTTTTAGCTTTTTGAAGAACCCTTGACCTCTATATTAACCTGCCTGTGATGAAGTTATGGTCTTATCGATGAACTTTTTTCCAATGATAAGTACAAATTTCAAGTAGCAACTTAAAATTGCAAATATAATTGTTTAGTACTATCATGAACTTACATCATTAACAGCTAATCCTCAGAAGCATTCATCAAAAATATTATCTTAGAATATAAATTTTCCTTCAATGTTATTCCTGAATACAATATAATTCACAATTTAATTGATAATTACATACTTAAGGGCTTGCAATTGTTAATCTGAATTTGATCTATTGCTTTTTCTCGCCTGTTATGAAATACACAAAATCATTATACTATAATTAATCTTAATTACTTTTGATAATAATATATATCCTCAATATATAATCAGGTAAAGGATTTTAATATTGCTAAAACAGAAGAAGATATCAGTTCCTATGCTGGTTATGTAGGTAAGATTAATTGCATTACTTTCTTTAATGTCTTGTTATAATCATAAGATCTTTATTTCTTATCTACATGTGATTGTGAAAATGTTATAGGATCTGCTTACATGCTTGGTAGAGCTTCGACATCTATATTATGGGGAATGATAGCCGATCGCTATGGTCGAAAACCTGTTGTGATAATAGGAATTATTTCTGTGTAAGTATATATGCAACTGAGGTGGATACTTTTTCTTTTGAGGCGCACTAAGAGTTAATTTGAGCTTATTTACTAGTATTAGGACTTTTAATATTGTTTGGGAGAATTTATAGAAACTGCTTGTGACGTGTCTCTAAGCCGTTTTCAACTTATTTTCATACGTTGTACAGAATAGCTTGTGAAAACAGCTCATAACTTGTATATATGAAAAAAATGACTATTTTTTTTTATCTAAACAACTTAAACATAAGTACTTATATGATAAGTGTTTATGCTTTAAGCATTTCATTAAGTTGTTTATCCAAAAAGGGCTTAAATATCTTCTTATAATATCAATGATGCTGATTTGATTTCAGTGTAATTTTCAACACACTATTTGGCCTTTGCACAAGTTTTTGGATGGCTGTTACGATGAGATTCGTTCTTGGAGGTTTAAATGGTTTGCTTGGACCAATGAAGGTATCATTCAAAACACTATATTAAATGTTTGGATTTGTATACTTGAATATCTCAGTTTATTTTGATAATTTGTTTATAATAACCTCCTTCATTAATAGGCTTATTCTTCTGAAATTTTTAGAGAAGAATACCAAGCTTTAGGACAATCAACAGTAAGTCTCACAAACCTTTGTTAATCATTTCTTTGAACCACATCAACTATGAAGCACGGATACAGACACCAGACACGACATGGACACTGACACACCGATACCGCTAATAATTTGAGAAAATCACATAATTCAGTGTAATGATATGTGTCGTTGTCGTGTCAGTGTCACGTGTCCGACACCATGACACGTCTAATCCGAGGAGTGTTCGTACTTCATAGCACATCACCATTGTTGTAATGATTCAAACTATAATCTGATTTCAGGTTGCAGCTGCTTGGGGAGTAGGTTTGGTCTTTGGACCAGCATTGGGAGGTTATTTGGCTCAGGTAATATTTTCTTTCTTTCTGGGATAAAATACTTCCGAAAAAGTCATGGATTTTTAACATGGATGTAAGATAACTTGTATTGCAAGACATGAGTTGCCATTCTATTTGTGTCCCCAAATTTAGGCACTACCTTGATCTAAATATAAACTTTCGTTTCTTTTGAAAAACTCGTCCCTAAATATAAGCTCTATTTCAAAATACTCGTTACATTTTTTGGAAAAACTTGTCCCTAATTATTAGCTCTATTTCAAAATACTCGTTACATTTATTATTATTTTTTTCAAAATGTACACCTTATTAATACTACTAATTCGTTTTCGAAGATGAAAAGTCAGAATTTGACACCTTATAAATACTCTATTCCAAATTGGGAAAAGAAAATGAATACAAAGCATTTGTCACTTGTTTCTCTAATAGTTTGTCAAACTTTGTTTCACAGCCAGTACAGAAATATCCAAATATATTTCCAAAGGATTCCTTTTGGGATAAGTAAGTGGATTATTTTTTGTCTTATTACAAACTTTAATCCTCTATTCTGTTTTTCATTGTTATTCATTGTACTAAGTTTCATTTGTCAAAACTTAAACCACCTTACAGGTTTCCATACTTCTTGCCGTGCTTCATTGTATCAGCTATGGCATTTGCAGTAGCAATTTCCTGCATTTGGCTACCGGTCTGTATCTTGAATTCTAACATTTTATCTGTTCATTTATCACATATATAGTTGCCCTCTTTATGTTATGTGACTTCTATTCTGATGTTAATATTATGATGATATGTCACCATATTTCAATATCCTTTTTATGTGGTTTTCTCCTATCAGTAGTAAATCTAAAACATCTGCATCAATGTAGGAGACACTTCATAATCACAAAGTATCGACCAACAAAATTGAAGCTTTAGAAAATGGAACCAATGAGGATGAGAAAAATAAGACAATCAAAAAAGATGAAAGCCTCCTAAAAAATTGGCCATTAATGTCATCTATCATTGTTTATTGTGTTTTCGCGATTCATGATATTGCTTTTGCAGAGGTATTATTATATTATATCTACTTAAAGATGTTTCTGTTTTGAGTTTTGACTTGCTACTGATTCCACTATTCATCAATATGTGCATCTATTTATATTATTCTACAATTTATTTTTGAAGATTTTCTCATTATGGGCTGAAAGTCCTCGAAGGTTAGGCGGTTTGAACTTGGGAACTAATGATGTTGGTAATATTCTTGCAGTATCAGGTACATCTTTGACATTTATGAATCTCTACTCTAGATATTTATTAAGATTAGGAACAGTCCTTCTTTCCGAACCCTTTATCTCCAAGGAATGATAGCACTTGCACATAAACTTTTACGGGTTGACATGACGCTACTTGATCAAAGAATCAAAAATGGATTTTATGTAGACATAATCTGACTACACTTGAACCATATTAAACTTGTTCAGGTGTAGGTATTATAATGTTCCAGCTTGGCTTATATCAATCAGTGCAAAAAATTTGTGGACCTATCGTTCTTGCTCGCATTGCTGGGGTTAGCATTCACCACCTTTTGTAACAAATACTCGGATTCAACATTTCATTTTTTGTTTAATTTAAAACATGTCTTTTTATGACATATTTGTAGGTGTTATCGATACCTATCTTGCAAACCTTCCCCTTCATGACAATGCTGTCAGGCTTTACACTGTACATATCGATATATAGTGCTTCCATTTTAAAGAATCTTTTGATTGTAAGTGAAACTCTATCTCGATACAACCAACGAGTGATATCGAGGTCGAAAAGGAGTTAAATTGACTTTGCTAAAACTCAGGAGTTCGGTTTAATTTTATTGAAAAATTTGATCTTCATTGAACTTGCCTAATCGTATTCGTTTTGATGGATTTAGGAGATAATTTCTACTGGTTTATTCATTCTGCAAAATAAAGCAGTGGTAAGATTTTATTTCTACTCTTCAGATTTTTTTCGCCTTGAAAAAGTTCTGTATGGAATTGCAACAAGATATATGACTTATTTTTTTTTTTGGAAATCAGGATCAACATCAAAGAGGGGTAGCAAATGGCATTTGCATAACTGCTATGTCAGCATGCAAGGTAATTGGTCCAGCTGGAGGCGGTGCAATGTGAGTATCCCTTTGATTTTGTTACACTCTATTTGACTTATAAAAAATATTTCATTTGTGTCTTTTATGTGTTCAAACTTTTCCAAGTTCAAACAGAAGTAACTAGTCCATTTCTTGTCATTGCATATTTTACTAAGAAAGTATTCAATGGAGATTTACTTTGTCCACTTTATGATCTAATTTCTATGTAACACTTCAGATTGAAGGTGTGTTTGGGGTCTGACGCATGTCAGTGTCCGACAGTGACACTAACTGACCCATTCAAATATTTCATATTTTGGCAAATTATGACCAGTGTCGATGTGTCAATGTTCTGTGTCAGTGTTTCATAATCTAATTGCATTGAACAAATGAAACATTTGTAAAATATTTTGAGAATTGTAGTATATCATATAGCATTAATTTAAGATGCAGTGTTCTTATTTTGATCTTGCTAACTGCAGCTTAACTTGGTCACAAAAGAGGATGGATGCTTCTTTCCTCCCAGGTATGACTCTCAACTAACTTGTTTGAGGTGGTTTCTATTTCAGATGCTGAATTTTGAAATCCATAGTCAAATTAAGTGTAATTATTAGTGTTTTATCCAATCATGGTGTGTTCATTAGGTAATACAAAAAATATAAGCTTCATCTTTTCTCTACTCACAGTTTCAATCTTAGGTTCAGAATTGCAATTGTAGCTTAATCAATGGCATTTGTTTTTCCACATTTTTCAACAATATTACAACAAAACTGCAGTTACAACCGCTACCACAGTTTGAAATATTGTTTCTAGCATAAAGAGTTCTTACTTTGAGCTAAAGCAAAAGAAAGGAACTGCAACTTTAGATTGAGTAACATTTATGAACAGCCTGCTCTACTGTCTTCAGCAGTGGTTTTTGGTTTTGTTTTGTTGATAGAATGATTGTGATCAACAATAAATAGAGCATTGAGACAAACACATACATAGACACCAAACTCTAAACTGTCACATAGACATTGATAATAATTTTAAAAATAGAAGTGACTAAGGGTGCGATTGTTTCAGCTTTAAAAAAAAAAATTGAGTTAAAAGAATCTAGAGATTTTTTTTTGGAGATTTTTAAAAAAAATCTAAAGCTATTTCTGTTTGTTTACTATCATAAAAACCATTTTTTAAAGATTTGAAGCTCTTACACTTGAGTTCCTTATGTTTAGAAAAAAATAGATTTTGAAATAGCTTTTCATTTTGAGGCTAAAAATGATTTTTTTAACAAAATGGATTTTTTAAAAATCTAAAACAAACACTACTAAAATAAAAAAGTGATTTTTTTAGATCAAAAAAATCCAAAACAAACGGGCCCTAAATGTAACACAATGGGCCAATATGGTGTCGGTGTCGGACACTGACACGTGACCGACACATGACATGCCTTCAATCGAAGGATTCAATGCTACATATTTATAAACTAGGGAGTCATTAGAGTAAAGGAACATGTTATCTTTGCTATCTATATTACTTGAAACTCACCGTTGAACATTCAACTGCAGGCCCCTATCTGGTGTTCTTTGTGCTTAATGTTATTGAAGGACTTGCATTGTTGTTGACATTCAAACCATTCCTGATTGAAAGAAAACCCCCCTCAGAGCAGTTGCACTGATATTAATATTATTTTGCAAAAGAGGTGAAATATTATAGCAACTGGGAATGTTTGTTGCCATTGAATGTCAGCAAAGGACAATATCCTAACAACAATACCATTGGATAGCAGCTTGACTTAAGTTTGGATGACTACTTGTTGGAATTTGCATCATGCAAATTTGGGTTTTGATTCAGTGTAGATCATATATGCAGTGAAGAACTTAGGAGTAGATTAGTTGAGTTTGGATTGATTAGTTCCATTTGAATATTTGATGTAATACCGATATGTTTTCAAATTTTATGTATTTTATAAATTAACAGGTAAAATAAAATGAGTGATGTCTTTTGAAAAAAATTATTGGAATAAACCAGTTCATTTATGCAAAACCATTTATAACAGTGTTTCACTAATCTATATGAGTAATTGTTTGATTTGTTTGGTTTTACATTCATTCAATGTGAAAGTAAATCCTCCTTTGGCTGAACTACATAAAAGGATTTCCTATAATCAGTGCAGTCAACACTCAATACAGTCGGTGATCTTGACCGTTGATAAAGATCTAATGATTCAGATTTTAAATTCCTAATTTGACAAAATAATTATGTGAGCTTTCAGGTCTATATTCAATGGCTTAGACGAACATAATGCAGTGACTGTAAGAAATGTTAACCCCAAGGTTCATAAGCTGCATAGTTCTTTCATGTTGAGCTGCATTGAACATTTGCAGATTGAAACTCAAACACAAGCATGGATGAACTTTGGAAAACTAGAAGTTGTTTAGTAGTTCTAATGCATGATATTAAAATAAGCTTCTGGCTTTCGAAATTCTTAGTAAATTAAAGTATTATTTGCACGGCTTGTTTGGTGACTTAGAAAACTAGAAGTATTGAGTACTTGCATGATATTAAATAAAGCTGTTGGCATTCATTATCCATAGTAAAAAAGGAATAAAGATTTCTATTGTAAATAGCGTACAACATGCTTAAAACAATAAATTGGTACAAACTAAGTTTCTATTGTAAATCTTACCCTATAATGTTTCTTTCTGTTTTCCGGTTTCAAGGAATTGGATTTTTTCAGACATGATTTCAGAGGTGATCCTGTTAGTTTTGCTGATGGATGCACATGATATAAATTCTTCAATTCTCTTCGTTTGTGTTCAAAAGGATGTAGCCAAAACCGGATACCAGCATCACCAAACCAGACCTTCCTTTTGGCATATTGATAGGCAGCAACTGCATCACTTTCTTCGAAAAAAGCCACCTGAGCTGAGCCAGTGTAACAAAAGACACTTGTGTTTGAAGAGTCTACTGAGCCAAATACCCTGAACTTCTTTATTAACTGTTCCTTTGATGGTAGGTTGAAATTCTTGGGGAACTTCATGTTCAGAAATGTTGAACAAATGGGAACATGTGTTCCTGATTGCTCTCCAACTTTTAAATTGGGTATTGAATAAGCAACATATTGATAGGAATTTGTACCCTCTAACAAACGATCCCCAGAAAATGATTTTATTCTTGCTGACTCTTTTGGGTTAAGAGGTGTTATATCACCATGACAACTTCTTTGCAGTCTCTCCTGGTAAACCAAAGAGTTAGATCTTAATACAGATTTTACTTTTGCTGCACCGGCAATAGCCTCATGATTATCAGAATGGAAGCCAAACGCTAAACTAGGAGATAATTCACATGTAAAAGACTGCCGGAACATCAATTTTTTACATCTTTCCATATCCACTTTACAGGCCTCATCAGTGAAGTTTATGCTAGTTTCAGAAAAGTGTATGCAGGCCTGATTGTCTTTTCGAATACTTTCTTCTGGTTCAAGAATACTGATGTGTGAGATCCTAGGTCTAGTATTTCTTGAGATGCATGCAAACCCTTCATTTTCTTGAGCTCTGCGAATTTGAGGACATAAAATATGTTTATCTGGTCGCTTTCTTTTTCTGTTGAGGCATATAGTGGTTTCTATGTCTGGCAACCTAGAGCAAAGCCTTGGTACATTGTCTCCTCTTTCACCGATATAATCGACCAAATGAGTCTTGAAGTCAGAAGCGATAGAAAACTGAGCTTCACTCATTCTAGAACAATTTTCAAAGCAGATATCAACCATTCCATGCTCTAATGTATTTTTAAATCTCGGACGGTTCTTCCTTTCTAACTTTAGGTTCTTACCCCAAATGTGGAACGGGCTTAAGGCAGGAGAATGCATAAAGAGTTCAGCCTTACCATGGGTAGTTGGAGCCTTTGGAATAATCCAAAGTTTATTCTGAAACAACGGTACAGAATGTCCTTCCAAATCAGGAACTGTTGGCTTCAATCTTCTTATAGCACCAATGGTCATGTATTCCTGCTCTCGGTCGGATATGACCTGATGTTTTTCCTTGGGTTCTAAATCCGTAGATTCTCGTGTAACTGAGAGTACCTTCTGACTCAAAGAGGAACATTGATGCAGCTTCACATTATCACCTAATGATAAAATTATATAATAAATAAATAGGAAAAATCAATATAAACAGAAGTTTCGAACATCAAGATCTATTCAACATAGAAATGAGACTAGAAGCTTAGTTATGTCGAGAAAATGGTTAATATTGACAAATCAAAATCATAGATATACTTTCTTCCATTTCAAATTATGGAAAATCATCAGAAGCATGATTAACAAACTCAAATGTGGACTAGTAAACTCGTCTGTGTTATGTTTGTAGGTAGGAAAATCTAGTTGGATCACATACATACTGAATTTTGAGAGAACTCAGTTGAAATTGTGTGGACTCGTTCAAACTCAATCACAAATTTATGCCCGTGTAATCAAGTTTGATAAAAAGGAAAAATTGTTAAACAAGAACATTTCACTATATGGCTTCTACTTCTTTTCTCCATCTCAATGCTTCCTTGCTAACCAAAGCCGCCCCTGCCATCATTCCCATCCTACCTGTGAAGACAATCTATTGTTCAGTGATGACCCGGTGACCTCCAGCGAACACACATTGTTGAACAATCCTGTTCACTTATGACGCACAGCTGCACCACATTAACTTGCCGCTGCATTACTACACAAGACAATAATCTCCCTCCAACTTTCTTCTGCATCTCTTCGCTACTGATTGGTGCTTCACCAATGCATTCTTGACGTGATAAGGTGCTGTTTTCACAACACAGCACAAAACAAATCTATCTCTATATATAATCTCTGTTTCTGATTTTTCTATGTTGTCAGGTATGCACAATTGTATATTTTTGTTCTGTTATTTTGAATGTTTAAAGGTATTTAGCTCTTTGTTTTAAATGATATCAGCTTATGAACTTGTATTCTGGAAATTCATGAATTTGTAAGAATTTTGCAATACTATCACACTTATGTGATTTACTTTATTAAAGAGCTGAAATTTTTAGTTATAACATTAATGGTAATATCATACAACTTATAAGTTCTTTAAATATTACTTTTTCAATCATCTGATCTAGAGTTTTTCTAATAAGAGTCCAACTAAACTCCATCCTTTTTTAACCATGTTATCCGACGGTACAAGAAAGTATCGATCATTGTTTAGGGGTCAATATCAGAAAACATGTAGGACACACGAAGTAAATTTTCTCTCACAAATCAAGCTGTGCTTGAGATTGAAGATACAAATAAAATTCTGAATAGAAGAAAAACAACTAAGAACTACTAAAAAACACTGCCACTGTAGCTAAAACTTCTGATACAACTACTCCAAAACACCCCCTTAGCAGGTCACAGAATTAACAGCTGCCCCTTACAAAAAGGAAAACGTAAATCACCTAAACACAAAGCACTACAGACTTGGCATCCCGAAGGACTATTGGCAAAGGGGTAACAACAGACAGACAATCAAGGCAACAATCAAAACACAGCCACCAATCAGCAGCCGACCCCACAACAGACCTCAATACATAAGTATACACAGTAAAGACATAAGTTTTTGCACAGTCTAACCGTGAAATGATCTTAATCTCATCCACTTCTTCAGCCGTACAGCAGTTCGCACTAGAGAAGATTTTGTCATTTCTCTTCTTCCATATCACCTAAATTACCACGTACCAAATTCAGAGCAAACCATTTCTAACTCTTTTATTTCCTCTATCTGATTCCACCATTGTACATAAATCTGATTGGATTACCTAAACCAGTCCCAACCAATTATACATCCCATACTAGATTTATCTATATATCTAATCTGTGTAGTCATGTATGCACAGTTGTATATTTTAGTTCTGTCATAATATTATTCAACGTATAAGTTTTTCTAATATTACATTTTAATAATCCAACCTAGAGTTTTTGTAAGAAAAATCCAACTATACTCTATTTTATTAACTTTACGAAGTATCCATTGTTGTTTAGTACTAAGTACTTTAGCATGTAACTAATCAATGTCGGAAAACACGTTGGACACATAGTAAATTTTCTCTCGCAATTAAGTTTTACTCCTTAGTCTCTTATCACTTTGTAACAACCACATGTTGTTAAACTCTAATCATGCTTCTACGTGTCTTCTCCACAAATAAATGTCTGTAGACAAATTTCTACTATGTTTTCCACAATAATTTACTCCATTTTTTTCTCACAATTACAATCAAAATATTTATTATCTTATGTAACCACATTGCGGTTGCATTGCAATATTCTACCTAAATTCCCAATAATACACACTAACATATCGACATTTGAGAAAGTGACATAATTGAATGTAATCGTATGTTGTGTCGTGTCAGTGTGGGACACTTACACTTTGTCAATTAAAAGCGTCGGTGCTATAGAGATTAATATTATGTGACAACTATATTAGCTCTAAACAAAATGTAGTGACGAAAAGATTAAAAACAAAGTACCTAATTTTGTAGCTTCTTTGTAGACTTTCTTCTGGTGAATGGTAGAGTACTGACGAAAAGCATGAATCTGAGCAACAACTTTAACAGCATCAACAGCACACGAAGCCTCAACCCAAGGAAAAACAGCAGCATCTAAAACAAAACCCAAAACTCCAACCGGGTCAAACTGATAAACCGACCTAGATAAAACCCTCTTCTCTTCATTACGACCCGTTATACAGCTACACCGAAAACATGAAACGATTCTGAGACCGAATAACCTAAGTGCAGAGCCAAACGCTTCGCATTGACAGGCCTCGTTTCGAAAGGGTAATTCATCGAAAGGAATAACCTCGGATTCGAGAAAGAAGGTGCGTTTTGGTAGGTTGGGGTTGTTGAAGAAAGAAAGTGAGAGGCCGAAGTGGTTGGAAGATGCGACCAAAGCTGGAGACCAATCGTTGTTGTTGTTGTGAATTGTTCTTGCCCAAACTATATCACCTTTTTGAACCTTTGTTGCATTTCCACCACTTATCATGCTGCTTCTTTTTTTCTTTCTTGTTTCAATCTTGTTTATGGGTTTCCTTTATATATTCAACAAGATTTGGGATAAGTTGTATTGTGATTTGTGAATCTTATTTTTCTCTTCTCCCGCCCTAATCCAATTTTCACCAAATAAAGGCGGGACATTTGAAAAGGATTAAATATAACAAGGGAAATGTTAAGTCACATGTTAATAAATATAGAAAAAATTTATTGGAATGTGTGAATTGCATTCAATATTTAACTTTTTAATTATTTAAATGCACAAAATTTTAGACAATGTTTCTTCTTTTAGGTTTGTTAACATGTGCCCTAACGGCACAAGTTAACACTACTCATGTAATAATCATTTTGTGTCTCAATTTAGTGGTAAAAATATTTACTACCTCTAATTACAAGACTCTTTGGAAAAAATTATCCTTTCTTATAAGATTCATCGCTTATTTTTAACTACATTAATTATTTCTTCATTTACACACTGTATTTATTATACATTTTTTCTTCAATCAACAATAAATAACATAAAATAACTCTCTTAAAAGATAAAATTGTAAGAACAATAGTGATTGTGAACAATATTAATACAAATATCAATTTTCTTAATTTTCGTGATTTTGTCAAAATGGTCTTATAATTAAAGACATAGGTAATAATGACAAGCAAAAACCGAATTATACCCACTTTAATTATTTGACAAAAATCATTATTAGATAAGAGAGAATATGTCTTAAGAATAATCCATAATATATGGAAGGTTTGAGGTTCAAACCCCAACTACCACGAAAAAGAAAGATTTAGTATTTTTATAACAAATAATCTCTATTATATAATAATTGTATCCAAACAAACAAAATTATTATTTTTTTAATAACTTTTATTCCAAACAAACAAAATAATTATTTTTTAAATAACTTATATTACGATAACAACACAAAATAGATTACCTAACAAAAATAATGAATATATATTTGTGTGTTACAAAAGCAATATCATTATACATATTTTTAACTAAACTAAACTTAATCTATAAGTAACAAGTTTTTGTTTGACGAAACTTAGTATATAAGTAAGTGTTTTACTTAGTATATAAGATTTTTTTTCTTACAATACCTTTTGTTTTAAGTACTATATATACATGTGTTCATTTGCATAAGAATTAAGACAACAAAAATCGAGTGTTCTCTCGCCAGCAAACAATTCACACTTTAATAAAGTAGTTCTAAAGAAATGGCGCAGGGAAACGACGTCGTTTCTTCTCAGTCTCTCACGGAGGAAACAACCAACACTCAGAGGCAGCGATTTTTCGCCGGAACTCTAACATCCCCACCGGAGTCGGAGCTTCCAACTCTTCCTGTTGATCTTTTGTCTGAGATTCTCTGTAGGCTTCCGGTGAAATTACTCGTACAGCTTCGATGCGTTTGTAGGTTTTTCAATTCTTTAATTTCAGATCCTAAATTCGCAAAAAAACATCTTCAATTGTCAACCAAGCGCCACCACCTCATGCTAACAAATGATTATGATTATTTTCATGATGATCATGATGAGTTAGTTATTGAGTTAGTTATGTATGATTCCACTACAGAAAATAAAGTTATATATGATTCCCCAATCCTTTCGCTTTTTTCTACTTCTGACACCGTTGATGCAGAACCACGTCTTTACCTTCCTAGTACTCTCCCAAACGAACTTTACAACAAGGAAGTGTTGTGCTCTTGCGATGGTATGTTTTGTGGTAAGCTCAATAATGGTTCTTATTATTTGTGGAACCCTTCCATTAGAAAGTTTAAGTTATTGCCTCCTTTGGAGAATCACGAATTGATCAGTACACTAAGCTTTGGATATGATCACTTCATTGATAATTATAAGGTTGTTGCTGTTTCTCTCAAAAATGAAGTTAGTATTAATACTTTGGGGACTAATTATTGGAGGAAGACAGAAGACATCCCATATTCTGACAACATTTGTGGACATGGAGTATTTGTTAGTGGCACTGTTAATTGGTTTGCATCCGATGTCATTATTTCTCTTGATTTAGAGAAGGAGTCATATCAAAAACTTTCGCTACCTGATTTCGAAAATGAAAATGATTCGTGGACCTTGGGTGTGGTGAGGGATTGCTTGTGTGTCTTTGCAAGTAATGAGATACATTGGAATGTTTGGATTATGACGGAGTATGGAAATCAAGAGTCTTGGACTAAATTGTACACTATTCCTAGCCTGCAAGATCAGCATTTCGTATCCGCTACTGCTTTATATATTTCAGAGGATGACCAACTGTTGGTGCGATGTTATGCGTATGAGGTTGTCAAGTTGGTTGTTTATGATTCCAAAACTAGCACTTTGGATATTCTTGAGTTTCTAAACGACTTTGTGTATAATAACGCAATTGTCTACATTGAGAGTCTCGTATCACCTTAAGCAAGGATTCAACTGCAACATATACTTATGTATAGTTATCTTATAATTATGTATTGCCCATGTTAGGCAGCAGGTTCCAGTGCAGGGATGGGCAGCTCCTCCAAATTTTCTGAAAGCTAACATAGATGCTGGGCGAGATAAACACGGGAAGGTCACTTGAGGTCTGCTAATTCAAAACCACGACAGAGAGGTGCTCTTTGCAGCGACACGAAGTGCGGATTTTATGGTAGATTCACTCTTGGCAGAAACTCTGGGTCTAAGATGGGGCATCCAATCAGTTCTAGATTTACAATTTAGTAATGTTGTGTTTGAAATAGATGCATCAGTTGTAGTTAAGTGCTATAACGGGCTGTCAACAATAGCTAGTATAATCCCTTTTATTAGTGACTGTCATGATTTGTTTGGTAATTTAGATGGTTGTTCTGTTAGTTTTGTTAATCGCTCTTGCAATGTAGCTGCTCATTAGCTCCCTTAGGCTGCAAAAACTCTAGGATCACATACTTGGGTGGGGAATGCCCCTCTTAAAGTCCGGTATGTGTTCTCTCTTGGTTTGTTCCAGTAATGAACGAGTGGATTGTAAAAAAAAAAAAAAATAGTACATGTTCTTTATTATGAGATATGGTTTATTCATTTGTCTTTTATGCGTTCAAACTTTTCCAAGTTCAAACAGAAGTAACTAGTCCATTTCTTGTCATTGCATATTTTAGTAAGTATTCAATGGAGATTTACTTTGTCCGCTTTATAATCTAATTGCTATGTAACACTAACACTTCAGATTGAAGGTGTGTTTGGGGTCTGACGCGTGGCAGTGTCCAACAGTGTTTGTAGACATTAATATTATGTGACAACTATATTAGCTCTCAACAAAATGTAGTGACGAAAAGATTAAAAACAAAGTACCTAATTTTGTAGCTTCTTTGTAGACTTTCTTCTGGTGAATGGTAGAGTACTGACGAAAAGCATGAATCTGAGCAACAACTTTAACAGCA
>Ga0228710_1007386_pt1 | contig 16243 bp, 5 predicted proteins | sample MedpolnodulmetaG_FD_177995 | JGI IMG/M metagenome (GOLD analysis project Ga0228710, IMG submission 177995) | Root nodule microbial communities from Medicago polymorpha collected in Santa Monica, California, United States - pink nodules | ecosystem: Host-associated > Plants > Roots > Nodule... | reverse complement strand
GTATTCGCTCATCCCCCCGTGGCACTGAGTATTCGTTCATCCCCCTGTGGCACTGAACGCCTTGTCTACCCCCCCGTGGCACTGACAAACACTCATCCCCCCGTGGCACTGAACATTCAAATCAAATCCCCGTTATTCCCAACAAGAGTCAATAGAATGCCTAAATTTATAAGTCACTTGAAATGATCACGTCACATCATCAAAAAGGTGTTTAAATAAGAAACAGAAGATTGAGGATCACATGTCGCCAAAGAACATAACGAAAATAGACTTAAAGAAAAAGGATTGAGGATTTTCGCCGTCACGAAAAATGCGCCAAAGCTTTTGATCAAATGGAGACACGTGGACGGAAGGCTACGATTTGAACACGTCAACACCAATGAAAGGTCATAAAATCTAAACCGTCAAGATCTTTACAATCACTTTAAAGAACTCGCCTTCAATAAACTCGCCTTAAACAGGTTGATCACGCCATAACAAACCATTTCGCCATGTCCCATGACTCATGCTTGGGGGGCTATATGGACCATCGACCTGCACATGGTCATGCATGTACCCTAGGGGGCTCTTAAAAATACTATAGACCGTCCTAAAGAGATACACATAAATACGAATCACAAATATACCCTTGGGGGCTCTTAAAACACCTTAAGGTCGCCCTAAGGATCTTCCAAAACGCCAAAGATAGCGTGTAAGAAAAATATACACCAAACAACTAAATTTTTAAAACAAGTCAATCACTTCGCCTTTTTCCAAGACTCGTGCTTGGGGGGCTGTGGACCGTCATAATATTCCTATGAGCCTAGGAGATCGTCTAAAGGACTCTTAGACCATCCAGAAGGCCTCAACGCCCTTCATAAAGCCTAAAACGCCCTTCGGATGGGCTTTTAGGCCCAAAGCGCGTCCCATCCAAAGACGCCGCCTTGGGGTGCTTCTAGAAGCTGCCTAAATTACCTAAATATCCTTGTTAGTTGCTGCCTAAGTAACCACAAATCCGACCCATAGAGGGCTATAAATACAACCCTTGAGAACATTCTCAATGTATGATCAATACAATAGAAACTCTAATATCATCATTGTACTTTTTGCAAGTACAATCTCATTGTGTAATATGAGTACCTCTAAGTAAATGTGAAAAAGCTCAACTTTTTTTTTATTTTGCAGGGACCAAGGATTTTTCTCAGAAACAATGTAAAGTTTTTATTTTCTTTCATTCTTTTCTTAACCCCAAAAATACCTAGGATTTATAGTATCAGAAAATATTGATGGTATTTAATTTCGGAGTTACCGATAGCTGTCTCCTATTTCCTATGTCCTCAAGCTTACAGCAATTAAACTTCATCATGCCTTTCCATATTCTACTCTCGATTACTATGCCTTTTCAGCTTACCGCAAGTTAATATGCCTATAAATAGTCCTCGTCTTTATATGTCACTAGCAACGCTTTATTGAATTGCCACCTCAAGCTTCTTCAGCCCACATGGGTTATGTTGGATCGTTTGAGCTGAATGGAGTACACGTCAAGACTCGAGCAACATCCGATGAGCAAAAGATTGAGAATCATATAAGGTCGTTCTTGCGTCGTTCAAACAATCATCGAACCAAAGTTATCGGGCTTGATGCTGAATGGCTTCTGTTACATGGCACGGAGCCAGGTACTGTTACCAAATCCAAATGTGCAACACTGCAGCTTTGTGATGGACACTCGTGTCTTATCATCCACTTAAATGGTTTCAACTGCTTTGAGAGTTGGGCATATGATTCTGTCCACAAATCATTGCTTAATTTTCTTTGTCTTCCTAATGTTACATTTGTCGGAGTTGGAATCAAAGAGAATTTGGCTAAGTTGGAGAAGCAGTATGGATTTGGATGCAGAAATGCTGTTGAGCTTGGATCCTTCGCTGCAAGTGTGATGAATATGCCTCATTTGAGTTTTTGTGGGGTTGATGAATTAGCTTTTGTGGTATGTAAGCTTGATTTACGGAAGTACAGGCCTTTAAAAACGGCATATGATTGGGGTTGCCTTAGCAAAGAACTTGCTAAACTTGCTACTGTTAATGTTTACTCTTACTACAAGATTGGGAGCAAATTGCTTCAATGTGATGTTGCAGGTGGGCGTAATGCTGTAGATGGATCCTCTCAAGCGGTTGCAAGAAAGAGAAACAAAAATAGAAAGAGGAAGGTTGTAAGTGGAACCTCTCAAGCTGATGCAAGAAAGAGAAAGAGAAACACATTAAGTAGAGAGAAGAAACATGTAAATGGAACCTCTCAAGCAGCTGCAAAAAGAAGAAAGATAAAAAAGAATGATTAGCGAAGAAGAGAGACTCAAGAGGATGAATGGGAGGGCATAGAGACGAGAGATCCAATCCTATTTACCCATCTAAACGGGGATTATTTGTTTTTTGTAGTTGGATCTATCTATTTTACTGATGATATATTGTATCTATCTATTTTACCATAGATTTAAATTAATTCATGCTTTTGTTTAGATCAACCTTATGAAAAAGAGCTTATGCAAATAATTAAGCATTCATGTTAATTCATAAGATTTTATTTACGAAAATTGTATGTTCATAAGTTGTTTTCTCCTAAACTACCTTAACAAGCTTATAAATAATACATCAATGCTTATTTATTTACATAAGTTACTTTGCATAAGCTCAAAATAAGATCGATCCAAATGGAGTCTTAACAAAAAAAAATGTTATAATTTTAATGAAATTATTTTGTTTCATTTTGAAAGATATGCGTATCAGGAATCTACAAAACTTTTTTGCATCCCTCTTGCAACATCTACTCGGTTTCTCTCCTACAAAATATCCTTGCACTCTCTGCAATCACTTCTCTACAACCCTCTACAATAACCCATTTCTCTACATCAATTCCTCTCTCCATACACTCAATTTTATGTGGGAATCGTAAGTCATTTTCATCATCATCAATCAATTTTATACTTTTATAAAATCCCTGGACAAATTTTTTTTTTTAACATAAAGTCTAATTTTTTAAAGTTAAAATAAACACACCCTATAATACTAGCAATTTCATTCAGTTTTGGATAACGCTAAAAACCATTAACCTTTTTATGTTATGTTAGATTTTTTGTCTTAAATGTGATTTTTTTTCAGTTTTACGATTTTGTTTAAATTTTGATATTTTTTTGCAAGAAATGATACAATGTTACATGTAAATGACTTATATCGCTTAATTGTTTAAATGTTTGCATGTTTATGTTGTAGTTATGAGTTTTAGGGTTTATGTATATTTTGCACTCCAAGTGTTTGATGAAATGTTTGAATAAGTTTTTCATTTATTGTTTAATTTTTTATGGTGTAGGTTTGAAACAATGACCGATTTGTTCAGTGTTGGCATACGCTTCAACGGTGGAAATTCTCAGATGTTCAAGGTTCGGTACATTAATGTCACATTAAAAGGTCTCAAGGATCAACGGGATGAAATCAACCAAGGATTCAACCCCGCACACTACTAGAAACTATCGATTTCCAGCGGATTCTAGGTATATTTCCGCAGGAAACCCATTTCCTGCGGAATTTGCCAAGGATTCAGGTTCCCAGCTAATACCTTCGTGGGTAACTGTTTCCTGAGGATTTTAGGAACCGCAGGAAACTTACCTGCGGATATTCTCCCATGATAATCCCCAGGAAACTTCTGGACAGCGTTTTGAGGGTTTTCCTGCCCGCGTCTCTGTTTTCTGAAACATATCCGCAGGTAGTTCCGCAGCAAATAACCAGAAATCCGTATGTAAATCCGCAGGAAATGGATATATTATTTTTAAAAAAAATTATTGTACTTAATTGCATTCCTTATTTAATTTTTTTTTTTGTGTCCAATATATACAATTTTTAAACATTGCACCAGCTGCGACAAATTAGAGTGTGTAGGAGCATACCCCTAACAAACTACTTGTACTATACAACCTTATCATAGGCATAACCTTTAAAAACACTAAAATTTTATAAGAATGTTTATACTAACACCACCTTAGTGGTTTACAGATTCAGAGCAACTTAACATACCATTCAAACTGTTCACAAACTTAACGGACATCGAATCAAAACCAATAAAAACCAGACATGTACATTGAATCCACATTATATCCCAGTCATGCTAGATAATAAGGTATGCACTGAAGTAGAAATCAAGATAGACCATAATATTTAAAAGCACCTGAAATAGGACGAGTCCAATGAGGACTGGATCTGTATCAAACCTAAAACTTTGGAACAGATCAGTTGAATTACGCACTAGCGTTTATCCTCCAAATTGCAAGAGTGTAAGAATCTACATCAGATTTTAAGAAAAATGTAACACAAACATCAATAGATCAAATAATTAAACATAATCTCATAATCAATTATTGCAATGTCTTTTCCTTTGAAGATTAACTCTTGACAGGATTAAAAACTAGAATGAAGGCTGCCTTTGACAGAGATAGAAAACAAGAGAGGGTCTAACATCTTTTAATAAATTGATATTTTAAGATTACCGAAGTGAAGCATACATTTGCTTTCTAAAGGAGTTCTACAGTGGAATCCTAATGAGTCATATAACATTAAAGTGTAACTATTGGATAGGAATATACAGGAGTTCAATATTCCTTACATTGCTGTGACTTGATCTTGTGGACCCATCAACAACAAACAACTTCTCTAATGGAAAATTGAAGGAGGAAGCAAGTTTCTCAATTTTCTGAGTGGACCATCTGGAAGCTGGTTACCAGAATACCATATTAGGGAATAGATAAGAAATTAAATCAAAAGATACATTAATGTCCCAGCAGTTTGTACTCATTACAGTAACACCCTATTTGTTTCAACAATTACACTTTTTAGTCTCTACTACAACAGCAGCCCTTGTAATTCAAATCCATGGCAGAAAAGGTTCATCCTGGTTCAGGACAATCTTACTCAACACATGAGCTGCTGCTACTGCTAGGAACTTAAAGCATGCCAAATTTATAACAGTCTAAGCATGTCTGTTAAATTAGTTTAATAGTCATTAGTCACAGTCACAAATGATAGTGTCTCTCCAAAACAGAGATAACTTAACCAGTTTAGAAGGGTGCTTACCAAACATGTATACACAACTTGTGAGTGAAGACAGAATCCAAGAATACCAGCTCTTGTGGCGCTCGTACTTTAGTGAGTAAACGGCGAAGCCAGCAGCAAGGAGAGATAAAACATAGGTTAAATACTTCATTGCAATATCATCATACTCTTTTGTCTTGTTCCCTGCATATGACTCTCGATCACGGAACCTCAACATAGGTATCCTCCCTGTTCTATCAATCTGGCAGATTTCAAATAAAAATAATTAAGGAACATAGAATTTGTGGAAGTAGACAAAGCTAGAAAGGAACATCTGCCTCACTCAAAGAAACGATAAAACAGTAATTTGAAAAGGAAGGCCCTAGAAAATATTCTCCATACACATGGTTACAAAATCAATAAATATGAAAGGTCTCAGCAAACAATTTTGTACACAAACAATGTCAGATTCCTCACTCCAACCATGCTAATGATTGATTGACCACATCTGGACTGTCGGATCACTAACGATGGCTCAAAAGCCTTATATTATCACTAAGAGTTTTCTCAACAAACCTGTTCCATGCAACCATGACCTTGCTCTTCTGCTTTTCAAAGAAGCATAGAGAAGGCCAAATGTGAATATAATTCCTAGCAATCCATTTGGATACAGCCAATGAAATTGGTATTTATCCAACGTAGGATCCCCCTCTTTAGGAACTTCAAACTCACTTACCATTCCCTAACATACAATACAATAATATATCAAAGTCTTTTTCCCATGTGTTATGCCAAATTATCCTATTTCAACTCTAGTTCCTATACTTTTACATGCATTATCAAAGATCTATAAACTAAACCTCATAAATTTATAACTGCAGCCTTGCAGGCTACAAAGTTATTGGTTGATTTTAACATTGTTAAACTATATATTTATCCATGTGTGTTGAAATAAGCTATTCAACATGCAACTAATAAACAATATAAGGTCATATTTACACATCAAGTGCTAATCATATATTATTAACTTCCATATATTATAAGATGAAGCCCAAGTAAACAAATTCCTCCACCCAATTACTCTTGTTTCTTGAACAAGCACCAATCATAGCAGACCTAGTAAACAAATTCCTCACAATCATTTCATCAAACACTTTACGTGCCTTCTCCAAAATTTAATTTTCAGCAAGTAATGAATGAATTACCTATTTCCTCAAATGAAAAGCTCCTTGAATGAAAATCTCGTCACCGTGCATAAGAATCTAAAACCTAAAACTCATAAATTAGATTAAACTCACAAATTAGGATCATGAAACTCAAATCAGAAACTCATCAACAAATTCAGTTGAATAAGAATGAAAGTAATCTTAAACATATAACTCATAAATTAGATCAAATTTAAAAATTAGGATCATGAAGCTCAAAAATCAGAAATTCAACATCAAATTCAGTTGAATTACAATGAAAGTATTTAAAACCTAAAATTCATAAATTAGATCAAATTCACAAACTAGAATCATGAAACTCACAAATTAAGAGACCACAGATCAGAGCTTTAAAGACCACGAGCTTGAACAAGTTCTGAGAGAACGCAACTCCGAACTTTTTGAAGAACTTCGATCTGTGCGAACACAACTTTGAAGTTTTCGAACAACTTCGATTTGAGTGAAGATTAGCTTGAAGCTTTGCGGTGGTGCAACGGTGATGGAGCGGTGATGAAGCGGTGGTTGAACGGTGGTGGAGCGATGGTGCATGGTGATAGAGAGAGAACATCGAGTGAAAAATTAATTCGTTAATTGTATCTTAATTTATTAAAGACTTTGAGATTTTTATCGGAAAATACAGTATAAATTTATATTTATACTTTTTTTTTGAAAGAATATTTATCAATTATTCCTATCGATTATTTGGATAAAAATAACTCAATTAAACCTATCAATTATTTTTTATAGAAGGCTATTTTTGTCAATTGCATTAACTAATTAAAAAAAATCATAAGTGGATTTAAGTTAACCTCATCGAAAGTGTGAAGAATGTGAGAATATGCGAAAGATACGAGGTTGAAGTCGTGATAAAAAAAATTAATATAACAATTAACGTATTAACATTTGTCTTTTAAAATAAAAATAAAAGAGGAAACTTCGTCTGAAAGGCTCGATGATTTTACTTAGCACATAGAAAACCTGGATAAATTGTTTTGTTTTCCATTTTTACAAATTTCATATTAAAATTATAAATGAAAATTAAGAATGAATTTCTTTTTATTTAAATAATAAATTGGGAGTAAATATTATAGCAAGATTTGTTAGTTATGTGTTGTTTTTTTGTAAAGGACAAAGAGAGAATAATTAAATTGACTTTATAGATTTTTTTTTGTGGTAACCAAAGTTTGAACACCTTGCATATGTTATGCATTATCCTTGTCAACTGAGTTAAGCTCACGAAGACGACTTTGTATATATACAATAAATGAAAAGATGTTCTGTTCCGCATACGATTTTTAAGTCTTTTAGTTCCATATTTCTAATGTTATGTTAATTCTCAAAATATTTCAACATTGAATATAAACAAAAAAAATTATTAGTTACAATTGAGTTTGACATTTTATTTGGATATATGCTGATCTAGACTTAAATTTAAAATTATAGGGTCTATATTCAATATTTAAAATTTTACAAATTTCAACAAAATAAATAAACCTTCTGTCGAAAAAAACAAAATAAATAAACCTAGAAACTTTCGCAGGAAAATCCGCAGCAATACCTGCGGAATTTCCTAAGGAAACGTTGAAACAATATTGGATAATAATTCCGCAAGTAAATTCTCAGCAAAATAACAGATACCTGCGGATGTTCCTGTGATATATAAATCCGCTGGAAACTTCGTCTAACTAAGGATATTCACAGCAAAATCCTCAGGTATTCCTGCGGATAATTATCCGCATGCAAATCCGTAGGAAAAACGACAATTTCTGGTTGTGGCAGACACATGGAGGGTGGAATACATTTGGTATGAATGTCCAACATTGGACGATGGGAGAATAACGTTCAGTCGGCTAGAATTAAAGAATGACGACGAAGTGAGGAGCATGTTCTCGATTTTTTGGCAGCACAACATGTTCCCGTGGATCAATATGTTTGTCACGTTGTTGAGATTGCCTGAAGATATTCTCAACAATTTGATTTCGCCAAAAGATCGTGATTAGGTAGGGAATGTACCTTCCAACTATAACAATTGTCTTACCTCTGAAATTGGATATGGCCAAATTTGTTAAACAACAACTCTCAAGCATTCACTCGGAAGTTGTATGTTTAGGTAGTGTAGTGAAAATTCAAAAGATTAAGAGAACACAACATGTATTATGCAGAATCAACTATATAAGTTATGATATCAAATTCCTTCATATAGGATGAGTGTCACAAAATGCACCTCATTCTTTATAAGATGATTCGTCTTATATGAGGGAGTTCAATGTGATAACATATATAGTTAATTTTGTAGAATACATATGTTGTGTTTTCTTCATTCTTTTGAGGAGAATGTGATGTAATGTTGATGAAATTAAAACTAAATAAAATTGTGTATTTGTTTAATTGATTTTGTGTAATTGTGTCACTTATTCGATTTTATAATACACAATTTTTATTCGAATTCACGCTGGGTTTATTTAGTCTTTATTCGAATTTATTTATTCAATACGCATTTTTTATTCGAATTCACGCTCAGTTTACTTAGTTTTTATTCAAATTTATTTATTCAATACGCAATTTTTATTCGAATTCACGATAAGTTTACTTAGTCTTTATTCAATACACAATTTTTATTCGAATTCACGCTGAGTTTATTTAGTCTTTATTTAATACACAATTTTTATTAGAATTCACTGTATTTGAATTTATTTATTCAATACACAATCATAAAATAAATGCAAATATAAAAAAAAAATAAAGGAACAAAAATAATAGGCATAAAATCTCATTTATTAATATAATGGATACATTTACAATGGGGCAAAACTAAATCTATCTAAAAAAAAACCATCAGAAAACCTAGCTACCTGGGGTAAAACTACATCTACTTCATTTTACCCCAAGAAGGCTACTCACCAATCATCTCAAACTCAAAGCAACCTATGGAAATCTTCAAAGATGACTTTTTCTATGAAAGGCCAAAGATGGAAAAACAACATTGTTGTTGTAGAAGGAAGAGGATGGAGGAGAGTGACGAGGAGAGAATGTGAGAAATAATGAAGAGGAGTATGGTATTTATAGGTGGTTTACGGTAACATAGGTTTTAACTACTCTTAATGACGTAAAAAAACGTGTAAAAACTCATAAAAAAACGTGTAAAATCAATTAAATTTCATTGACCACCGTCCAAAAAAACGTGTTCTTGGTGCATGAACAACCGTCCAATCTGCATGAGTTAACTCACGCCACTGGCCAAAGGTGCGTGAGTGGGGTAGCATGAATTAACTAACATAAGGGTATTTTACTCTTTTCAGTTGGGAACGAGCAAAAACTATTGGGTAAAGAGTAGAATTCTATTATAAATACAAAGCATTCTAGCCATCCACTCATAAGCATTTCATATTGTCCAAGACAATTGAATAATTCTGCCTTGACTCATATATCACACGCATTTTTATTTTAAGAACGCACCCTGCCATAATTTTCAACTCCAATTTCAAATAGACTTACACGAAATAAGCAATGACATTGTACAACTTTACTTATTGATGAGAAAATGCGAATGAGGCTCGCATCACTCATCTAAGCCAGTAGTAGCAAAGCAACGGCTTACTAATTTTTAACATGTGCGGTGCAGTTTGATTCAGTTTAGTTTTTGAGTTTTGATCCAAATCGATCGTTCTTGTGTAGGATGCCTCAAACACACAAAAAATGTCGGTTTTGAGTGTTTATTTTTTTTAGCATTTTTTGGTTTTTTTTTGTTGATTGATTTGATTATCTCTATCGGTGATGAAAGATTATTTTGTAAAGATAGGTATTTCAACGATGCAAGACAGACTACATGATTTAAATCATCTCCTACAAAACTTCTTTGCAACCCTCTGCAACATATTCGTCTCCTCTCATTCTTCTCCGAGTCCCTATCTTTCTCGTTAATATTATTAGATTTAGATCCTCTATGACAAAACTTGTCTACATCCTTCTATAACATCTCATGTCTATCTCTTAATTAATTTCTCTCTCTAAACCACCTATTTTCCCCCATCCTCTCTCCCATTACTCTAACTCTTTTTTTTGTTGTTGGAGAGGGATTCTCGTGGGAGATGATCTAAACTCGGATTAGACCCATTTTGATAAAATAAATGTCCTAACTTTTTGAGACGTGTTGAGATAAATTTCAAAAAATCCCTTTGATAAATTGTTTTAATGATAACAAAACATTTAAATTATATTAGATGAATTCTGAGATTAATTGTTATTTAACATGTGTTCTTGAGTGTTTTAAAAGATAGGTTACAAAGCAAGTAAATATTTTCAAGAACATTCTAAGAACAAGCTCATTACCATATGCCACGTCAAAGTCAGCTCAAACAAGACAAAATAGAAGATCTTGGTGTTTAAGAAGAATTTATGTGTCAAGGATCTTTGTGGAAATATGGAACAAAAGGATCAAGAGTTCTATGCTACAAAAAGAACATATTTATTATGATATGCCTTCAGAGGAATGAAGAGAAAATAAATATAGATCCTATGAGAAAACAAAATGGAACCCATGAGAATTAGACAACACATCAAGAATGAAGTTCCAAGCCAATAAGAAAGAGACAACACATAAAGCCAAAAGTATGGGATAATATCAAATCTCTTTGTACTTGCTTTCTTTCTCTCCAAGGCGTGTGAAGTGATTACATCAAACAAAAAGCAAGCTTGTGGGCCAACTAGCATACACTCTGTAGAGTACTATTCACTTTATTGCAAGCTGTCCAAGCAGATTTTTGAGAACGTTCTCAGAATTTCGAGAACAATCAGCCAAGCAAATTTTCACGAGAGTTTCTCACTTTGATGAGTTGGCAAACTTTCCTCTCCCCATTTTACCCTCAGGAGCGTGTGTTTATTACAACAGCAAAGAGACTCCATTCATCTATAAATACAAGGGCTTGCAAAGAGGAAAGGCATTGAGTCATTAAGCAAATATAATCTTACTTGATTTTCAAAGCATCAAGATTATTTCAAAGGCTCTTTCATTGCAATCAAATAGCAAAAATCCAGCAGCAACTCTTTTACTTGAGTTCTTTACAAAGGCAAGAAACATTGTATATCAATAGCAAAGTTAGTGAAAAGAATCACTAAAAGTATTTAGTGATTGTTGTTTGTAAAAACCTAGTAAGTAAAGCTAGTACAAAGCCCAAGGGGTGAAAAAAAAGAAATTGTATAGATCAAGGAAGTGATCTAAAAGAAAAAGAGGAGTTAAGGTTAAGTTATAACTCAACTACCTAGTGGATAATCTCACAATATTGTGGGGACTGGACTAACCCACATTGGGGGAACCAGGATAACTTGTTGTGTGTGATTTTCTCTTTTCCTATCTCTTTTATCTTAAACCAATATCACACACTTCACAATATTATTGTTTTATTATCTAACGTACTAACCAAGTCCAAGTATATACTTAAGAATTTTTATTAGATCACAATTCAAACCCCCCTTTCTTGTGATATTATTTTACTTCAAGACGGAGGAAATATTATTCAAGGTCCTAAAAGAATGTCAAAACCATAGTTGTGGGTTACATATTTTGTGTGATGTTTTAGTGGTGAGTTAAATATTTTATGTACTATTTAAAATCCTTAAAGATATATATATTTTTTAAAATAGTCCTTAAAGATTGTTCACCGTTAGTTTTTTTTTGTGGTGGTGAGGGTTTGAACCTTGGACCTTGCATATATTTTATGCATTGTCCATAGCAACTGAGTTAAGCTCACGTGCACAACCACTAGTTTGTGTGACAAGTATTAATTTTTGAAAGAAAAAAAAAAGCCAAATATATTATTTTGTAGGTTAAATATAATTTGACAAATATTATTTTGAGATCTTGTCTACCTATGCCACCCCATCTTTTGTACACTCCACGACCTCTGTCTCTAGTTCGTCCCACATTTAGAGCCTGTTTATCCTCGTTTATATCCTTGCATTTTGAGCAATACAAACATTAAATGAGGTAGAAAAATATTTTCAGAAAAGAAAAAAAGTAAACCAAAATACTAGTAATAAGTTTACATTGGATTCAATAATATTGACTTTTTTTTTTAAAACAAATATTGACTTTTAATTAAACAGTTATATTTCAACAATATTTTTATTTTTATTCTTTTAACCAATACTCTTTAACATTTTTTTTTAAATTTTCTATACTCCCTACGATCACATTAATAAGAAATTTAATTTTTTTAAATTTATTTAATAATTGATGTATCTGAAATATAATATCGTCTAAAATCTAAATACATGACTTATCTAATGAATCTAAAAAAACAAAAATTGCATAAATGTGATAACACAATTCTTGGTTAAAATGAGATGGTGGGGCTGTTTGGTAAGATCACTTAATGAGCTTATAGCGGATAGCTTATAAGCTCATTTGACAAAAAAAAACTCTGTTTGATAATGGTCTTTCACCACGAGCTTATAACTTATTTCATGAGCTTATAAGCTATTTTTCAGATGCTATTCCAAGTAGCGTTTGAGCTTACAACTTATACCTTATTATTATTTGTTCCATTTTTAACCTTATTATTTTAACTAAAAGTCATATTTGCCCTTTATCATTTATTATACTTAACTTAAACTGCTACTGGACGGCTTATGCTTTGTTTAACACGTTCAGTGACATTATTTTTCTCAAAAAAAAATGTGACCTATGATTTTTATAGGTATATATATAGATTACGTAGTTTCCCGTAAAAAAAAAAAGATTACATATTTTATTTTTTGTTGCTATTCTTTTAACACTTTTTTGTTTTATCATTTTTAATCCTATTGAAAGATTATTTTTTACTTTGCTATAAAATAAAATTTTATATATTCATTCATAAAGTATACAAACTGAATGAAATAAAAATACAAAATTTTAACCAAAAATATATAGAGTAGAATAATAAATTTAAATGACTAAATATCTTAAATATTTATGATCTCTCCAAAAAATTATTATGAATAATTAATGTCCTTTTATGTCAATTTATATTTATCAGTTAGTTGAACCGCTAATTTTATCAAACACTTTATCTAGCTTATCAGCTATCAGTCAATAATCATCAGCTATAATCTATCAGCTATCAGCTAGCTTATAAGTTATCCGCTATTTTTACCAAAAAGAGCCGGTGTATGGACAAAAAAAAAACGAGATGGTGTATTAACATGGGAGTAACTATGAATTAAAGTCAGAATTTTGGAACTAGCAGAAAATATTGGACGTATTTATTATTCTCACATATTCCCACTCTCGTAAGTATGCATACACTCCTCGAGCTTACTGCAATTAAACTCCATCATGCCTTTCGAGATTCTACTCAAACGTTACAACGCTGAAACATTCATATCATAACCCTAAATCCCTATAAATAGTCGTCGTTTTTTCTATATACAACACTTAATATTTCTGTAGCATAGATGGGTTTGGGTTATGCAGAGACGTTTGAGCTGAACGGAGTGAAAATTAAGACCACAGTCACATCTGATGAGAATAAGATCAAAAATCATATTTCCTCTTTCTTGCTCCCTTCCAAAAACCATGAAACCAAAGTTATCGGGCTTGACGCTGAGTGGTCTCTGATTCCTGGTACAGAACTAACCTTTACCCTATCAAAATGCGCAACTCTACAATTTTGTGATGGAAAGTCCTGTCTTATAATTCAGCTTAATCATTTAGGTATTTACAATCATTGGGCATCTGATTCGGTGCACAAATCACTACTTAATTTTCTTCACCTTCCAAATGTTACGTTTGTTGGAGTTGGTAACAAAGAGAATTTGGCTAAGTTGGAAAAGTATTATGGGTTTGGATGCAGAAATGCTGTGGAACTTGGACTGTTAGCTGCTTCTACCATGATGATGCCTCGTTTGAGTTTTTGTGATGTTGATGAGCTAGCTTTTTTGGTTAGTGGAATTGATCTTCGTGAGCACAGGCTTTTAACAACGGTCTATGACTGGGGTTGTGATCCCCTCAGCAGAAAACTTGCTAAACTTGCAACTGTTAATGTTTACTCTTATTTTAAGATTGGGAGCACACTGCTTCAACCTAATGTTGTAGGTTGACTTTGTATGGACCTTGTTCGTCTTTGGTAGTTGGTAATCCATTTTAATGAATGTCTGTCATTGGATTCTGCTACTTTTCTTCATTTCTAATTGTCGTGGAAGAATAAGTTAGCTTTTTTTTTTTTGGACGAATAAGTTAGCTTATTCCCTAGCAAAACAAGTAAGAAGGTGCTCTTTGTAGTAATAGTGTGTAGATAGATTACATTCGCCTTTCGTTTTAGTATTTTACCTGTTCTTGTTTCTGAATTTTCCCATTTGGGCTATTAGTTTTTTCAATATGTGAGTGTTTATTAAAAAATGAAGGTGCTCTTTGTATTAAAAGGGGAAGGAAAAATTAAATATGGATTAAGTTTAAAATGAAGGTGCCACAAGAATTAATTAGGATTGCTATCTAAGAATCAAAGATGAGTCAATACTCCCTTCCCATTTGATTTTTTCTCTATTACCCCTTAATGAATTTGGGGTAATTTAGCTCTAAGAAAAATACCATTTTCGTTATCCCTTACTCCTTAAAGATATTAGGTTTGCAAAAACTTAACTCTAAAATTTGGCTCCAAAAACCCAGCATTAAATGCTAAGTGAGATAACCCTAAAAAAATTACCCTCCTAACTATTTAGTTTGAATTTCAAATTATTTTATTGAAATAAACCTACTAATTTCAATGGCATTTACCAATATATGTTATTAATAACAGTGATATTTTCCAAAGCAAAAATTTGACCAAGCCCCTGAAACATATCACCGCTCCCTCTTTTTCCTCACTCTCTCTCTCTCACGTACACAAACTCTTTTCTTTTTCTTCTTCTTCAAAAACACACAAAAACCATTCTTCTTCTTCTGCCTTCATTTTGATCCTCTAAAGTAAAAGCATCATCGTCTTCATTTCTTCGTCCTCTACAAAACCCATTTGCTTTCCACCACGCCGGAGTTGCACCACTGTTGTTGACCACCGCGACGGAAACACTTTCATGACCGTCGTCGTTGGATCCGTCAACTCCGATGGAGATAAATTAATGATGTCGGTGTTGTTTTCTTTGCTGAAACCATCGCCGCGGTTTGGTTTCATTTCCCTCCTAATTAAAACGAAAATCCAGATGAAAAAACAAAAAAGATTTCAAATTTACGAAATTCGTCGACGACGCGTGATAGCATAGAAAAAAGCTAAAGGATGATTGCAGTAGTGAAGGTTCGGCCGACATGGTTCAATTTTCTCACAGGTAATATTTACATTCGTTCTTCTCATTTGGTTTACACTTTCTCCTAATTTATTATTGTACATGTTTCAATTTTGTTCTGCATCTGATTATTTTTTTGAGTTATTTATTGTTATTAAAGTGGTGATTATTTTGTCTTTCAAGGTTCAGATTCAAAAAATTGGAAAAATCAATAGAGGTTAGGATTAGTGAGTTTGATATGTAATTTTGTGTTTGATAATATATGGAGGAATTGATAGAGATATCTGAGAAAGGAAGTTACAAGGGCAATTAGAGACTGTTTTTCTTTGTTGTGTTACTGCTGCTACTTCCTCTTCCAATGTTGGCATCACCGCCCTTGCTGCCATTATCAATTTCATTCGGTGTCTCTCCAATTCATCCAGCCGTGACAGGTATATCTATCAGCGAAAATTATGATTCAACTTTGATTAATTTTGAAAACATTATACTTTGTGGAAGGTGTTATTTCTCTTTTAATCTGTTTCTATAACTATGTTGAAAAACATTTTGAATATTACTTTTCTTCATTCAAATAGGAATCTTTTATATCTTTTGTTGTGATTGTAGCTAAGTTGTAACAAGCATTTTAGCTATCTGAGCTGAGAGATAAATTTATCCCCAAATTTTGAAGTTGATTATCTAAAATCTAAATGTATGCAGTCATCATAACTACTAATTGTTATACAGTTTAAAAAT
>Ga0228710_1007383_pt1 | contig 16246 bp, 7 predicted proteins | sample MedpolnodulmetaG_FD_177995 | JGI IMG/M metagenome (GOLD analysis project Ga0228710, IMG submission 177995) | Root nodule microbial communities from Medicago polymorpha collected in Santa Monica, California, United States - pink nodules | ecosystem: Host-associated > Plants > Roots > Nodule... | reverse complement strand
ATCACTTTTTTAGACTTTATGTACACAATAAAATAATGGCCTATTTTTTTTCCTTTATATCAGTTCTGCAATTAATATTAAAAAAAAACTGAGCCAAAATTTTTTTTGAGTGTAAAAAAATTAAGGCAAAAGAAAAAATGTTACATCATAAAAAAGAACCACATGGCAGCAATCACGTGACAAGATTCTCTGCCACATCAACGTTTCTTGTGTGATTTGGATGTTGGAAGACTAAAATATGAAGAATCTTAATCATAGTGGTAGAATTTGTGCTTTATTTTTTATAGAACTATTTATAGACTTCATGCGTATTATAAGGACCATTTCAATAATTAACCCTATCATTTTTATGGAAATTACACCCTCTATTCCTTTTAACTCGTCATATTTGTAGAAAAAATTTAAGTTCTTCTTCTTTTATATGTTGTTTTCAAAGTTCAATACAAAATTAATTTATTATTAGCTTAAATGTATTTGTAAATGTATATATGTGCTCCTAAAATAACTATGTATATATACGTGATTCTGTCCTTAAAAAAAACGTGATTCTATAAAAATAAAAAATAAAAACTATCAAGTTGGACATTTTTAATTTTACCCTATGCACAAGAAAATGATGGTTGGTTTCTGTGGTTGAATTTTTTGGCCAAAAATATGATACTGTATATTTGAAAAAAAGAAACATTTTAAACTTTTAAGTCTAGTTCACCGATGGTTTGTTTTTTGGACAATTAATTCACTGATAGTTACCTTTTCACATTTGTTGAGTTTCTTATGCATACAGCATACTACAATTGTCCTGGGTCAAAATAGGATTTATTACACGTATAAGTGTGCGATTGATTAAACTTTTGGAGAATGCTAAAGTAGATTTTGAGGTAAAAAAAGAATCTAACCAAACAAGGCAACTAATTTAAGAAATGTCATTGAAGTTTCAGAAAATCTATATACTAGTAAATTGATACGTTTCATAATAGCATATTAAAAGGTCAATATAGTAATTGAAGAAAATATTTTATTCTTTTTAATAACTTACGTCAAGTGTCAACGGTCTTCATCTCATTTTGTGTGGAATGCATACAGTTATTAAAAGTTCCATCATAAAAAAATTGCTATTAAAAGTAAACAATCATAATATATAAATGAATGAACAAACTTCTATTTTTTTAGTCAAAGTGGGAAAGGTGACAAAAGCCAAATACTTTTATAGTGTACAAGACAGATATTGTTGGAAATATGACATTTTTTCCCACTAACTCTTATCGTAACCATGGCAGTATGATAATGATAATGAAGACACACTCCACTTATAGGGACTGACCTAAACGAAAACAACTATTTTCTTTTTTAAAGAAAGATAGAAGAAAACTATGGGCTATTTTATCTTCCACCCAATTTACTATCAGATGTGGTATCCACAAAAAAACATCTTTTTCTCACCATGGCTTTGGCCTGCAATAATAACTTTCACTATTTTCATTCTTTATATTACATTTTTATGTTGGATTTACAAGAACTTCAATACGATTTGGACAAAAAATAACTCCAATACGACAAAAGTGGACGATCTAATGGAAAAGTAGGACCATTAAAACATAGAGACACATTGATAATATTTTTATGTAATCTATATTCTAACTATAGAATTAATATTAATATATTATTCATAGGATTTTAAATTTTACTACTTAATAATCAAGCAAATATAAAACCAAAAACTGACTAGAATATAATAATTACATTGACCGAAACAAACTTTGAATTTAGTTTCGAAGCTTCTGAAATGTCAAATACAAATAAGTTTAGTTTTCCGATTGTATCTCCCTTTCAGGCCACACCATGTCAAAGTGTTGTACTGCACAACTCTCTCAATTGTAGTACAAGAGTGACAAAGTAATTTCAGTTCAAGCTTATGTGTGTAATAAGTAAATATTACAATATTATATATCATTATGAATATTGCTTTCCTCGTTGAAAAAATATGGATATATTTAATTTGATATTGTTTGTTAGGGGTAGCTAGCAAGATATCAACTTAGGTATAACGTCCATGTCAATATATATACATATAAAATGTAGGAATGCTTTAAAAACATCATGCTTAATCTTTCCGCAAGTTAGTTGAAAGCATAGGTAAGTTAGTTAACCAAAACCAGAAGAAGGCTAACAACTCAATGTCTCGATCCCAAACAATGATGATTAGGTAGTAGCATTATGCGAAAAGGGAAGTGATAAGAGATACCATTCTTGTAAAATCCTAACAAAAGTGAAAATTAAAAGGAGTTATAACTTTTTATGTTGGAAACTTGTGAACTCTTTCATGTTTTTCAATTGGAACTCCTATACTATATTATATGACATTCTCTCTATATTTGCGTATATGTTGTTTTTAGATTGTGCCCCTCTATTATTGTTGTGGAGTGGACAAAATACCTCATATTTTAGTGGTTTGAATTAAACAACAATCAACTTAGGATTTTGATTTAGAGTTGGTATTTTCTCTATTATGGAGTTAGTGTTGTTATTGACAAAATACTTTTACTAAAATGGTTGTACTTGTACTGGTATTAATGTCAAGCACTTGGTTTGTGAGTATATTAATTGTGACGAAATTATTTTATAGTTGATATTCCGTTCCAAAAAAAAATTAATAATTGATATTACTCTCTTTATACTATAATTGCTCATTTTAAGGGAACAAAAGTAAATTTCACATTAGAGGAGGTAAATCTCACAAAATGATGATTAAACGAGCTTAATTCATAGCTCAAAATTACACATTTTTGTTGGGGATTACTATTTTAAGCACAATAGAAGCGGCATGAATGTTGATCTAACATAAACATTTTTGTTGGTAAATGCAACTAAATATTTTTTTTCTGGCAAGAATTGCTCTACTAAAGAATCGAACTCGGATTCTTTCGAACAATTTATTTTTTGGTGATCCATTAACCACTTGATAAACATTGTTAAATATAAGAAATGATTAATAACTATTGTGCTTCTCTCAAGATCTCTCATACAAATTTAGGTAGATTAGTTTGACTACTATGATTACAATTTGCCTGGTGTATTATAACTTCCTTTCTCTCAATCATTTGTGTCTATATGCAACATTCGAATCGTTAGTGTATTTGCTTTCTTTCCCTCAATCACATGTCTCGTGCACGTAACGAAAATTATTTTCTACGAGACTTTTTATTCCACTACTAAAGCCAATGAAATGAGTCTGTTCATGTCACTAGAAAAAGGTGTTTTATTTTCTTCATGCAGTGAATGATCATGTGTCTCCAAAGTTTGTCCCTCATTAAATTCTCTGCTAAACTTTGTTACGTAACTTCTTTTTCTTTTTGCCTATAATATTTGAATTAGAATATGTTGAAAGATGGCAGGGGTGCTATAAAAATTATTGACTTAGCATGAAACTAAAATAGTACTTTTTACACAACATTCATTGTCACAGCATGACTTAGTGTTAAATAGGTTAAATAGTGGGAGAAGATTCAAAGCAAAGACCACTTCTTTAAGCAAAATCAGTGAATTTTTCACTCACATCTATGACATTGTCACACAAAAAATGATTGTCATATGTTGCTTTCCAAATCGGAAAACACCAATTGCGATGCCACTGTTTTCTCAAGTTGATTTTTATATTTTGTACCAATAGCTGGCCACATGTTACCTCAGTTTTTGTCACAACTTCAATCATGCTATTATTTTTATCACAAGCATGGAAGACCCCTCTATCCACCCCCCCATATTTTCCTTAATTGTTTTAAGCACTATTATAATCAATAAATTTAATTCATAGGTTAGAATATTAAACTAAACTAAGGTTCATAATGCATGTTCTTAATATGCCTAGTCAACTCTTCTAACATAGTGTAGATTTTATCTTTCTGGGGATGCTGTTGATCTTTAGCATAAAACTTATGAACCTCACCTCTCACAGAAATCCAACTATAACCTGGTTCCTTTCTAATGCCTCGTTCTTTCATGACATCTCTCAAACCAATTCCATCTTCAAGTAACCCTGATTCAATGTAAGTGTTGGACAAAAGAACATAGGTGGAAGAATGTTCCGGTTCTGGTTGAGTCGATAGAATCTTTTGAGCAACCGTCTCCCCTAATTCAGTGTTTCCATGAATCCTACATGCTCCTAACAAAGTTTGCCAAACCATCTCATCCGGCTCGATCGGCATTTTGTCGATAAATGCCACTGCTTCATCCAAGCGGCCAACACGGCCTAACAGATCAACAACACAAGCATAATGTTCCATTTCTGGTACCACACTATAGGTGCCTTCCATTTGATTAAAAATTTCCAGACCATCCTCCACCATTCCTCCATGGCTACAAGCGAAAAGGATACATAACAATGTAACAGCATTGGCTTTCACAGCTGACTGTTCCATTTTTCTGAAGAGTTGAAGGGCATCTTCGACTAGACCATGTTGAGCATAAGTGGATATAATTGCAGTCCAAGTAACAGTATCAGGGTTAGATATCCTTTCAAATATCTTCTTCGCCTCTATAATATTGCCACATTTAGAGTACATGTCAATTAGAGCACTTTCAATGCATGAGTCAGCATCCAAGCTAGCCTTGCATATCAGGCCGTGAATTTGTTGGCCATATTCTAGTAAACAAAGACCACCACATGCTGTAATCACACTAGAAAAAGTAAAATGATTCGGTGCAAAGCCTTCGTTGCGCATCAGTGAGAAGATAGCCAAGGCTTTCCCCCACTCAGAACATTGACAATATGCAATCACCATGGTTGTCCAAGATACTATATCTTTCTTTTCCATTCTATAGAATACCTTCTCCCCAACTTCAAGAGACTCACATTTGACATAAGCATCGGCAAGGGCATTCAATACACTAATTTTCATCGTATCAAATCCACATTTTAGAGCCACCCCGTGCGTCTCCTTTAAGGATTTCAAACACTTCAAAGCAGCAATTGAGTTGAACACACAACAAAATGTGTAAAGATCTGGTTTGACATCATTTTGGCACATTCTTGTGAACATTTCCAAAGCTTCTAGGTGACAACCAGCTTGTGAATAACCCGTGATCATCGCATTCCAAGGTGCGTTAACCAGACATTTCGCGAACTTTGAGTCAAAAAGAACTCGCGCATCACACAGAACCCCGCACTTAGAGTACATATCAATAAGAGCTGTTCCAACTGAAGTATTGTTATCCAATCCCCATTTAGAAGCATACCTGTGAACTTCACGACACTTGTTAATGTCACCTAAAAGCCCAACTGCCTTGGATATACATAAAAAGGTGGTTTTATCAGGAGACACCCCATTTTCAATCATGTTGATAAAAAAATCAAATGCTTGTAAGTATAAACCATTTGAGGTAAACCCAGAAATCATTGCATTCCAAGAAACATCATTAACCTCTGTGATGTTGAACACCTTAACAGAACACTCACACATTCCTAACTTTGCATACAAGTTAAGAAGAGATGTCCCAACAACAGCATGCATAAGAAAACCCCTAACAACAACTTGGGCATGAACCATCTCACCAAACACAACAGAATCTAACCCAACACAAGACTGCAAAACAGCAGAGAAAGCAAACCCATCAAGCATCAAACCTTGTTCCAACATCATACAAAAAAGCTCCAACGCGTAACGGTAGTAGCCATGTTTGTTCGACGCAACAATCATAACAGTCCAAGAAAACACATTTCTCGTAGACATAGCATCAAACACCTTACGAGCAGAATCATAATCCATACATTTTGAGTAAGCATGAACTACATGATTCAAAAACACCAAGTTGTCTCTGTCACCAAAACCAGATTTTAAAACATGGCCATGAATGCAATTTGCTTGTTTCAGAGACCCATTTTGTTCGCAGGATTTTAAGAGATCAATGAGTGGTTGAATGTTGGGTTGTTTTTGTTGCGTTCCTGTGGCTGTAAGTGCAAGGGGTTTGGTTAATCTTCTTCCATGTGGGTCCTTTGAAGGCTTTGGATTTTCGGACATACAATGAATAGGGATAAGGTAGTGGCTTGTACGATGATGATGTGTGCTTACTTTGTTTGTGGAAGCACGGGGGAGATTACAAGGTTGGTGCACCATGTGTGAAACCATGATGCTCATGCTGCAACTGCTCTGTGTTGGAATGTCTATTTCTGTTGGTCTTATCTTAACTGTTCTGCTTTTGCAAGGATTCTGAAAAGTCAAAATATAAAATTTAAAAAATGTTTTTATATTTATATCTTTCCTCTTGCACTATAGTTCTTTTCATAAAATAATTGATTTATAATAGTATTAATTTTAGTTGATAAATTTCTATTGGAGAATGAAATTCGTTTAATCCGTAAGATTATTGCACAACATGCTAGAGTCAAACCCTCAAGAGTATATCTACCAAACGTGTGCAACTGTAATCATAACATGAAAGAGTATGTCTATAAATGGACTGCATGTATTGTGCATCTGCTTGGATAATGCAATCCAAGCTTTTCTTGAAATCACGGCAACAAACCACGTTAGCGCATAAGCTTCATTTGTTACGGCAGTTTTACCTCGGGTATCCCACACACTTGCGTATGGTGAACACTAACGCAGATTCAAATAGGCGATAAATCATTTTGTAAATCAATTTATTCTCTAGTTTTCATCACTTCTATTTCACGTATAAGATATATATTTCACAATTACTCAAAATGTGGGTTTCAAGATTTTTCAACTTCATAGTATTCTTTTCGTATGTACATAAGAAATAACATATTACGAATATCCCGTGTCCTACACAAGTATGCAAATTATTTATCTTGTCTCATAGAGATTTAAAAATACCATCAAATGAATGCCATAAAGAACACATCAATGTTTAGGTCAAGCCATTTGTAATCAAACTAGTGACGCCTAAAGAACGTCTAAGCAGTTGCAGTTTTCTCATTTTGTACTCAATCAGCCATCACTAGTTCCCACCTCAAGATCACATTCAGTCCTTCCTGAAATACAGAACACTTGGTTAGCCAAAACTCCATTACCAACAGAAATTGTACGCTACCTAAAAATCCGTTGAAGAAGCAGAAACTTCTAAATTGATTGTCAACCATTTTTTTGGGGAGGGGAGGGGTAAACCTACATAGGTATAACTAAATGGGTCAAGGTGGGGTGTAAATTGTAGAAGTCAAAGGTACTCAATAGTCAACACTAAAGCAAAGTGATAAATGTAATTATATATGTTTAGATAAATCTGTGTGTGGCCTGTCCGTATCAAAAATTTGTATTTGGAAAGCAAATCTAGGAAGCAATATACAACTAATCAGTAACCACATCCAGAACAGGGTAGAATATTACGACCTAAAATGGCACCAAATGTAAAACCTAATAGAAGAAGGGAAATGACAAAACATAACATGAAGTTAAATAAGAAGGATTACTTGAAGAGTTTCTCCGTGAGATGATTTAGTCGCGCAACATCTGCACCTATAAGTTCATCAGTCTTTTTCCCATTTTGGAAGAAATAAAGTGTTGGCTGCAGCAAGATAAATCATTGTTATGCCATCTCACTTTTGCAGGGTTATATATAGTATATATAGTATATTTTGAAGGCAAAAGATTACTAGTGAATTATATTGCCAAGTGCAGTACATCCATGAATTAAAAAAAGAAGAGAAATGTGTCAATTTACTTGGATATACACAATTGAACCAGTCTAGTTTCAACCAGTGCAATTCATTCATCATATAAAAAACAAGTCATAATCATCAGTCATTCACTATTTTAATTCTAGAGCAAGTGAAGGAGATAAAATCTCGAGTTCAAGTCATGAATTCACTTTACAAAGAAACAGCAGAGGTGTATGTTGTACATTAACCAGACTAGCAGAGACGTATGTTCTACATTAGCCAAGATCCTCATTGAGTACTTTTTTTAATCAGTGAGTACACAATTTAAATAAATGTCAAAATCAAAGGTACAGCAAACATGTTCAGTAATATATTAATCTGAGTATGTCTAAACTATAACAAACGTAGCAAAATCAGTTGACAATTAAACATTGCCTAATTGAGTCTGAACAGCATTGCAAGGAAACAGAAATCTGTATGTTCCTAATGTAAAATGAAGGCAAATTGCAAACATAACCAAAAGAAGAGGGTCTTATAGCTCAAAAAGGGGTAGAAAATTATTTTCCCCCCATAAAGGATAGATACCACTACTGAAAAACATAACCTAAGAGAATACCTGCAGCAGCCTAAGGCCACTCAATTTCTATAGAGCTGCTGATAACTACGGATCTATGATTGAAGTCTACTGTGAATTATGTTTATGTTCCTTGCATTTTTAATGAAGTAATGATCCACCAAAGGAGCGAAGGGAAGGCAACAGAAACAAAAAAAAAAATTATGAAATTATTGAAGCAATACTAGAAAGAGTGAATCAAATAATAGAGATATGGAATAATAAAAAGGATGACAGTCCAACTGGAGCAAAACTTCCAATGCACGGCCATTTCTTCTCCTTATGAACGGCTGATGGCTAGCACGACTGGTGAGTACAACCAAGCAGATTATGTTGTGCAGACATATTTGAAAGTCTCCACAAACAATATTTGAACAAATAAATTTTCGACAAGAGGTTTAAATAAATTACCACAGATGTAATCTGGAACCTGCTCAATGTGTCTTGAATTGCTTCCTGCAATATATTAGGAGGGAAATGTAAATATTTTGGTCACTCTGCCACTTTGATGCATAGCATTCAATAAAGCAATAGTATTTTCAAGCCATCACAAATACATGCTTCTAAAATTGGAAGAACCTAATGAAAATCTGAACAAAAGGGAGAAACCACCAGATCCCGATAAGGAGATGGCCAGATAGTTGTTACCGAGGTAGCAAAATTTGAAAAGCAGAAACCAACCAAAATGTAAAGTGAAGAGAGGTAGAAATCAGGCCAACTTTTTATAAACAATTGATTATATGATCAGACTTACATAGATCATAAATTTGAATTGTGAGTTTTAAGATAATTTTAAGATAATCTAATATAAAGTTAAAAAATGGTCTGCCAAATTCCAATATTTAAACCATAATATGGTTCAAAATTCCAAACCATACATTATACTAACAATTATATTCCATACCTGATCAATGTCAATCTTATAGGTTGTCACATTAGGGTACTTCTTACTGAGCTCCCCAACTATAGGAGATATGAACCTGCCTAAACAGAAATACAAAATAGCAAAACTGTGAAATTTTCTTTTCAGAATATATAGGTACCAAGAAAAATATATGAAGAATGAAACATGAACACCGGCTCTTAGCATATTGTCTGCGGGAATAGACTGTAACTTGCAATGCTTTTACACAGGTATTTGGCAGTTTTAACAAATGAATCTATTTTGTAATTTTTTTGTATTTTTAATAAAAGACTTTATTGATATTTTCAACATCCATGAGGGAGTTTGGTGAACCTAATATCCTAATTCTAATTCAGATGTAGATTAGAAACTAGAATTAATTGAACAAGTTCCTACTAGATCACAAACATGCTACTTAGTTGACGTTCAATCATTATATTGTTTGAACGTCTCTACTTCAGAACCAAATGTGGAACTTTTGTTTCGTTCAACTACTTTAAATAAGAATTAAAGAGATAAAAATGGAATACACGAAGAAGAAAAAACTCGAAACATTTATGTCATCCCTTCTGTATATGTGAATACATATAAAACACCATTTGAGTTTAGCAGACACATCCAAAGATCCATGTGGAAAAAAAGAAACATGGATATACCCACTACCCACAGAAGAGTAACCTTGCATGTTCAAAGCAGTTGAAATAAGAATTTCACAAAGAAATGCATCCATTTTATACATGCTTTCCTTTCATTTATCCTGTTTTCTTACTTTTAGAGTTCCTTCCTGGATATAAAACTCGGGTATTTGACTAAAATATAAATTCACAAGTATTAGAGAAAAATCAAAATTCAGACTTTTTTTACCTACATATTTAATGATTTAAAATCATATTATCTGGTACATAATTTTAACCTCCTCAAAGATTGATCATTATGGCTATTAGAATTAGCATGTTAAGTACATGTATTTCATAAAAATGTCTTATGCTTTCATATTTATATTACCATTTGCAAAAATCATAGGTTAGTGTTATTTGCCTGAGATTCTACTTCATAATATGTTAATGTCAGTATGCAACCTCTTATGACAATTATGAGCTAGTTAACTTTATAAACTTAATTTAGAATTCGTTTACTAAACTCGTTTCACTAAGCAAAAGGGGTTAAGAACTTACAAGGTCCACACCAAACAGCAGTGAAATACAGAACAGCGTTCAATGAGTCATCTATTCAAGAAAAATAAAATGAAAAATTCATCAGAAACAATAGAAGAAAAAAAACGAATGAAGCAAAATTAAACATGAAAGAGATATAAATAACAAACCTTGAACCTTGGTAAGAATTTTATTAAACTCTTCCTCAGAATTAACAGAGATAAAACCAGGAGAAGCTGAGGCGGAGGAAAGGGAACGGGATTGATGGAAGGAGAGGTGAGAAGAGTAAGAGGAAGAAGCGAGTGTGGCGGCGAAGAGAGACGATTTGGAAATGCGTGAAGGAAGATTGTTGGTGTTGGTTAAGAAAGGACGAACACTGTTCTTGATTGCATTACGAAGTGCCATTGATCGAACAATCAAGTTTCTGGCTCCAACCATTTTCGTTCTCAACTTGCTCTCTGATCAATCAAAATATCAAATGCTCCTCTTTTCCTGGTTTAGGGTTTACCTTCGTTTTTATTGCTTTCGTCTATCCCGTCCGTTTTTTACTGCAGTAAAATGTGAAATTTTATGTATCTTTTTAGGCAAATTCTATCGTACACCAAAAATTTTGAGTGTATTGGTACACCAAATCACTAAATTAATAGTTAAATGTGTTATTTTTTTAAGAAAAAAATTGTTTTCTATCACCTATAATTATAATAATTAAATCTTATTTACCAAAAACGTCGACGAAATAAAATTTAATTTTTCTGAATTTTTAGTACTCATGATAGAGAATTTTGATTATTTTTTAGAATAAAATGTAAAAAAAATTAGTATGATTTTTATAAACAATGAAATAATGTTTTTTCTTATGAATGACATTTTCTAAAATATAAAAATCAACAAATAGCTCTTTATTTCATACAATTAATAGTTAATTTAAAGATTTTTGAAATAGGAGTACCGGTACACCATAATTTGCAGGTGTACCGTAGAAGTTCCCATCTTTTTAATCTCAGAAATTTGTTGCTGACACATTTGGTTTGGCTGAAAAACACATGTAAAAGACGGAAATACCCCTCGGTAGTTGCCTGTCGAGGAATGCAAAAACCGGCTGCAATTAACTACCGAGGAAAACCTTGGCAGTTAACTGCCGATGCGTGTTGAACATAAACAAAAACATAAACATGCCAGTTTCAAAACTTCTCCCAACTTCTCTCAAACTCTCTCCAATTCTCACGAAAGTCATTTTCGCAAATTGCAAGCAAATCAAGAACACAATATCACAAGTAAGTTGTATCAATCATTTTAATGATAATGTTAGTTTGTTTAGGTTTAATTTTTAAAAAAAATTAGAGTAGTTTGCATGTGGTTAGGGTTAATTTTAAAATTTACAATTTGATGATTGCATGTATAGTTTATGAATTGATAAATGAATGTAGTTGTTGCCTATGCTATTTAAATGATGTTTAATGATAATGTGGTTTTGAATGGTGGCAAATGAACACGTTTTGAGTATGTTTGATACTTTGCACACAAAGTGTTTGATAAAATGTCTCAGTGACAATTTTATTGATTATTTAGTTAGTTTAGGTTATGAGAATTATATTGAATGATGTTTAGGTTATGATGGAAATGATGCACACAAATTATATTGAAATGGTGATTATATTGAATGGTTTTAGGTTTAGTTATGTTTATGTTTATTGAAATGTGAATGTTTATGTTTATGTTGAAATGATGATTATAATGATTATATTTAATGTTTATGTTTATGTTGAAATGTGAAGGTTATATTGAGATGTGAATGATTATATTGAAATGTGAAGGTTTAGTTTAGATTACATTGAAATGATGCACACAAAGTGTTTGATTAGGTTATGGAAATGATGTTAACTTTTTAATTGTTTGTGTAGACATGTCTGAGCAGGACCCGATTGATCCATCTAAGATGATTGATGGTGGGCGTGCTCAAACACAAAGCTACCGGAAGGAGGAGGAGAGGAGAAACGCAAATATAGCGAAGAGGGGAAGAGGTCGGAGGGGGGATGATTGAGGGACTTCTCAGGCTACACAGCCTGAAAAGTCATAGGTTGTTGACCCGTCACAGGTTGTTGACCCGTCCGAGGTGGAGTATCTGAATTGTCAGGATCAGGTACACCACGATGTCACTGATGATGGGTATGACCAAGATCATATACCATAGCAGAAGCATATACCAGACGATGATGACATTGTTGCAGCGGCTGCCCCAACAATGTTACCTTTGGAGCCTCCCTTTCCTGGAGGACCAGAAAATATATCTCTGCTGCACTCTTATGCCAATCATGTGGCATTGCCGCTTTGGTATAATTCAGATAACGTAAGTGTTACTTTTTTTCCTTAATGTTTAATTATTTTCTTTATATGTGTGTTTGTTTAATTATTATATCAACTTTTATATGTGTTTTTGTTTAAATATTTTCTTTATGTTTGATTATTTTCTTTATATTTTCTTTATTTCAACTTTTATTATTTTCTTTATGTTTAATTATGATTTAAATTGGTTTTGTTATGCGTTTTTTTTAAGTTTTACATGTGTTATGTCTTAGGTTAAAAATACGTGCGGCAATTTAAATTTGTGATTTTTATTTTTGCATGTGTTAAATTTTATTTTGTTTAGTTAGATGTTTACATTTTTTAAACTATGTTTATTTTTCTATTATTTCAGGTTTGTAAGATGCGTGTTGTGAAAGCGATTAATCATAGGAATAAGATTTTGAGTCTTAGACGTCCAAGCAAGCATCAGAATTGGTTTTGGAATCCACTTAGGGAGAGCGGGTTACATGATTTGGTTTATCTGGGCTACGCCACTGTGCCTCATGCTTTGCTAATGACATTATGCGAGAGGTGGCATCCCGTGACCAATACTTTTCACATGCCTTTGGGGGAGATGACTGTGACTTTGGATGATGTCGCATGTCTCACGCATCTTCAGATTGAAGGGCGGATGTTGAGCCATGGGAAGAAAATGTTGAGACATGAGGCCTGTGCACTTTTGGTGAGGCACTTGGGTGTGTCGCAGATGGAGGCAGAGAAAATTTGTGGTACAGAGTATGGTGGGTACATTAGTTATCCAAAGCCGAAGGAATTATATACGAGGTATCCTGGTAGGGCAAACATATTGGCGGATACAGAGGTCCAGAGGAGCTGGAAGAGTTGGGGAGGGTTAGGAAATTTTGTGTGAGGTGTTATCTTCTATGTCTTGTAGGATGTTTGTTGTTTGGTGATAGAAGCAACAAACGCATCGAGTTGGTCTATCTGACAACCATGAAGGAGGGCTACGCGGGGATGCGTAATTATTCCTGGGGAGGGATGACACTTGCATACCCATACGCCGAGTTAGCCGAGGCATGTTTGCCTGGAGACAGAGCTATTGGGGGAAGCGTGACACTGCTCACTGTAAGAAACTTATTAATGTGAACCTTAACTTTTATTTTTTTGTTATATTTTTTGTGCGTAATAATTTATAAATGTGATTTGTTTGGTTTGTGCAGGCATGGTTTTTGGCGCATTTTCCTAAGTTTTTCAGTGTTTATCCCAACACCGACTGTATTGAAAACTATCCGGTTGTGGCGAGGTGGAAGATACATAAGGGTCATGGAGATGAGGTGACGTATCACTCATTGCTTTATCGTATTCAGTTTGATGACGTATGCTGGAGGCCATACGAAGAGCACAAGGAGATCCAGGGTTTTGAGGAGGTTTTCTGGTATTCAGGCTGAATTATGTGTGGTGTTCGTAGGGTGTACCGTCACTTGCCTGAGAGGGTTTTGAGGCAGTACGGATACGTCCAGAGGGTCCCTAGACATGCGATGGATGTTGTAGAGCTGCTACTTCCTCAGATTGTGTAGGCATTCGTAGACTTTTGCACTCACACTCTTAAGGAGCCCGATTGGGGTGAGCCGGCAGGAGAGCAAGCATGGCAGATGGCTATGTGCCATGGTACAGTACAATGTCTCACCCTCAGATTTTGCCACCTCTTCCAGGAGATCTTCCCAAGCCAGCAAATGAAGAGCAGATCATTGCACAACAGTGGGAGCGGTACGAGGTGAGAGGCTCGGCTGATACCTATAACATGGTTAGTGTCGTTGTTGCCTACGTTGATGAGCATATGGGTCAGGAGCCCTCATCAATGGTTTCAAGCCATGAGCCATGTTAGGGAGCAGATCGCGCCGATATTGGCCAGGAGGCGGCAACAGCAGCAACATCAGGAAGCCCAGGACTAGCAGTAGGATTACTTGTAGTTGTTGTTTTGGGATTTTTGGTTTTAGGCTTTGTTAGTTTCATTTTCAAACTTTGGTGACAATTGTTCGTATTTGGTTGACATTATGTATTTTAAATGATGTTGGTACATTTTGATTTCATCTTGGTAATTTGTTATCATGATGTACTTTTACTTGAATCAAATGTTCATAATTTATAATTGTTGTTGATGTGAAAATATTGGAATAGGTTTGTGTTATGTGTTTTAAAACACATTACAGGTCCAGAAGCAAGTGCTACTTATGCCCTTTCTGGTTTCAGGACGCCTCGGTAGTTAGGTGCTGAGGCTTTTCTCGGTTGTTAACTGTCGAGGTTTTCCTCGGTAGTTAACTGCAACCGGTTTTATATTTTCTCGGTAGTTAACTGCCGAGAGGTATTATCGTATTTTACATGTGTTTCTCAGCCAAACCACATGTGTCAACAACAAATTTCTTAATCTTAATGATTTTTTGGGTTAAATACGTTTTTCATCCTTATAACTATGTCAATTTTTTTTATTCTCTCAAAAAAAAAAAACTATGTCAACTTTTCGTTTTAATCATTCTGAAAATTACTTCAACTTTTAGTCCTCCTAAATTTTTACATCTTCACTTTTGGTCTCTCTTTTAAAGTAAACTCATATGTAGAATTCATATTTTTGAATAATATTTTGCAGAAAGATTTACAATATTATAAGGATCTCTAAAAAAAAAAAAGAATTTTTTATGAAAACATTAATCAAATATGAATTTTTATATTTTTCATGGTAAAAAATTAATATTTAATTTATGTTTTGTTAAAAAATTATAAAATTTGTTGGGAGTGATTTTTACAATATTATGAATTTTCTGCAAAATTTTATTAAAAAATATAACTTTTACATATGGGTTTACTTTAAATGAGGGACCAAGAGTGAAGATGGAAATTTTTTGAGGGACTAAAAATTGAAGAAATATTTTAGAGTGACTTAAACGAAAAATTGACATATTTAATCAAAAATTCAATCAATTTTTTATTTAGACATTTTATCAAACACCCAGAGTTCAACACAAATATTATGAGTTCATTCTGTCATTTCAATATATAAACTACCACATTGCATAAAACTTACTATAATCAACATTAACAATTCAATTTCTAAGTAATTTTATCATTGACATGCAAAAAATCTAACAATTTCATCAACCCTAAAAACCTAACATTTCACAACTTTTATAAAAAAATCAAACATTTAATCCATTGGCTGAGAATTGGGCAGCAGAGGATCCATTTGTGTGTGGTTCTTTTTGGCCCTGGCTAACAACAAAATCAGGGTCTTAACATTCTATTCTACTAGATCACCGACCCGTGCGATGCACAGGTCCTATCTACTATAATAGATATCAATAAGTTACATTATACATTTTCATTGATGTTAAATAAATCAATGAAAAAATTGTATTACCATTAGTATGCAAAACTTTTTAAATTTTTTTGGAATGAGTTACAAACAACCTTAATATCATAATTTACGAAATACTTCTTTATAGACTCATTTTCATTTGATGGCTCTGAAAACCTATTTACATATAAGTGTTTTATTTGTAATCACAACACTGATTTGAAAACACTATTAAAAACAATTTATAAAAACAATTGAGCATTATTATCTATATGTGCCGGTAAGCAAAGATTACAAAGTAAAAGGATAT
>Ga0228710_1007382_pt1 | contig 16247 bp, 9 predicted proteins | sample MedpolnodulmetaG_FD_177995 | JGI IMG/M metagenome (GOLD analysis project Ga0228710, IMG submission 177995) | Root nodule microbial communities from Medicago polymorpha collected in Santa Monica, California, United States - pink nodules | ecosystem: Host-associated > Plants > Roots > Nodule... | reverse complement strand
TAGGGTTTTGATTTTTGTGTTTAAAAGAAGATTTGAAGTGAAGGTAACATTAATTCATGATATTTGGAGATATATTTGTGTAGAATTTTTTTGATTCAATGAAGATGATGAAGATTCAAAGGAAGAAGATAAAGTTAATGAACATCTTCATCATATTTTTGAATTTTTTTCATTTTTAATAAAACTATATTTTAAAAAATAAAATTATGTATTTTTTTTTAAAAAAATGAGAAAAAGGATGTATATGTGCTTTTATGAGAGATAAAAGACATAAACAGAAAAAAGTAAAGATAAAGGACAAAGTGTTGAAAATAAATAAGATAAATGACCTCTAATGTAATCTTGTCTATAATTAAATAAAAGTTAAAAGTATTAAAAGTTACCTTTTGATTAAAATTGATTTTTGTTTTAGAAAAAAATGACTCATTTATTTGACATTTAATGTTATCAATGTATATTACATTTTGATCGGTTGATATCATGAGAGGGTAAATACCCCCTAAACAAGATAGGGTAATCTAGAAAAAACCATAAAAAAAAAATATACACAAAAGATATACTGGTGGGATTGTTTTATAGTTCTTTAACGAGTTTTTCCGGAACAAGGATTCCAAAAGAAAAGAAATGATTTTATAAAAAATCAAATATTTTTTATTTCTAATATATTGATTATACATATTTTATAAAAAAAAAAAGTTATAATTTAAATGTCTTAAAGAATGTCATATGGACACTCGTTAACATTTCCCTTGTTTTATTTAGCAAATCCCCTGAAAAAACCAGTACTACCTTTGTTTTTATAATAAGACCATTTTGAGATTTTTTTTTATCTTTTTTTATAAGACTACTTTGTTACTTTCAAGTTTCAACTACATTAATTATTTAATTTCTTTACCAACGTACCTTTATTTATTTTATATATTTTCCTTCGATCAACATTGTTCCTTTAAAAAAAACAATAAATATCATGCATGTTAAAAATATAAACCAACTCTCTCTCCCTTAAAGTATACTCCCTCTGATCTTATATATAAGAAAATTTTGCAAAAAAAATTGATCTTAATTATAAGAAAATTTCACAACTTTTACGGTATAGTTATTGCTTAAAAGACATTTCTACCCCTTATTTAATTTGTTTGTTTTTAATATTAGTATGTTTATTTAATGTTTCACAACTTTTTATGAGGGTATATTTGTAAAAGTATGCAAAAAGTTACATTCATTAAAAATTGCATTGGTTTTGATGTTTTTTTTTATTTCTCTTCTTATAACAAGGACCAGAGTGTATAATTGTAAAAACAATACTAGTACAGAGTAATTACAAACAAATTTAGTGTTATAATTATAATCAACTTTCTTAATTCTCGTAATTTTACAAAAATGTTATATATGGACGGAGATAACAGAGTAAAGATCCTCTCCATTTATCAAAATAAATGTAGTATACAATTTGGAGAGAGACAAATACAAAAAAAGATAGTAAATGTTTTCAATAAATAGGTCCCGCGATAATTAATTATTGTATGCTCTTTTCAAGATTTTTTGTGTTTATATCTTTTGAAATGGAGGAAATGAAGAGAATTGTAAATGGAGAGGATCTCAACTCGAGATAACATCCGTGTTTGTCATTCTTATATTTAAGAGTTAACCAGTGTCCCAGGGGCACTAATTAAAGGCTTTAAATGTTAACTTATCATAAAAATATGTGTAATCAATGCATCAGAAATCAAAATATTTGACTTCTTTTATAAAATAATTTCTTATTTTGGAATACCTAAAGAGTGCACCGGAGCACTCGTTAACGAGACCTATATTTAAAGTTAAATTCAACAAAATAAATGAAGGAAACCAAAGTCATGGTACCACGAGGGACGAAACGTTGAAAGGTGTGTGTGAATGGAAATCCGTCAAATCCATGCATGCATTCATAACCACAAACGTCACAACAAGCCAAAACATTTTTTCTACAAAATTCTAAAACATTTATTTCAGTCAAAATAAAAATCTAAAACATTTATTTCAGTCAAAATATAAAAGAAGTGTTCACCAAGAAAGAGTTTTAAAAAGTTTTTATTACTCAAAAAAAAAAGTTTTAAAAAGTTTTCCTGCATCCCACACAATTTATCCAAACAGCTGATATATATATATATATATATATATATATATATATACACAAAAGAAATTTGTATATATCTCCACCACACTTCACCACCACCATCAACACCAACCACCATGCCTCACCGCATCCTCCTTGTACTATACCCTGTACAAGGCCACATAAACCCAGCCTTCGAATTCGCAAAACGACTCGTCACTTTAGGTGCACATGTCACCATCTCTACCACCCTACACATGCACAACCGCATCACTAACAAACCTACCCTCCCTAACCTCTCCTACAGCCCCTTCTCCGACGGCTACGACGACGGATTTAAAGGCACAGGCAGTGATGCTTACTTAGAATACCACGCAGAGTTTCAACGTCGCGGCTCTGAGTTTGTCACAAATATCATACTCAAAAACTCACAAGTAGGTACCCCTTTCACTTGCTTAGTTCACTCCCTCCTCCTTCAATGGGCTTCTGAAGCTGCGCGTGAGTTTCACCTCCCGACGGCTTTGCTTTGGGTTCAACCAGCTACTGTGTTTGACATCTTATATTACTACTTTCATGGATTCTCTGATTCGATCAAAAACCCTTCAAGTTCTATTGAATTACCAGGATTACCACTATTGTTTTCTTCACGTGATTTACCTTCGTTTCTATTAGCGTCTTGTCCAGATGCTTACTCTTTAATGGCTTCATTCTTTGAAGAACAGTTCAACGAGCTTGATGTAGAAACAAACCTAACAAAAACAATACTTGTTAACTCCTTTGAAGCATTGGAACCAGAAGCGTTGAGAGCCGTTGAAAAATTTAACATGATCTCAATTGGACCGTTGATTCCTCCTTCAGAGTTTTTGGACGAGAAAGATTCAACGGAGGATAATTCATATGGAGGTCAGACTCACATCTTTCAACCTTCTAATGATTGTGTTGAATGGTTGAACTCAAAACCAAAATCTTCTGTGGTTTATGTTTCATTTGGTAGTTACTTTGTTTTGTCTGAGAAACAAAGACAGGAAATTGCACGTGCTTTGTTGGATTGTGGATTTCCATTCTTGTGGGTTCTTAGGGAGAAAGAAGGAGAGAATAACGAGGAAGGTTTGAAATATAGAGAGGAGTTGGAAGAGAAGGGGAAGATAGTGAAATGGTGTTCTCAAATGGAGGTTCTTTCACATCCTTCGTTGGGTTGTTTTTTGACACATTGTGGTTGGAATTCAACTTTAGAAAGCTTGGCAAAAGGGGTTCCTATGGTGGCGTTTCCACAATGGACAGATCAGATGACTAATGCAAAGTTAATTGAAGATGTGTGGAAAATAGGGGTAAGAGTGGATGAAAAAGTGAGTGAAGATGGAATTGTGAGGGGGGATGAGATTAGGAGGTGCTTGGAAGCAGTGATGGGGAGTGGAGAGAAAGGAGAGGAATTGAGAAGGAATGCAAAGAAATGGAAGGAGTTGGCTAGAGAAGCAGTCAAGGAAAGTGGCTCTTCAGAAAAGAATCTGAGGAGTTTTTTGGATGGGGTTGCTGGATCATGAATCATGATGTAGATGTGTATGGCTAAAAAGGCATAGTTAAGGTGGACCACAGTTACTACATGTTAGAATTGTCAACGATGGAAATATGTCATGGGCATACAATGAATAAATGAATGAAGAATCTCACCTCATATATATTGTAATGTTTCTATTAAGTGAATTATTATACTTAGTAGACACAATTTAGTGATGTTATTTTATGTTTCCTTATTAGTACACTCACTTGAGTATTATTAGAATAATTGTCCTAAAATGAATGTAATTTTTAATTTGTAATGCGGTATTAATTATTACTTTTTCATTGATCAATAAATCGTAAAAAAAAATATTTTTCATCAATACTCTTGCGTTTGTTTTCATTTGTCAGTTGTCACTTTTGTAAAAAAATAATAATCATAATTACTTGTAAGTTTAATTCACTGTTAATAATTATTTTGTCTATAATACTATAAGTGTTTAAAATATATGAATGATATATTTAATAGGTAAAGCAATCGTAGAAAAAACAAATAATTACATCGAAAGAATAAAAATATATTCTAGTATGCGTAAATAAATATATATTTTTTGTCAAGTAGCCTGTTGGTTAGACCTCACACAATTTAATTATGAAGAAGTGGGGTATCCAGGGTTCGAACTCCGGCCCTGCATATAATATGCAATATCCCTGCCAACTAAGCTAAGCTTACAGGGACTATACATAAATAATTCTAAAACAATATCTAAGTCTAAATAGGAACATGGATGGTAGTATGCCTATTACAAATATTATACTTTACTTTGTAGTTTGTATTTATGAACGTTTGGAACTTGCTACTCGTAATATTTTCAAAACTGATAGTGTTATACAGTTTACTTTTGATGATAGATGGGGGCATGAGTGACGTGATTCGAGATGATGTGGGTGTTGCAATTGTTGCTTCTACTTAGATTTCACAAGGGCTCAAGGATGCCATTATTGTGGGTGGAAAAATGGATCTAATTTGTGGGCTGAGAAGTTGACTTTTTAGATGTATTGAATAATTTATGTATGTAGTCTAGAATTTAAACTAAATACATAATTTATTTAATGTATCTAAAAAGTCAATTATTCTCGCGCGCCTATTTATCTATGAAAATGTTCATGAAGTTTTCGCATTTTAAAATTCAAAATGATTTTTCACTAATTCAAATTTTATAATATGAAATATGCTTATGTATAATCAACAATCAAAATCTCTCTCATTTCGGCAGTTTTAAATTTTGCTTTTAAAAACAACCAAAAAACAAAGTAAAAAAATCCTAAAAATCTGTCAAATAAAATAATATAAATATAAAAATACCACCAAAAAATTCTAAAAATCAGATAAAACTATAATGCAAATTATTTCGGATTTTTCCGAGAATATAAAAAATTTTAAAATAGGTCTAAACGATGGAATTTTGAATTTTGAGGGGCGGAGTTCCAAGGGAGTCTTGATCCTTGATTTTTTCCGATTTTATGGCCAAGTTTCGGAGCAGTCCGATCAAATAGCCCAAATATCGTTTTTCGATTGGGAATAGCTAACAATGACTTAAAACAGAATGATGAGAGTTAGGAAGATTAATATTGTCCTTAAACTGGTTACCCGTGTTACAAACAAACTCAAAATTTGTGCCGATAAAGTTCAGATTTTATAATCTGAACTATTTTTCCCTAAAAAAAGGTGTTTATGGGGTGTTTGGATTCTGTAATCCGAAAAAAGTAAGTAACACGCCCTATTTTCCAAGGTTTTCGGATTCTAAAATCTGAAAATTACATGGACATTTTCGTACAAAATATAGAGCGTGCAAAAAAGTGATATTATGGAAAAGGTAATAGGCATACCAGTTTTACTCTCCATTTTAGATGGGCTGGAGTGGGGTTTTTAGCCCACCTCCCTTAATTGGCTCTTTACTTGTTATGTTTATTCCATACTAATAGGCATCTACATGATTAAGTTTTTCTTCATATGTAATATGTATTACATACTAATATGATTTAACAATCTTTTTTCAATGCATGACTTAATTTGACCTATATAGATGTAGTGCATATTGCATATATCATTTGTTTTATATGTGTAAATTACTATATGGGTTCCTATGAGCAGGTAATTCTATGTAATGCATATATAATACAATAACATAATTTATATTAATCTTTTTAAATGTAGTATGCACAACATATTGATCTGATTATATATGTAAGTTTCAAGTTGTGCATGCATTCAGTGGCACATTTGGACTCACAGTATCGGTGAGGCACAATATATTTTTGTCAAATAATTTAAAAAACGAACATATAGGTACCGAGCGTGAGTTAACTGCTGTTTGTAGCGAGCGGCAGTTTACTTGCATTGGGGTTATTAGAGTAAATTCGGGTGTAAATGAGCAATTTTAAAAGTGAGAAGAGTAATTTTCAATAACATATACATATATGAAACCCAAGCCCATAACAACAAACACACATAACCCTAAATGTACGATACTCACATGGTCACATTAACACAATCGTTATACTGCTTTTTTTTTCTTCTGCTTCTTTCTTCTTAACTACAGTGATTCAACACTTTTCTTCATCCTTTTTCTTTCTTACTTGAAGGTTCCATGGTTTCTGCATGTGATTTCTTCTTCTTTTCCACTAGTACTCCGCTTGTGACTGAGGGATTTATTTTCAGTTTATTGTTCAGTTCATTGTCTTCATATATGGAAGAAAGAAAGAAAAAAACTTGGGAAGTGCTACACCATGACCCGTTTAGGTCCGCCCCTGCATGCATTCCATCTAAATAAATGCAGGTTCTATATAAATATGTTCTACGCATTTTTTTAAGAGAATATGTTTTATATATTAAGATGTTTAATCTTGTTGGATCAAAGTTATTATGGTGACGTCACTTGTTGTTTTTATTACATTGCCATATTTTTTTGAAAGGGCGCTACTATTTGTAGCGAGAGAAGTGTCCTGAGAGATTCACGTAAATTTAGTGAACACATAACATCTCTGAATTGGCCGAAAATCATGGTAGGTAAGGGGTTGAAATTTGTCAAAGTTTAAAAAACGTAGGTGTAATTGTTGCTCGGCATGCTTTCGTGATGCTTACTTTTGTTGGATTAAGTATTATCCTTTTAGAAAATTATGATGGAGGATGTTTTGTCTTTTATTTGATTGTCGGATTTAATGATTTATTATGGTGCTACGATTTTTTTGTAACATGCGTTCATTTAAAAAAAATTGTCAAAAAAAATAAAACTTTTTTAAAAATGTTTTGTTAGACACGTCATTCTGCACATGGTTGTCAAACTCGAAAGTAAACTTGTGTGAGTTTACGAGTTTAGAAGACAAAAATGATTTTTGTTTTCAAACAACAAAATTTATTAAGCCAAGCAAGTGAAAGAATCACAAAAACTTGGACCACAAAGAGAAAATTACAAAGGTGTTGTATATATGCGGAACACCTTACAAGGTAGGAACACCAAAATCCGTATATACATATAACCGAGTTAACTTGAGAATCAAATGAGCCGGATTATATATAGATCAAGTTCAACTCATTTAGTTAACAAGCTTAATTTTCAGCTCAAGTTCTACTCGTTTGATTGATGAACCAGATTAAACGAATCAATTATCAAGTCGAATTTCAAACTTTATTCAAGTTGACTCAGTTCATTAGCACCCCTACACTCAATGAACTAATGTTGGACAAGAAATCTAGAGAAGTTTAAGAAGACGCGCATATCTCATTTCCCTAAGTTGCAAGTAAAATTACGCAATGTCCATGTCTCAAGTACATGTAATTCAACACACACGAGCAAAAGCATGCGCGCACACACACATACATGTATATACATATAACCGAGCTAACTTGTGAACCAAATGAGTCGAATTATGTATAGATCAAGTTCGGCTCATTTAGTTAACAAATTTAATTTTCAAATCAAGTGTAGTTCATTTGATTGATGAACCAAATTAAACGAATCAACCATCGAGACAAATTTCAAACTTTATTCAAGTTGACTCAATTCGTTAACACCCCTACACTCAATGAACTAATGTTTGACAAGTAATCTAGAGAAGTTCAAGAAGACACACATATCTCATTTCCCTAAGTTGCAAGCAAAATTAGGCAATGTCCATGTATCATGCATACATGCTTGTAAGCTTGGCAACCACATGTGGAGCATGTTTAGTGGCAAAAGTGGTTATTATTTTATTATTAAGATTTATTTTATTTTATTGTCATTATCTTAATATATGAATGAATTTGGTATGTCAAAAAATAAGTATCAGATAAAACAGTACAAGAAAGAGCAACACAATACAAGACAAAACATCATATCACAAACCTTTATTCATCAATTTTTTATGGATAAAAGACTGTTCTTATATTTTAGACAACTTGTACTTGAGACAAAAAATTGTGTTGTGGTTTAGTCATATTGTTGACTTGATTAAAAAAATATGTATGACTTGTTACAATATGAAAATGCAAAATATATGTACCTATAATTTTTATATATGTTATATATCTATATTTATACTAATATACAACAACTATACGTCAATATAGACTTGATTCTTTACTTCCATTTTCACCGTCGATTTAAACTATTTTGTTTACTTATTTATCCATTTTATAATATTATTTAAATTATTAATTAAAAAAGAGAGTTCAGATAAATATGAGCGTAGTAATTAAAATCAAAATAATTCAACAGACGCACTAGTTATATTTATTATAAAAAAAATCATATTTTACTCCTCATTTTTTCAATACAAAGTTCAAGATACAATAGGCTGCACAACTGATTGTCTATATATCAGACAATATAGACTATCTGTTGACAAATATGTAGATATACAATTCGTTTGGTGTGTGTCCTCATCTTAACTTATATATTGTTTCATTACTTATAAACTCTTATAAGCATATTGCATAATATATCTGGCTAAATGAAAGATTTGTCAATATGTTGAATGAAACCTCACTCATAACCTCACTCAAATCGGTCACTCCGTTATGTGTCGTTGGTGGAGGTTGTGAAAGATCTGGTGGAGGGGTCTCATATGTTTTTCACATTTTAATGACTATATACGCTACTAACAACATTGGTAAAATACGTAGTATGAAACCAATTATTAATTATATATTTACGTCACTGTAATTTCCATGTTCAACGGTTTCTTGCATATTACAAAACTTTTAAAACTTTGTGTGGGTGGATGTGGCAGCCAAGAGAATCTGGATCATCTTTTTCTTCACTGCGATTCTTACCGTCAAATTTGGAGTGTGGTGTATAATTGGTTAGGCTTTACCATGGTCAACTCATATCACATTTCAGATCATCTTATTATATCAATAAGGCGTAGTAGTTCCTTTTCTATTATTTTTTTAAAGGAATTCCTTTTCTATTTGGATATCAGCCCTTTAGCTAGAAAAATATTAGTAGGTGTGGTAGTACATTTTCTATTCGTATGTATAGTATTGCTTATTGCTTATATATGTAATTGTTAAAGAATGTTTGAGTCATCCAGCATGATGTGTGACTCTACTACCACAAAATTTGGAATTAGCTGTGATAGCTATTTTGTAGACAATCTTAGAGCAAATAGGATTGATCGTAAATATTATATATCAAAGTTGTTAAATCTCTTAAATAATTTTTAGAATCAAAAATAGAGTCAACGTTATAATTTTAAATTTAAGTCATGGTACATTGCTCTTTCTCAATTTTATCTTAAATAACCAGGGATTAGCTGCATTGTTTATCATAACCAATCCCAAATTTTGTGGTAGCGGAGCCACATGCCTTTGTCGACAAGCCATACATTTTTGAATAATTGCATATATAAACCATGTTAGAATTACGAATAGACTACCAACTATTAGAACAACAAGTACAATCAAATATAAAGGGGTATTAACATCTTCTCCGTAGTCCGTACGGACTAAATGGTTGTTGTTGGCCCGTTTCCTGCAGTAAAACAGACAAGGGTATCATATTACTTTGTTGGTCGTATTCATGGTCATTACAAAATGATGTTGCGTCTTTAGAAAAGGATTATGCTAACAAGTGCCCTTATGGTACTTGTTAAGGAAATCAAAAGTAGTAGGTTTGCATAAAATTCAACAATATTTTAACTTTTAAAAAGTTGAATTCATAATTTTTTACCATTTTTCAATACAATATTTCTATTTTTATCCGCTTAACCAATGCCCCAGGGACACTCTTTAACATTTCCCTTTAGAAAAACATCAACTCTTATTCTATCAGTATTTAATATTAATGTAGCTAGGCTTAAGTTAAAAAAAAAAATCATATTTTTATTGTACTAGTAGCAAATGTTAGTCGTACTTCACTAGAGTTTCTTTAACAAATGTCTTAGAGCACTGGTTAACACGACCTTTATTCGAAATGACAATATTTTTATAAGACTTGGACGATACAAGTAATTGCATGCGCGCTCGCACGTACACACACTCGTGTGGGTATATATATGGATAGCATCCCTTTAGCCTAGAAAAATATTAGTAGGCGTGGTAGTTCATTTTCTATTTAGATGTATAGTATTGCTTATTGCTTATATATGTAATAGTTAAAGAATCTTTGATTCATCCAACACGATGTGTGGCTCTACTACAGCAATATTTGGAATTTGCTGCGATAGCTATTTTGTAGACAATATTGAGCAAATAAGATTGATCGTAAATATTATATATCAAAGTTGTTAAATCTCTTAAATAATTTTTAGAATCGAAAATAGAGTCAACATTATAATTTTAAATTTAAGTCACGATACATTGCTCTTTCTCAGTCTCAATTTTATCTTAAATAACTAGGGATTAGCTGCATTATTTATCATAGCCAATCCCAAATTTTGTGGCAGCGGAGCCACATGCCTTTGTCGACAAGCCGTACATGTTTGAGTAATTACATATAAAAACCATGTTAGAATTACGAATAGACTAGCAACTATTAGAACAACAAGTACAATTAAATATAAAGGGGTATTAACATCTCCTCCATAGTCCGTACTGACTAAATGGTTGTTGGCCTGTTTCATGCAGTAAGAAACAGTAAAACAGATAAGGGTATCATATTACTTTGTTGGTCATATTCATGGTCATTACAAAATGATGTTGCATATTTAGAAAAGGGTTATGCTAACAAGTGCTCTTAGGGTACTTGTTAAGGAAACTAAGAGTAGTATGTTTGCATAGAATTCAATAATATTTTGACTTTTAAAAAGTTGAATTCATCATTTTTCACCATTTTTTAATACAATATTTCTACTGTTATCCTCTTAACCAACGACACTCTTTAGCATCTCCCTTTAGAAAAAAACATCAACTCTTATTTTATCTGTATTTAATATTAATGTAGCCAAGCTTATGTTAAAAAATAAATAAATCATCTTTTTATTCTACTGGTAGCAAATGATGTCGTGCTTCATTGGAGTTTCTTTAACAAATGTCTTCGAACACTAGTTAACATGACCTTAATTCAAAATAACAATATTTTTATAAGACTTGGATGATACAAGTAAACGCACGCGCGCTCGTAGGTACACACACTCACCTGGGGTGTATATATGGATAGCATCCCTTTAGCTAGAAAAATATTAGCAGGTGTAGTGTTCCTTTTCTGTTCGGATGTATAATATTGCTTATATATGTAACAGCTGGAGAATGTTTGAGTCGTCAAACACGATATGTGACTCCACTACCTTGAAATTTGGAATTAGATGTGATAGCTATTCCGTATATAATCTCGAGCAAATAAGATTGATCGTAAATCTTATATATCAAAGTTGTTCAATCTGATAAATAATTTTTGGAATCGAAAATAGAGTTAATTTAACGAATTTGAGCGTAAAAAAGTTTGGTTAGATTGGTAAAAACAAAAAAAGTTTGGCTAGATGCATGCCTACTTTTTGTGATCCGGGCTTTGTTGGTTAATAAAAATATGAAATTATTTATTAAAAAAGGGTCTGTTAACGAGTGCCCCCGGGACACTCATTAAGCATTCTAAATTAAGAAATTATTTATTAAAAAAGTCAAATAGTTCAATTTCCAAAACGTTGAATACACAACTTTTCATGAAAAGTTACTACTTTAAACCCTTAAAGAGTGCCCCGAAGACACCCGTTAACATTTCCCTAAAAATAAATACCGCAAAATAAGTTAATGGAAATCATCTCAATCTATTTAAGTTTGTATGAAACATATTTCTGTACAAGATAAATTTGTATGAAGCGTTAATTAATGTCAAAAATTAATGTTTCATACATATTCCAAATTTGTCAATATTAACATTATTATTATTTCAAAAAAAAACATTATTATTATTATTATTTGTTTTTTTGAGAAATTTTAATTTATTCAAGAATTATTTCAAACACCGTTTTTTAAACCTCAAAAATTGTATTTTTATCTTTATGTTAATGTTTATGGAACTTCAAAATTCACAATCACTAAACGAATTTCAATTCTAAAATACTTTTTAAGATAATTATTTTTATTTTGGTTTAAATTGTATTTATTTGCTCTAATGAAGTTCGGTCATTGTATCAAATTTTATTTATACTGGGTGTGCTCCGTCTAATATAAATTTACTTTATTTTATTAAAACCCACACACAAGTGAAGAAAGAAGTCAAAGTTTGAACCGTTAGCAAAAAAAAAGGTCAGAGTTTGAACCTTAATCGTGAAGTCTAACCTAACAATTTTAGCATTTTTATTGGTTGAACGAAAACTTATGAACTAACATTTTATAAATTTTAACCACACTAACTTATATTTTTTAACATATGTTTACGCGTGGATCAAAAACATTTAAGAGTTTTTTTTTTCTCACTCAGTCACTCAAATGGTGATCCTATGACAAAAAGTCTAAATGAGTCCACCAATAGCTCTTTATCATTTACATTTCAGCAAAAGAAATAGTACAATGACTATTTTAATAAAAAAGTATTGCGTGGTTCACTTAAGAATGAGAGTCTAGGTCTTAGAAGACCCTCAAAAAAATTTCCTCAATGAATACCAATTAGATATCGAGTTTTAAATGGTGAAGACTTCACCATTATAGATGGTCTAATTACTCTTTTTAATTCTCACAAAATCTCTAATTTTGAGGGCTAAACCGTCATATTACCTCTAATACGTTTTTCCATCACCAAATATTTATTACTACTACATTAGAAAATTTCGTTTTCCAATCTTTATTGTCTCTCTGCGGTAATTATAACGCGTCATCCAATACTACAGGTAGAACAAGTTGCTAAAAATCAATTTTCTGTTTTTTTTAGTTTTAGGAATTTAATTGCAAATTATGAGTTCTCTCTATAAACTCCATGGCTCTGTCACCTTCACACCAGTCCATGGCTCGGTGTCCTTTCAGTCTGTTCACATCTTCTCTCCTTCAAATAATTATTTTCATCCATTTTCTCACTAAAACCACACAATGATTTTCTCACAAAATGGTTTCTATGGATTTCATTTTATCTATGGTTTATGCTTAATTTGCCTATGCCATGTGTAGTTTTCTTGAACAAAATTATGTTGGAGCTGTATCCACAATGGGAAAACACACGATACTATTTTTTTTCCTCCAATTGTTTTTTATGGTTCTGAATCTTCTTTGTTGTTATAGACAACATTGTTGGTGGAGAGAAAAGAAAAGAAAAGGGAAAAAAAATAAAACAAGTTTAAAGAGAAAGATGACGAAAAGTTGAAAACTTGAAATAGTAGTAAAAATATAAACATAAAATTAAGGTTAACACAATCAAATTCATGTACCTTGACTGAGTAGGTAACCCTCATCCAGTTAGTCAATGCCATGCCATATTTTCAGATTAATTTATTTTGAAATAAATTCAAACTAAACAAATTTTTATCTAAAGAGAAAGTACCAATCCCAACTTTAAAGAAGTAAATAGACAATTACCCCCTTAAAATTGTAAGTTTCGTCAATTACCTCCTGAAATTAACAAAACTTCAATTACCCTCCTGAAATTGCACAATGTTAATCAATTTACCCTTCCGTCAAATTCTTCTGTTAGTCAACATGACGTTTTGCAAATACTCCCCTGAAGTTTTGCACTTATGTGCAAAATGCCCCATGAACTTGAAAATTTATAAAAAAAATTTCTTATCCTTAAAAGTGACTGCATTATCACTGAATTGTGGAGCATATTAAATATGTTTTGACGGTATACAACCATATATGTTCCCTGAAACGATCAAACATTGACAATGTATTAGAGCCTAATGATATGAAAATCAGCATAGCAAAGTACAACCTCACCTTTCAAATGAAAAACTAATGCATAGCATACATAATGAAGCACATAAATGACATATGATTGGCATAACCAAGAGTTACCAAGATGTCGAAATATATGGTTTTGCTATTGCTAATTTTAACCACACCAAAAATTTTCACGTCCTTTATATTGTGAGCACTGCACACTCTACACCAATACACTTCTCTCAATTTCAAGAAGAAAAAAAACATAAACCTGTTACTTCTCTCGCTTTATAAAAGATCTTGAATGAATCATAGTCTTCTTTCCCGTTAGGATTTAAAGGAATGGTAATAATATTACATTATGTATATTCCATTATGTTTTTTTAAGAGAATAAAAAAACATGATAGCCATCATCCTTTTGATCTCTAGTGGGGTGAATGACAACTTGAAAAAAGAAAAAACAACATCTAATGTTGGAACAAAGAAATACTTTTATATTTAATTTGTAAATATTCTTGAGTTTTGAACATTATTGTAGGGTTTAGCAAATACTGCCAATTTGTTCTACCATACTGCCAGTATATGGTTGTATACCGTCAAAACTTAGTTAATATGATCCACAATTTAGTGATAATGCAGTCACTTTTAAGGGGGTAATTTGCACATAAGTGCAAAACTTCAAGGGGAGTATTTGCAAAACGTCATGTTGACTAACAGAAAAATTTGATGGAGGGGGTAAATTGATTAACATTGTGCAATTTCAGGGGGGTAATTGAAGTTTTGTTAATTTCATGGGGTAATTGACGAAACTTACAATTTCAGGAGGGTAATTGCCTGTTTACTCAACTTTAAAGTACTCAAAATAAATGCGCAGTGTTTGAAAATGAAACGGTACCGGTGTATCAATTAAAAAACTTTGGATGACATGTTTAATTATTATTGGAGGGTATTAAAAGAATGTGTTAGAAAGTGTGACTCTAACATCTTCATCTTTAATATTGGAGGGTATTAAATATTTGGCAAAATTACTTACATTGTCCTTAATTTAATTTCATACAACGACAGTAAAATAAAATCGTAGATTTGAAAATTTATTTTGCAAAAAAAAAAAACTTGAAAATTCATATGCAAATGAATTAAAAGGACCAAAATGACGTTAAAAAAAGATAGAGGACAAAACCACTACCTAAAATTAAGTTAAGGGACAACGAAAGTAATTTTGCTGAAATATTTTCAAGACATTCCACATTAATATTACTATTTTAAAATAATCATGAGTTTTGAAAATTGTATCATATTGAGACATAAAATTTTGTTTCCACAAATATCAGTACATGAATCTGTAGCGAGCGTGGCACAAATATTTAGCAGGTTTTTACATGAAAATATAATTACTTTATAAAAATACTTCTTTCGAAAAAAAAGTATTTTATAAAAATACTATATGAACGTTCGTATTTTAAAATATTGACGAGTTTTTAAAATCTTATCATATTTGAAAAAAAATTACTTAAATTCCACAACGGACGTTGTACAAATATTGAACGGAGTTTGCATATAAAATACAAAATATTTTATAGAACTACTACAGTAATGTATAATATTTTGAAAATTTTATGAGTTTTCAAAATTTTATCTATCACAATTACAGACCAACATGACTAAAATTTTGTGTTTGCAGATATCTATATTGATCATTATACTAATATTGATCATTTTTATTTAATGCATTTAAATATGACGCAATATTGTCAATGTAATTATTTTTTTATATAATTAACGCTTCGTACGGGTCTTTTACTAGTTCGTTAACAAAGATGTAATTCAAATACCTCTCTCAAAAAAAAAAGGGAGTTCAAATAGCAATCCCTTTTTAAAGCGAGTCTTTTAGGAGCGCGAAAGGCCCAAACAAACAAACACAGATGAACATTGCTTTATCAGCCCCCTCAAATTCTTTTATGCCCTCTGAATTTTCTATTTTGCCTTCATTTAGAGAATCCGGTATATAACTATCGAACTCGTTAGGGACTTAACTACAGGACGCAAATTTGTGTAGTAACCACCACAATGCTATTTTATGGCCATAACTTTTATTCTATTTTATGTAATTTTGTCTTTGTACGATTCACATGTCTTTAATTTTATTTCTATTGCTAATTAATGTTTAGCAAATGAATTGCTTTCTGAAAATAATTAACATTGCTTTATCGGCCCCCCCAAAATCTTATGTGCCCCATGAATTTTCTATTTTGCCCTTAATTCAATCATCATGTATATATCTCGCAGAGAAGTACTGGGTAAATACCAACCAGACTCATATTTATAAGTTCAGCACATGTTATTATTTTCCAAAGAAGTCCTTT
>Ga0228710_1007381_pt1 | contig 16249 bp, 7 predicted proteins | sample MedpolnodulmetaG_FD_177995 | JGI IMG/M metagenome (GOLD analysis project Ga0228710, IMG submission 177995) | Root nodule microbial communities from Medicago polymorpha collected in Santa Monica, California, United States - pink nodules | ecosystem: Host-associated > Plants > Roots > Nodule... | reverse complement strand
ATTTAAGCCTTTTAAAAATATTTTTTAAAATTTAATATTAGGTGGCACGCCACGTGGCAAAAGTTGCACAGTCAGCAACTGCCACGTGGCCAAAACCATGCCAAATCAGCTGAATAGTGGGGCCAGGAACCTTTTTCAAACAAATTTTTTTTTACAGGATGTATTTCAAATTTTTTTTTACACAGGGACGAAAATCAAAACTGGCCCAAATTACAGGGACGATTATCATATTTAAGCCTAAAAAAAATGATAATTTACACTCACTTTATTATGAACACATTTATGTCTCAAATAGACAATTACAAACATTAAGGACAACACATTTTCACAATCTAAAAAGAGATTCATCCCTTAATTAACCCCGAAATGACCCTGATAAACTTAATCTTAAAATAAGCACTTATCTTAAAAAAAAATCTTAAAATAAGCACTTAACTCCCCTGTGAAAATAACCTAGTATATGGAGGTGTCTTGCATATTTCAATAATGGCTAAGAAAATGAATCAAAGCGCTGCAGTTGCACTTGCACTTGCACATGTTGTGGTCCAAACATCCACGAGATTTGCGTGGAAACAAAAAAAAGTCACGAATGTTTTTTTTAAATAAAATTAAATGAAATTTACATAGTTGCCCTTTTTAAAATTGATTTATAATAGAGGCAAGTGATTATCTATGTCAAAATAAAAAAGTGTACACTTGTTAATTTCAACCTTCAAATTTTTAAATTGATCTAAGCTAACAATTTTATTTTGTTTGTAAAAACCTAACACAACAGATTTGATTTAGTGGTAAATGCTTATCAATAACCTTTGTGTTCAGAAAGTTGATTTTCTCACATATATTGTTTTCTAGAAACACATTGAAATGACCAACAACACTCTAGCGATAGTTAAATATCATTGACTTATGACTAGAAAACCGGTACCGTTGAATTTTTTTGTCATTTTCATGTGTTTCTAAGAAACAATAAATGTAAAAACAAGTTTCTTGCGCTCGTTCCCCTAGTACCACATTTTTACTCCAACATGAATTTAATTATTAATAAGAAAATATTATAAATAAGAAAATAATAGAAAAGAAATGAAAGTATCATAAGATAAGAAAATAATAAAATAAAAAAAGTATCAAGAGCAAGTCAAGTCAATTATGCAAGATTCAAGATCTTTATGCCAGATGCAGTACAAAAAAATTCAGGAGGTTGAAATAGAAATAAAATATAGCAGCATGTGCAAATTTATTACGTGCAATTGAAAATTCTCTGCATCCCCTCACTCATATGTGGCTCTGCCACTGCCAGCCAACAAAGCATGGAGGATATTTGACTTTTGCACTTTGTAGTTTGCATTATTGTCTCTTTTCAAAACTATCATCAATCATATTTTACTTATTTCTCTACCAATCAATGATCAAATTACCAAAGCTTTTTTCCCTCACTGAATTAGAGATTCTTCTTGGTTATTTACCAAAGAAAAATGTGATATCATTTATCAATGGACCAACAGATACAACTGCATTAAGTTATTGGTTGAATTGGAGATTCTTCTTTTGTGCACTATGGATTTTAATCTCAATGACACTAGCATCATATTTAATATTCAAGTATGAAGGATTCAATAAACAAAGATCTTCTGAGAGAGATGAAAATCAGCAAGAAGTAGATGGATTGTTATATGAAGATGAAGCTTGGAATACTTGTGTTAAAGGAATTGATCCTTATTGGTTACTTGTTTATAGAATCATTTCTTTTGTTATTCTTTTGGCTTTGATCATTGCCAATGTTGTTGTTTCAGGAGCTAGCATATTAGCCTATTACACTCAGTAAGTTAATTATATTAAACATATTTGATTAATTTAGTCTTTTGTTATAGAAATAACTTATAGATAAGCACTTATTTGATAAGTCTTTATAGTATAACAACTTAATTAAGTTGTTTATCCAAATAGGGCCTTCAACTTATAGTCTTAGATTTTTCAGAATAGCTTTTCTCTTCACTATACTCAGGCAGGACATGTATGTCAACTAAGGAAAGAGCTTGTTAAGAAGTGGAATAGCTTATTATGTTCTTTTGCTTAGAGTTACAAAATGTCCTATAATTACTGATTGTATTTTGTTTTTTTTCCTTCTGTTGAACAGATTGACCTTCACTTTGGTCACTATTTACTTTGGGGTAAGGCTTTGAATTTCAGATTCTTGTACATAACAGTGAATAATATAATTAACATAAAACTGTGATATATCTCACTAATAAAAAAGTTAAATTTGTGAAGGAAATTTAGAAAGGGAAAATTTGAAATCCTTATCTAATTCTCAGTAAATTTAATGAGGAGGAAATTAGAGAGGGGCTTTATTTTTTCTGTCACTAATTTTCGTCCCTAATTTTAGTTTTTCTAGTAGTAGTCTCTATTCCTTTGAAATGTTTTAAGTTCATATATTATTTAAGTGACTTGTGCCCTCAATTTTACTTTCAGCTTGGATCATCTTTCTCGATATACGGATGTTTATTAAAACACAATGAATTTGGGGCAAGAACAGTAAATGGTGCTTCTATAGATGCAGAAAGCACTTATATGGCTCCATCTCTTGAAGGGGTTTTAGATATTCCTGTGCTTCCTAAATGTCCTAATCAGGAATTTCATACCAGGGAAATTGCTGGTGTATGGGGTTACATTTTCCAAATAATTTATCAGGTACTTTAATTTTCTGATTCAAATAATTTATGAAGTAACTTAATTTAGCGATTCAATTTCGAAGCAATTAATAAATGTATCTAGTAATTTGAAATGTGACATATATTTAGGGACAAATTTTGTTTCCGTAGCTAAACTAGCTTAATTGTGAGCTGCAACATTGTTTTGCCTCCTGCGATATTTCACAGAAACATTGCCTAATTTACTCATTAGAGCATGACAGTCATAGCTCACTGATTCAAGGACTGCCCTCACTCTTGTTCCTGCAATACAGTCACCAACAACACTAGCTTCCGTTAACACACATACATCTCTAAAATTCTGCTCCAAAGCTGTCTGTAGCCCCCATCTCACTCCCAAGGCTTCCACCATCGCTGGATCATAACGGGATTCTTCCAATTTGCACGCTTTAAAAATGGTCAAAACCCAAGGAATCCTTGATTATCAGACCCCGTCCAGTTCTGCCATCCTCAAAACAACCGTCATTCACCATGATTCTCGTAACTTGTTGAGAGTGCTCATGACCATTGCCTGTATCCTCTCCTCTCAGGTTAGGCTGTTCCTGTTTGCTGCATTAAATTCCTGAACGAACGACAAAGCAGAAATTGCTATAGCAGTGGGTTTGCCAACCTCATTTTTTAAAACAAAATTGTTCCGGGCAGATCGGACGAGCAAAATGGGTGGTACAAACCACTTGACAGCCTAGCTCTTCCTTACACTGCAGCCAGTTCAATAGCCAATCGTTAAAAGTTCCTGATGTTGGCACATGGATTCCAATTTCAGAGGCAAACAGAACTGGAAAAGATGGTCAACAGACTCTTCTTCCACATTACACAGAGGGAAAAAGGGGATCAAGCGTAATGCCCTTCTTGCTAAGATTTTTCCAAGTAGGGAGGATATTTCAAGCTATTCTCCAAACAAAGTTCCTCACTTTATTTGACAAAGGAATATTCCAGATTGCTTTCCAGAGGGGACTATCACAATTGGTTGAGGGGCCTGGTGAGGTCAGATCCTTTGAATAAGACCCATCTTTTTCACAATCCCAGACAAATTTGTCTTCAAGGGGGCTGAAAGGCACTGGAATCATCAGGATTCTTTTTACTTCAAAAGAGCTGAAGAGGCTTGCTAATATGTCCTTGTTCCATTGTCTTGTAGCTGGATCAATCAATTCTTCAACTTTCGCATCATCTTGCAGACCCGGGCCCGGAGGTTTTGTGAGGAGATGGCCATGGTCTGTGGCCCACTTATCTTTCCAAATCTTGACTTTGTCCCCCTTGCTAATGATCCATCTTCCACCCTGCTCAATAATATCCTTAGCAATACAAATGATTCTCCACAGATAACTCAGATTATTGTCAGGATTTGCTTCCAAAAAAGTTCCCCTTGGGTAATATCTTCTACGCAGGACTTCTTCAAGTAGAGTGCTTTCACTGGAAATTAATATTCAACGGTGTTTTCCAAGGAGAGCCTTGTTAAAATCACCGAAGCCTCTAAAACCCAGACCACCTTTATGCTTCCCCACTTAACCAGTGAATCTTTCTAGAATCCTCTCCCAATTCCCACAAGAATTTGGCTAACATAGAGTCTATATCTTTACAGAAGCCTTCAGGACTCTTGTAGCAGCTCATAACGTAGTTCGATATTGCTGGGGCTACTGCTTTTATGAGGGTTTCTTTGCCAGCTCTGGACAAAAACTTTTCCTTCCACCACTTGATCTTCTTCCACACATGGTCAATGACAAAACCAAAAATGGCTTTCTTCGATCTTCCATAATGAACCGGGAAACATAGATATCAGGTGTGGCTCTCCACTGTCGTTACTCCCATCATTTCACAGATCATATTTCTTTCTTCGATTGGCACATTTTGACTAAAGGAGACCTCAGACTTATCTAGATTGACCATTTGTCCGGAATCTTTTTGGTATGTTGCTAGGACTTGCAAAATTCTGTCCTTCACTAGCGTTTTCCCTTGTGAAGAGGAGACTGTCATCAGCAAACAGGAGGTGTGATATTTGAGGTGCAGACCGCGCCACCTTCAGGCCATGGATGGAATTTTTTGTGGCCTCTCTGTGGATTAAACTTGACAAAACATCGGCCATAAGATAAAAAGATATGGTGAGAGGGGTTCACCTTGTCTCAACCCTCTCACCGGGGTGAAACTGGAGTGGGCTGATCATTGATCATTATTTGATAAGAGACAGAGCTGACACATCTCATGATGGTCACTTTTAATAGATATTGTCATAGATTTTGGTTTCCATTGTGTGATTAACTTGTTTGACAAGTTTCAATTATTTCTCATCAAATTCAGGAGACAAACTATTGATAAAGTTATTTTTCTCATTTTCTTTATAGACTTGTGCAGGTGCTGTATTTCTCACTGACTTTGTATTTTGGTTCGTCCTTTATCCAGTGAGAGCATTCAATAACGACAAACTTGATTTTGTAAGTATGATCAAAATTGTCTCTGGTCTTTCATTTATCATTTTGACATGAAACTCATATTTGATATTCGGATATGAAGTTAGGACAACACTCCCGATTCTAAAGAATAAAGATACGAAAAAACACAAGCAATGAACACACTATGTTTCAAAACAAAGTTCGACCAGTTGTTCCTACATCTTCAACTGCAGAGCGGTTGCAGTGCTTTCAATTATTTCAAGCTTAGAGTTTACAATGTACAACATAGTTTCAAATTTAAATACTACGGTCTAGTAACAATGAGTCATAAACAAAACAGTTTCAAATTTTAAGAAAAAGTAAAGTAATCTGAAATTTGCATTGAATATATATCAGTGTCATTTGATACTAGTATAAGGTCATGTCTTCCATTTTGCAGCTCATAAGATGCTTTTCATCCATTTTGAAAACATTTGTACTTGTCATTCTTGCAGTTGAATTTTTGTATGCACACCATAAATGCTGTTTTCCTCCTTGGTGATACATCATTGAATTGTATGGTGAGTTCTTTTTAGCAGTTTATGATTTATACATTTTTATTTTATATATCAAACATATAAAACAAAATTACACGTGGTCCATTAACGTAATTTCAGGTAACGGTTTGGTACTTTATCTTTTTTGTTTTCACGACAATTTTCCCCTTTTGGTCCATTTGCATATGGATTTTCAAGGATCAAGTTCAAAACTTCAAATTAACACCTATTTACTCCAAAACATGCAGAGATTTCCAGTGTTTCGATTTGCATATTTTCTCTTGTGGACAGCTGCATTTGTGATTAGTCAATGGATAATCCATGCTTGTGTTTCAATTTGGTAAAAACTATCATCCTTTTTCTTTTAATTATATACATGAAGGATTTGTCATTTATATTTTGATAATCGTAATTTATCACAACTCACAGGTGGCCTTACCCTTTCCTTGATCTGTCATCTCCATATGCTCCCTTATGGTATGTTCACAATTTCACTTTGTCACCATTGCTCAAATATATTGTCCTATCATTAAACATGATTGATGAGGTTTTAAAAGAATAAAGCTTGATACTTAAAAGTAAATTGCACTCTTCGAGTCAGTGCCAAACTCCAAATGTTACTCACTAAATACTTATTATTTCTTGATACCTTTCAAAGTCTCTAAAGAGTTATTTATATACAAGGATATAAAACTAAATTCCTTGTTATTACTCATAGCACAACAAACCAATATAAACTATTTTTCCTAATATTAATGGATAGTAACTATTTTGCTAATGTTATTGTTATTGGATAGTAACGGAACCCTTCACTTTTCCATCGTCTTTTATCTCTTCGCTTCACTTTAGGATCGATTGTTATCCGTTATTCGATGTTGCTTCCTCTTGGTTAATGCTATCAGAGCCATTATAACTATAAATCAATTTATTACTGATTTACATGTGCTTATTCTTCCTATGGGAGCATATTGTTATTTTAGATTAAGGACACTGTTACATTGACTTGATGATTGAATGGACAAGAAGCAATTTCTCCGATTTTTTTTTTTATGTTCTGTAAAAGAAGTGGCAAACACAACCTAAAACTCACACACGCAACTACGAGGTACTAGGTTCAAACTCGGGTTAAAGTGTTCAGCCTAACAATATTGGTATTGTCGGTTGAGCTAGGTCTTAGGGACAATTTGTTAAGTATTTGAGTCACATTTTATAACGTAATTTAATTTTCTATTATAGTTTATGATAGTTTAGTCACATTTTGTAGTTGAATTAATACTTTAATTTCTAATGATCATACTTACCTCTTGACATTTTGTATATTCAGGTACTTGGGAGTGAATCTCATGCATTTTCCATGCTACGGCTTATTTATTTTGATAGTGAAGTTGAAGCATTTTTGGTTATCTAGATCATTTCCTGGATCATCAAGAATTGTACATTGAGTACACATTCCAAAAATATTAATCACTGAATGAAGGCTACCCTTTTGCTAGCCAAACAAAATTATTTTGAAGATTAGATTTAGATCATTGTTTGTATATGTACTACATATTCATCTTTCCCATATCTCTTGATACATATCCTCAACTTTTTCAAGACTAGATCTTTTAGAAGAATGCATTATAAGTAAACTTAGTCAAATACTTATACATGTGACTTGTCATATCTTAGTATTTGATGTAATTGGTTCACAAACCTTAACTCGTATTATGAGGGAAATGGATTCCCGCAAATGCATATCACATCCATCGGATCTAAATCAATGCCCGAGATCGTTTAAGTATGTGTTTGGAAATAACAAAACCACGGTGAAAAGGCACGGTTGGCGCAAAGCTACACCAACTAGCTTCCCAATACCATGGTAAGATTGACTTTAAACGTGCGGTAACGGTCACTCGTCACACAAACAAACAAACATTAAAACTAACTTGTCAAATGTATAGTTTGTGTCGACCAATCTAAAATCAATGATTAAGATTCATTATGATGTGTAACTGTGTGGAACTTCTACTTCAAGAAATCCGGGTTTGTATTGTGATTGTTATGTATGTATATATCTCTTTGTATGAGAACTTCGTAATAAGTTATATGAATCAAATTCAGTTCTTCTGATTCTCTAATTTTGTTAGAAATTATTTAAAAAATTAATTAGAAAGTATTGGTTATTTGATATAACAATTTTCAAATGTTACTAAATCTCAATTATGTTGTTGTGTACTACAATTCAAACTTGGGATCTTATTTAAGGGAAATCAAACTCTTCACGGACGTATGTTAATGCATACCACCAGAATTTGGAATTATGTAGAACTTAATTGATCATTACTTTTCCCTTCTTAATCCAACTATGGCTTCACATATTTCTAATATAAAGTTCAAATCATGCTAATTAAGACATTTCCCCAGTTCAAATCATGCATTTCAAAACTTTGTATTAGTGCGCTATATTATTGTGGCATGTTGTCGATATCAATAACCGTTTGAACATAATCACAAGGTCTATCTATATTCAAGCTTGATAATTTGAACTATAAATTAAAAAAAAAAAATTGTAACTTTTAGCCATATAAACTTAATTGAAGACTGCGGAAATATAAGGTGGGATCTCTTCAATCCATATACAGTCGGGGACTATGAGAGTATTGACCTAGATAATGAGCAGCTTGGTTAGCCTCACGTCAAACATACAAGAATCTTACATTACGGAAAAAAAAGACATTAAAATTAATACAATCTCCATATTTTGTTTTGCTTTGTGCATACTTGTAAGCAGGGCCGTTCCCGACAATTTAGAGCCCAGTTGTAATCTTGACAATCTTTGTTAAAAAGAATATATCAAAAAAAAAAATCAAACACCATTTATAGCGGTAAATAATTAAGTTGTAGTTAAATATATAAGTATTGTTTCATGCATGACTTTTATCTACATACAAATAGACATTTACCTAAAGAAGAAATGACACTTTGTGACAGATTTTATCATAAGTAAAAGTGTTATTTATTTTATCCTACACCCCAACAATTATACCCTTATTCCTACAAATATTTAAGCCTCCATAAATTAGAAGCCTAACTCCATAGAACTCCTTACTCTTGTTAAGGAACATTCTTGCTTGTAAGAGCCGTGCTATTTGTACAACCTAATCAGAACAATCTTTTGCGACAACATATATCTTCCTCTCTTCAAATATAAAAAAAAAAGTATGCAAAATGTATGAAAATACGTTTGGTTGTCACATGGTTGTTCATAAATCAATTATGTACGTGTAATACCTAAAAAATAATTTGCTAAAAAAAATTAATAAATTTTATTTATGTTTGTGTCTAAACAAATCTATCTCTCCTTTTAAAAAGTTAAAAATAAAAATAAAAAGTCTATCTCTCCTTGTATGATAATTGCTTGTATCTTACATGATACTGATTGTTTTCTGTTTCCCACCAATAAGAGCATGATGTTAAAATGGTGTTTTTCTTTATGAATTGTGGTCCAATCGTTTATCTCTGAGCATTTTTGCACCACAAACAAAAGCTTTGTGGGCACCACTTACGTGACTCCGACTGATGTAACCCTATGATTGGTTTTCTTGTGGCACATATTTTGTCCCAAACAAACCATGAAGTGACATGGATCTTATCTTACTAACCCTGTTTTCAAGGCATGAATTTGCTGATTTAAATATGTTTTTGGTTTCTATAATATACTAATTTTTCGTTTTAGTCCTTTTAAAATTTTCTTTCAACTTTTAGTTTCTATAAAATTTTCAATCACTACTTTTGATTCCTATTTTAAAGTTAATTTAGTATTTTTTTAATCAAATTGTACAGAAATACGTAGAATATTGTAAAAATATTTTCCAAAAAAAAATTAGAGTTTTTTAACAAAACATAAATTTAATATGAATTTTTGACCATAAAAAATAAAAATTCATATTAAATTCATGTCTTGTTAAAAAATTCTAAATGTTTTTGGGAGAGATTCTTATAATATTATGAATTTTTATGCAAAATTGTATTAAAAAATATGAATTCTACATATGAGTTTACTTTAAAAGAGGAACCAAAAGTAAAGATGGAAATTTTTTGGAGGACTAAAAGTTGAAGGAAAATTTTAGAGGAACTAAAACGAAAAATTTGTATATTTATAGGAACAAAAACATATTTAATCCAAGAATCAATTATAGTGATTTTATTTTATAAATCGTGAATAATTTTTTCTTTTGAGAGGAGTGTAATTAATTCTTTAAAATTTATCGGTTATTCTTTTAATCAAATATAGTACTTAGTATTGTATTCAAAATTGTAAAGTAAACTCTAACAAAGTCTAAAAAGTACTCCAAAAATAACAGGAAATTAACGACCGAGGCCCTCCTACATTAATGAGGCACAGATATGAGAGCATATCCCCTGCTTATCCACCTTACCTTGTCACTTATTTATCTTATCCTTATCTATAAATATTCCCATGACTTATCACTTAATATCTCACACTCATAAGGTAATGATAATGTGTGAAAAGAAAAACACTTGAGAAATCAATTACCTCCTCCCTAAGAACATAAGTAAAATAATCTAAAAATCAAATTATTTGTTTCAAAATTTAGACAAATATTTAATTTTGTAGATCATTTACTTTATATTTTGAAATAAATTTCTCTCTCTTTCTGTGAAAATTGATTTCCATCTTTCAAGTTTCAACCTATTTTCACAGTTGTTTCAATTCAAACTTACAATCCCTCGAAACCGCGCTCTTTAAATCCTCCAAACACACATCACCGGCGCTCAATACAATCCTCTTCATTCTTGTCTCGTCATTTACCACTGCATTCCTCACGCTCCACCACTCACACCCTCCTCTTTTTGAAACCTCGCACACCACCATCTCTTCTGGTTCTGACGGATTATAAACATACAACGAGTCTCCTATCGAAATCAACTTAATTGTATTCAACAATTCACTTTCGACGCCTCTTAGTTTCTTCACCATTTTGCTCGGCATCACACCTAATTTCTCCATTTTTAACCCTAATCCTAATTTCTCTTTCACTTCCCACACTTTCACTCCTTTCACGTTTTCCGCATCACACACTATTCCCACAACCACCAAGCGATTCCTCAATGTTCCTGTCTCGTAGTACAATACGCTCTCTTCCCCTCGTAGATCGTAGGGTCCTTGCCACATCATCATTTTACAATCAAATGAGTACATCGTGCCTGAGTTTTTCTCCGTCACATACATAAACTCACTGGTAACAGTAACAGAGAGCCATGTCGACGTTGTGGTACCCTTCATCATCTCCGGCATCGGTTCGCATCGAATCCAATCACGAGACCCCATGTTGTAGATCTCCACCGCTAAAGGATCGTCCTCGAAATCACATACCCCGCCAGCAACAACGATGCAGTTTCCTACACGTGCAACAATGGGATCCACGCGCCAAACACGTGGTGATGGCACGTGATTCCATGTAAGGTGGAGCGGATCAAAGGAGAAGGATAATTCAGTGGGTGAGAGTCTGTAAAGTAGTGTGGAGTGTGATGATCTTAAAGCGGAGGTGTGATTAATTTGTGGCGCGTGAATTTGGATCCACGTTAGGGAGCGTGGGTCATAGGCATAAGTCGTGGTCACGTGGGGAGCTCGGGGGTTTTGAGTGTGAACCGTGAGCCACGGCTTCACGGGGTTGACGTGGCGGAGGGAGCTCAATACTGCATGGTTCCATTGCTTTGACACGTAACTGGCTGGCACCAAGTAAATGAGGGGCACGTACGAAAGTGTGGCCTCTAAGATGTCTCCATGGATGGGATCTTCTACTTCTATTTCCTGAATTTTCTTTGTTTCCATTGAAAAATTTATGTATTGTGTGTGACACCGTGTTGGTGTGTCTGATTTTTCCCCTCTTTTATTTTAAGTAAGAGATTTTAGTATAACGAGTAGTGAGGTAATGAGTAGGAATGGCTGCATCTTAAGGGATTTATATAGGAGATGGGAACCGAATTGGAAGGGATAGCATACCGAGAAAAAAACATTATCTCCATATATAGAATGCCATTTGTCCTGTTATTTATTGCTGCCCACATGTTTATAGATAAATTCAACAATCTTTTTTGTTTTCTTTTTTGGTAGTGGCAATCTTTTTTGTTTGAAAGGATAAATTCAATTATGTAACCTCTTCGATATTTTTCAATTGTCATTTTCTAACCTTTAATGCATAAAATAATCAATAAATTATTCAGAAGTCCTTGCTCAACTGATAAAATGCCGAAATTGTTAGGTCGGATGCCATGACCGGGGTTCGAATCCCGGTACCGCCACTTGTATGTGCAAGTTTATAATGACTTTGCCATTTTGTCTATTTTAAAAAGAATCAATAAATTTTATTATTTTTAATTTTATCATTATCTTTTCCCACAATTCCCTTGATACTTTATACTTTATAGTTTAGTAATTTATAAATAAAAATGTTATGATAAATTAATAATTAACATTATATTAAACTTAAAAAAAAATAAAAATAAATAGAAACAAATTTTCATCAAAAACTATCACATTCTTTCCTTTTTATTGGACCATCTTACAAAAATGACATATAAAAAAGTCTATGTACTAATATGTAATTATACTTCCTCGGTCTATTCCTTCGCAATTTGTAATGAGTCAAAGAAATGAAAGGGCAAAATATAGAAAATAGGATGAATTTGGACCATTATAAATAAGAAGGCTAAAATGCACTTTTGACCTTCTATGTTTGGCTCCGTAGCAATTTTGGCCACCTATTAAAAAAACCACTTTCCAGCCCCCAACTTTACCCCTTTTACAACTCATAGGCCCCCTCTGATTTTGACCGGGTCAAAGCCAAGTGGCCACTCAGTGGACGCCACGTGACTAATTTCTGAATTAAAAATAAAAAACGCTACATATTTTTTAATGAAATTAAATAATTAAAATAAATTAAAAATAAACATCCAAAAATTAAAAGAAAAAAGCAAAATAAGTGGCTGCAACATTCTTCTTCTTCTTCTTCAGACTTGCTTCCATGGCGGGTTCTTCAACTTCTTCAATCATGGACAATCTCTTCCAAGATCTAATCAAATCCATGCGTCTCCAACTTCTCATAGAATCATCTTTCATCTCAAAATCAATCGAAGAAATTCGCCGTGAAATTAAATCCACCGATCCACAAACCAAATCCACTGCACTTTAAAAACTCACATACCTCTCCTCCATCCATGGAATCGACATGTCATGGGCTTCCTTCCACGTTATTGTCCTCTTCTCTCTTCCTTCACAAACGAATTGGTTACCATACCGCTTCAATTTCCTTCAAATATTCAAAGCCGCTTCAATTTCCCTCGGGATCTGTGTTTGCCATCTCCGACATCGTTGATGATGATGATGATTATGAAGAATTTCACAGATTTGATTTGAATTTTGAATAATGATGATGCAAAGGTTATACACAGACACATAAACACACCCTTTGCACAGTTAACAATTATGTTAAACAACAACGCACATTCGACGATCATTCCCCTTTTCACTCTTATATATTCAACGTCGGTTCTTCTTCTCATCACCAATCAGCTTTTTTTATTTGCCGACGTAAGTATATGTTTTTATACTTTGGTGTTTGAATTTGCTAAGTCTGGTTATTCTACTGCAGAATAGGAATTTCATGGTGTTTCTGGGTTTTTTTTTTATAAGGGGGATGAAGGATGATGATGAATATGTGAATTTTGCTTTTTTTTATTTATTTATTTTTGAGTTTTTTTCTTTTAATTTTTGGGTGATTCTTTTAATTTATTTTAATTATTTAATTTCATTCAAAAATATGTGGCATTTTTTTATTTTTAATTTAAAAATTAGCCACGTGGCGTCCATTGAGTGGCCACTTGAACTTTGACCCGGTCAAAATCAAAGGGGGCTTATGAGTTGCAAAAGGGGGTAAAGTTGGGGGCTGGAAAGTGATTTTTTTAATAGGGGGTCAAACTTGCTACGGAGCCAAACATAGAGGCCAAAAGTGCATTTTAACCAAATAAGTAAAAGAAATCAAGGAATCAAAACATAAAATATGTGTGATGTAACTTTTCTTTCTCTCTCTAATGTTAGTCTCCCTGTTCTATTCTTCTTCTTATTGTTACTTCATCTTCTTACTATAAAAAACAATTGTAATTACTAAGTTGTAATGCTTCTTTAGATGAATCAATATAATATTGTTTATATTTCCATTCCAATTGAGTAGAACCATTTCACAATTATACTCACTTCTTCACTTTTTAATGTAAGCCTTTTCAATTTTTAAAATAAGTTGATAGTACTAATAAAGAATACATTATATATAACAAATAATAATTACATCTAAAAATTTATAGATAATCTTATATTTAAATACAATTTTTTTATAATTAGTTTTGTAATTAAGAAAGAGAGATATAATTACGATGGAAGAGATGGAGAAATTTATTTGAGTAACATTGTAATGGTACATTGGTGCTAATGGATAACTCTCAAATCTCAATAAGGTAAAAACGATTAATAATTGCGTATCACATCTTCTGTTACTTGGACTCTTTTTGACCATTTGTAAAAAAAAAGTAAAGACTTTTTGACCATGCTTTTCATGGTCGTTAAAAGTAAGATTAAATATTCTCTCAAAAAAAAAAGTAAGATTAAATATCTTCAAAAAAAAAAAAGTGAGGTTAAGTATGTTTTTATTCTCTACATCAATTTTTTATTTTAGTCCTTCTAAAAAATTTCTTTAACATTTAGTCCTTTAAAAAAAAATTCATCTTCATTTTTACTCCTTCCTTTAAAGTAAACTCATATGTAGAATTCATATTTTTAAATAACATTTTTGTAAAAGAATTTATAATATTATAAGAATTTCTTGAACAAAACAAATTAGAATTTTTTAACAAAACATAAATTAAATATAAATTTTTATATTTTTGGAGGTTAGAAATTCATATTTAATTTATGTTTTGTTGAAAAATTCTATTTTTTTGAGTGATTTTTACAATATTCTACACATTTCTGCAAAATTTCATTAAAAACTACAAAAATTTACTATAAAATATGGACTAAAAGTAGGTGATTGAAAATTTTATAGGGACTAAAAGTTGAAGGAAAATTTTAGAAGGACTAAAATAAAAAGTTTGTATATTTATAGGAACCAAAAACATATTTAACCCTTTTGCTCAAAAATAAAAAAACATATTTAACCCTTAAAACTAAAGCTTGTGTTTTAAAGAATTTCAAAATTAAAATTAAATATAAAAAGTTAAATTTATTTCATAATTATTGTTATCTTTTAATTTAAAAGATATTTTTTTATTGTTAAATTTATTTGATAATTATTGTTATCTTTTAATTTAAAAGATATTTTTTATTCAATGATAGAACTAATTGAATTAAATAAAAACAATAAAAAAATAAATAAAATTATAAATAGTAAGGGACATGAAAGAAAAATAAGCAAAAAAATTTTTATAAGGAGAAAAATAAGCATTAATGATTCTTTGATATTATAAAGTGACATATAATTTAGAACAAAGAAATTTCGTTAGAATGACATATAACTTAGAACGGATGGGTATTGATTTAGTTCATTCTAAGTTTTCCTTTAAAATCTTTTTATAAAAACTTCTTTTTAACAATAAAAAACTTTTTTGCTTTCGTCATAACTCGTAAAAAAGTAAGTCGTCTTCTTTCCTTTAAGGATGATAATGGCAACAAAGTTGCTTATAATCCTATAATGAGTAGCTTGGGAAAATACTCCCTCCCGTCCATTTTATAAGAAACACAAGTGATAATGTTTTTGGTCTTTTTTGAATGACCATTGACTGAATTTCAATGGAAAAGGCGTGTATGCGTTTTGATTAGAAATTCAATAACTAGGGTTTTGAACAGCGATCACCTTTCACCTCCATTTGCACCACTTCCTCTTCATATGATTGTTGTTGTCGTTAGGGTTCAATACAATTAGGGAAACGCACTCGCGTTAATGTCCACGGATATTACAAAGAGTGGTTCACGTTTATCTCTATAATTTTGAAACCTACTGATAGTTTTTCCTAATTCTGATTGCGGCTCAGCTGCTGCCATGCCTTTCGACTGGCAAGCTGAGCTCACTGCCACGGCGGCCCCTGCACCACCTACAAGGGTGCGTTCCCCTTCCTCCTCCACACCTACGGCTGCAACATCTTTTGCTCAGGTACTGAAAGCAGCGCAACCTGCCTCCTCCAATGATAACCTACCGCTTCCATATATTCGCGGGGAGAAACTCGGTATCAAAATTTCGCAGGAAATTTATGAAAAAGGCACGGCCTTTTGCAAACACCACCTTCGTGGTCGACTGGTCCTTAACAAGGGTGACAAACCGTATCTGACAAGGGACATTGAACTGAAATTACAGAAGCAATGGCAAACGATTTGGGCTTGGTCGATGCTCTCTTTAGGAAGGGGATATTATGAATTCTCCTTTGCCTCTGACAATGATCTACGAACTGTTTGGGCGATGGAAACAGTGAACTTGAAACCTAGCCTTCTACGGTTGTTTGAATGTGAAGATGAGAAAAACACAAGAGGGGGGGGGGGGGGGGGGGGGATTTTTGTTTTTTTTTTTTT
>Ga0228710_1007379_pt1 | contig 16251 bp, 11 predicted proteins | sample MedpolnodulmetaG_FD_177995 | JGI IMG/M metagenome (GOLD analysis project Ga0228710, IMG submission 177995) | Root nodule microbial communities from Medicago polymorpha collected in Santa Monica, California, United States - pink nodules | ecosystem: Host-associated > Plants > Roots > Nodule... | reverse complement strand
AAAGATAAGTCTCTTTCTTGGGTGATTGAGCAACTTGTAATTTGAGATTACATTTTAGTGGAACTCTCCTTGGAAGTGCAAGGAGGACAGGACTACTTCCGGTTTGTGGAAGGAACCTGTATAATTGATTGTGTTCTTTCTTCTTCTGTTCTTTACATTATCCGCTGCACATAGACTCTGAACTCACTCAGACTCTGAACTACTTCAGATTCTGAACCTGAGGACAGTTATCTAGAACGTAAAAGAAGAAGTTTCCAAAAACACAATTCAACCCCCCCTTCTTGTGGTTTTTCTCACCTTCAAAATCAAGCTGCTGATGAGGTATGGTTCCTTGATTCTGGTTGTAGCAATCATATGGTAGGAACAAAAGAATGGCTGTTTGATTTTGATGATAGTTTTAGAGCATCAATAAAATTAGGAAATGATTCAAAGATGCAAGTTATGGGAAAAGGGAATCTGAAGTTGTTCATTGGAGGAATTACTCAGATTATTACTGATTTTCATTATTTGCCTAGACTTAGTAATAATTTGCAGAGAATAGGGCAGCTTCAACAGAAAAATCTCACAATAGTGTTTCAAAAGGATATGTGCAAAGTGTTTCATGAAGAAAGAGGGTTAATCATGTCAACACAAATGTCTACTAATAGAATGTACATCATGTCTGCACCTGTAATCATTCCCAATTGTTTGAAAGTTTCAAGTGAAAGTGAAACTCAGTTATGACATGATAGATATGGACATTTGAGTTACAAAGGCTTAAATACTCTGATAAAGAAGGACAGGGTGAAGGATTTTCCTGAATTGAAGAAGGTATCTGACATATGCTCAAAGTGTTTGGTGGGAAAGCAACATAGGGAACCAATTCCAAAATCTGCAAAATGGAGGGCTACTATGAAACTTGAACTGATACATAGTGATGTGTGTGGACCTATTAATCCACAATCCAATGGTGGAAACAGGTACTTCATCACATTCACTGATGATTTTAGTAGAAAGACTTGGGTTTATTTCTTGCAAGACAGGGCAAGTGTCTTTGAAACATTCAAAAGGTACAAAGCTGCAGTTGAAAGAGAGTCAGGATGCAAAATTCAATGTTTAAGAACTGATAGAGGAGGAGAATTTACATCAAATTCATTTAATGAATTTTGCAGTATTGAAGGAACCAAGAGGCAATTGACAACTGCTTACACACCCCAGCAAAATGGTGTGTCTGAGAGAAATAATAGAACCATTATGAATATGGTAAGATGCTTGCTTGCAGGAAGAGATGTCCCAAAAGTATTTTGGCCTGAAGCTGTTAAATGGGCTACCTATGTGTTAAATAGAAGTCCTACTTTGTCAGTCAAAGATGTCACTCTTGAAGAAACATGGAGTGGTAAGAAACCCTTAGTAAATCACTTTAGAGTGTTTGGATGCATTGCTTATGTGCATATCTCAGATGTTCATAGGAAGAAGCTGAATGACAAGAGTAAAAAGTGTGTTCATCTTGGTGTAAGTGAAGAATCTAAAGCTTACAAGCTTTATGATCATGTTGAAGAAAAGATATTTGTGAGCAGAGATGTTGTATTTGAAGAAAACAAAGGATGGAAATGGAATGAGAAATCTATTTCAGAAGTTATAACAATAAAAGAAGAAGCTGATGGAAATAGTGAAAACAATGAAGATATTGGTGAAATAGCTGAGAATAGCAGCAGTGAATCCTCAAGTAGTGAACATGAAGATGAGGACAATGATGAAATAGATAATAATGATGAGACACCTCCTTCAAGATTAAGAAGGAAACCCAACTATTTGGATGATTATGTAACTGGCCAGGAAACAGAAGAAGAAGCTGAATTACATAATTTAGCTGTCTTCAGTACGAGCAGTGATCCAATCACATATGAAGAAGCCATCAAACATGAAGAATGGAGAAAGGCTATGAATCAAGAAATTGATGCAATTGAGAAAAAAAATACCTGGGAACTCACTAGCTTACCTTTAGAAGCTAAGAAAATAGGTGTGAAATGGATTTACAAGACCAAACTTAATGAAAAGGGAGATATAGAGAAATACAAAGCCAGGCTGGTAGCTAAAGGGTATTCTCAGCAGTATGGTATTGACTATAATGAAGTTTTTGCTCCTGTTGCAAGATGGGATACCATAAGGACCATTTTATCTCTTGCAACCTGTAAAAGGTGGAATGTATATCAGTTAGATGTGAAGAGTGCTTTCCTACATGGAGAACTGGTTGAGGATGTGTATGTTGAGCAACCTATGGGATATCAAAAGGGAAATCACAATAGTGTCTATAAACTGAAGAAGGCATTATATGGTTTGAAACAAGCACCAAAAGCATGGTATAGTAAAATAGAGGCTTACTTCTGCAAAGAAAATTTTGAGAAATGCCCTCATGAACATACTCTATTTGTGAAGCATGCTGGAAACAAGATCCTAATTGTCAGTTTGTATGTGGATGATCTGATATATACTGGAAATTGTGAAGTGTTAATTAATAACTTCAAGTGTTCTATGAAGAAAAACTTTGCCATGACTGATTTAGGGAAAATGAGATACTTTCTTGGTGCGGAGGTAACTCAAGACACTAGAGGAATCTTCATTTCTCAACAAAAATATGCTAAAGAAATACTTTCCAGGTTTGGTATGGAACAATGTAATATGGTCTGCAACCCTATTGTTCCTGGTAACAGGCTCTCTAAAGATGATAGTGGAAAAAGTGTTGATGCTACTAACTTCAAGCAAATGGTAGGCTGCTTGATGTATCTTCTTGCTACAAGACCTGACCTTGCCTATGTTGTGTGTCTCATAGCCAGATACATGGAAAGACCAACAGAAACACATTTTGCTGCAGCAAAGCGTATTTTAAGATATCTCAAGGGTTCCTTGCAATATGGGATTTTGTATAAAAGAGGTGAATTGAACTGTGAATTAGAGGGGTGGTCTGATTCTGATTATGCTGGAGATTTGGATGATAGGAAAAACACTTCAGGTTATGTGTATAAACTTGGCTCTGGAGCAATATCATGGAGTTCTAAAAAACAAGCTATTGTTACACTATCAACCACTGAAGCAGAATTTGTGGCAGCCTCTTCATGTGCTTGTCAAGGAATATGGCTGAGAAAGATACATCATCGCATCTGTCAAACTCAAGAGAGCTGCACCAAAATCTACTGTGACAACAGTTCATCTATTAAGCTGTCCAAGAATCCTATTTTGCATGGAAGATGCAAACATATAGATGTTAGATTTCATTTTTTGAGGGATCTTACAAAAGATGGAACAATTGAGTTGGTGCATTGTGCTTCAGAAAACCAGATGGTTGACATCTTTACTAAACCCTTGAAGCTAGAGAGCTTCTGCAAGCTAAGGGCAAGGCTTGGAGTTTGTGAAATGAAGAAAACAGACTTTTAATCTTTGTAATTTGTTTGCTTTACTGTTTTTTGTTTGTTTTAAGTGTTGTTGTTAATATGAGTTTTGTTTGTTATATGCTCAGATTAGGGGAGTGTTTGTTAAGTGTTGTTGCTTGCAACACAAACTTTGTACTCTTGCCTATATATAGGCTAAACTCTTAGTGAAATAACAATGAGTGAATTACCACATTCTAACGGGTATTGACACAAAAACCAAAATAATAAAGATAAAAAGTAAAAATATAATATAAACATGAAAAAAAAATTGTCATAAAATAGCTATACAAATATCATTTCTCAATTCATAATAATACACTATACTTTAGCACCACGACAAATAGTGGTGAAGGGGGACCTTGTAATGGGGCCATGCTCGAATGCAGCTATTGCTAAAATCATAAATTAATTCGTGAAATCGTATAACTACAAGTTTATGTATTAAATTTGAGTTGATTTGTCGGTAAATTAGGATTTTAGTAAATTTGAAAATGAAATCGACTTTATTCAACTAGACTCTCCATGAATTTTTGCACGAAATTTTTAGAATAGTGTTTTTTTATTTATTGTTAGTTGTCGCATTTCATTTCTTTTTTTCTTTTATAAAAAAATTGTATCCACAAGCTTTGTGTTTCAGTCTCAAGTCAATTCCTATAGTAATAGTAGAAATGGTTTTGATTCTTGATTAACTCCATGTTATTTTATTTTTAATATACCCATAAGCTGAAAATTAGTACTATGATGCAATTTGTTTCTACTTTTCCATTTCTTTTTTGAAGTATCTTGTTGACATTCAATGTTGATTTTCTTCTTCTTACCGAATTTCATTCTTGTTAAGTATATAAAACTGCATTGGAGTTTGATTTCATTTTTCAATTTTTCACGTGAATAAACTATTATTGAATATTCAAAGGTAGCTTAGTTTCACTTTCAATTTCTGGGAAAATAATAAACTTTACAACATTGGTATATTTTTAGATATTTTTTTATAGACAAATGATAGTAGTTAGTTTGTCAGGAGGAGGGAGGCAATGTTAGTAGCAATGATTGAACTCTAGCCTATGAGGCAAAGACACGACACGAGCATTGATACATTAACACTAGTAATATTATTAAAAAATGACATAGTTCAAAGTAATTGCGTGTGCTGATGTTGGACTCCGACACATGTCCAACACTTGAACATGCTTAATTCGAGTAGTGTTTGCACTTCATTGACCTTGGACCTCTTGCATGTCACTCTTTCGCTGTCCCAAGACAACCACTAGGCTACCTCTTGGGGACTTGGTATTTTCAGTTCCAATGTATCAGAACATCTTGTATCAAATGGAGTGGGCTAAACTGAATTATAAGCTGATTTTTTTGTTTCAGAAAAATTTATAACGAGAATCAAACAAATCCCTTTGTTAAACAACAATGAGTGCAGTTCAAATATGTCTAAACCATTCAATTTCTCAACCACCTTACAAACCAATACACTTTTTCAATTTGGAGAGAGATAACACTTTGATTAGAGGAAGATCGGTTCTACAGAATAATTTTCGAAGGGCTGTTGTGAGTGCATGTCTTAATGTGGATGTTAGTGCAGCTAATACTGGAAAGATAGCATCGGAGAAGACGAAGACGGTGATTGAGATGGAAGGAAAGTATTTGGTGGGGACATATGCTAGAATACCGGTTGTACCTGAGAGAGGGGAAGGTTGCAAAGTGTATGACATTAAAGTGTAAATACTAATTTTTTTCAATGGTACGAAGTTGAGTTCTAATGAAAATGTAAGATAGAATTAGTGTTTTATTTATGAATATTTTGTTAAAAATCAAAAACAGCCAACATAATCACAAAAATTACATTACGTTTTTTTAAGAAGCTAAGCGAAATTATATTAAAAAATCAAAGTAGTCCCTCAAATACAAGAAGTGCTGGAAGAAATGAAATCTGATAAACTACATAGCAGTTAGGCTACAATACTAGCCGGAAAAACAACAGAAATTAAATTACAAAACAGCCTATAAACAACACAAATGGTTTAACCTCCAAGAAGAATATTTGAAATAGAAAAGAATAAAGTACGCTTTTGTGGGGTCCAGCCATTGCCACATGGCCAACACACATTTGACAAAATGGAAGGTTGCATGTGATGACAAGTAGCAAGGTGCATGATGTACACATGGTGTAGTGTATGAGAGACACGTGTTGTGGTGCATGCATTGCAAGAGACACATGGTGTGGTGCATGTATTGCAAGGGACACTTATTGTTTTACATGAAAGGCAAATGACAAGTGTCTTCATGCATGTAAGACAACTTTGGCTTGTTTCTCCTATAAATACAACCATGATCAAGCATTCACAACACACCACAAGAGAAGAACAACAAAAAGCAAGAGAGAAATAGAGCCTTGCTCAAGAGAAAAGTAACCCTCATAGAGAGTTTCCTTGTGAGAGAAATAGTGAGCAAATTTGTGAGAGTGTTCCTTATAAATTGAGAGATATATATTGTAATGAGATCCACCTAAGGGTGAAGTTGTTGTATTCCCATTATCATTATAGTGGAAGTTTCAATAGGCCCAAGGGTTCCGTGGTTTTTTTCCTTTCTCACATTGAGAAGGTTTTCCACGCTAAAATTCCCTGTGTCATTACGCTTATATTTCACGTTTCCACTAGTGCCTATTTTGAGTTCACGGAGGAGGGAAATTATGCATGTATTTCTCAACAGTGGTATCAGAGCACTCGTTGCTCTGAGACTCTAAGGTGTCGTATTTGCAAGATAATTCTTAATATGCTATGGGGTTGATGAAGCATTTGAGCCGCTCCAACGACTCAATAGAGCGCATGGCCACTAAGGGTGAGTTGTTGCATGAACCTCCTTTGTCCCGCATTGGGTGAAGGGATGGCGAGAAGGTGCAAACAATCAATAGTGCTCGAAGCAGCAATATTTTTGGCAATAAAGAGTTGAAGTTCTAGGGGAAAGACTTCCATGGCGTAAAGCTAATGCGTTTCCTTGCAGGAGAAAGGAAGATATAAGGAAAAAGAAGGTTTGGTAAGGGGCAAGTAGAGAAACAAAGCCTTTTATAATGGCAAATACGACTAATGGGGCAATCTTCTTATTTCCCTCTTCCATAGTTGCCACGTCTGTGAAAGAAGGTAAAAGCGCCTCGGGAGAGTGGATAATTAATGGTCTTGGGAGACATAAAATCTTCGAAATCTTGTGAAGAAAGGGGCAATGATGGTGAAAATAGGGAGTTGCGAAAGGGAGAACATAAAGAGTTCGATCAACGACAAGTGGCACCCTAAGGTCATAAATAAGTTTATAGGCTTTCCAAGAGAAAAGACGTGGCCCACTCAAATCCTAAAACGATCAAAGGAAAAGAAACTGAAACGATCATGTTTGGAAGGTAATTAGTAGGATGATGTCATTTCTTTTAGGTAACTTGAGATGTTGTACAAAAATGCCAATGTTATCCTTTTGAAAATTTTCCGTCGAAAATGACATTTTTTAGGGGCATCTTATTAGCCTTTAATTTCGACAGGCTCATTTAATATGGTCAATATTTGGTTGACCTTTAACTTTGCAGGAATCGAAGGCTTTCTCATTTTAATTTGAGGATTTCGACAAGACAGTGAGTTTGGCGCGCATGGTCAAGAATTCGATAGTGCAAGGCTGAAAGCATAATTGCGTCGAAGTAAAGCAATCAAGGTGGGAAATACATGATTTCAAGCTCAAAGACGGTCTAAATATAAGGCCCATTTCCAACTTAACATGCCGAAGGAGTAGAAAAAGGATTTAAAATTAAGTCACATCTGGTAATGAAGCCAGTAGCAACAACATATAAAATATGTCATGGTAATGAATAGAGCAAGCAAATGAACGATAATACGATATTAATAATATGAATGTTTCGGGTACATTTTTCTACTATAGGTTCTAATGCGTGTCCCTTTAATTACAAGCTAATTTCACTACAAATGAAATGTCAACAATCAGCCTGCAGAAAGAAAAAAAAAACTGCATGGGGAAAAACATGCATGCTTATAATCACATCCCCAGTTGTGCTGTTCACATTTGTGTCGTGGTCACATGTCATGCGGTGGCTTCCACCACTCATGAAAAATTATACCAATACTCCCATACTCTTGATATTTATCTGCCTTGGACTAACTAATACACTAACCCCTCAAAATTAATTTAAGAGATGTAGAAGATGTTTGACATCTTTAGTTCTAGGGTTGATTTTTAGATTTTTCGATGCAAAGGGTTGACGTGACTAGTAGGCTTAGAGGTTGTTTGGTTTGGCGGTGGGAAAGCCAAACCCACGTCTAAAACAGTTACTTTCGTGAAAATTCGGAAGCTCTATTTCATAGCTTTTCACGGGACCGTGGTTCTTGCCGCACGTTTGAAAAACAAAACGCTACTCCAAACACATACTTAGGCTATGAAATGGTTTTAGCTTTTTGGCTTTGACAGACGATATTTTTAAATGGGTGATGATATTTGTACAATTATTTGATAATAACTTTTGTGACAACCTGTTTTTTCTCTCTCTTTTTCTTAATCAAAAACAATGGAGAGAGAAAAAAAAGAAGATAAAGGATTAGGACATGATGTGAATATGAGAGAAAAAATTGTTCAAACATAGCCCTAAAATTTGTAATGGAACAATACATTTTTAATGTTAAAGGTTATACCGAGAAATAAGGTAGATATTATTGTGGATAAAGAAGAGAAGAAGGATATCGTGGATGTAAAAAGGATAGGAGATCATATCTTAGCCCTAACATTTGTAGAGGAACAACACATCTTTCATGTTATTAGTGCTTATTCACCTCATATAAGAAATTATTTTGATAGAAGGATATCTCAATGAACATGTAGGGAGTTTTTATTTATAATTTTACCAAAATTGTGGTAAATATAACAATTTCTTACACGTGATTAGAATGACTGTCCGAATATATATATAATTTGCTGATTTGGTGTTAATTAACTTTGTTGGAGTTTAATGGAAATCAACTTCAATTATTAGTAATAGAATATAAGAAGTAAAGAAAATAAAAGGTGCTTAGAGGTAAAAAAAACCACGGGAGCAGAGGAACAGAGTAAATAACATACAAGAACGTAAAGAGTACCAGAGGTACTCAATAACGTACAACCAAACCGAATAGAAAATAAGCAAAACAACATGAACAATAACTCACAAAGGCCACGTGAGATCTCTCTTGAACAAGCAACAACTGAAAAATGGGATGAAATCGAAATCAACCAAAAACTAGATGACCCAGAGGCTCTCCTCAATTGTGAACCAGAACAGGAGACAAGCTGCCTCCAAAACCCAAACAACCTAAACACAAAAACAACTTGTCCTTTTCAACCACACAAATCACTATCGGCTACAACAGAGAACATGGTTTACAAGCCATTCATAATAGGTACAAAGTCTACTTGAGATCGTACCGAAAAACCATTTTCATGGGGTGATCGGTAAATTTGTCAATATAAAATGTTTTAATTTTTCATGACAATATAATATATTTTTTATTTAATGTTAGATTAATATTCAGTCCTTCATCCGAGTTTGAGTCCAGGACCTCCAACTACTTATTACTTATAAATTGATAGTAAAACTTTTTTGTTAAATAAAACGTTATATACTAAATTTACTTTAAATTTATGTTCACTTATATATGAAATAACTTAAATTTTCATTAATTTTGTGTGACATGTACTTCAAATTAATTAATTTTTAATTTAATTTAAAATAATATTTATATTAAATTTTTATAAGTATGTTAATTCCCTGTACTTAGCACGTGTATCATACTAGTAGAAGATAAAAACAAACCAACTTCATTCTTTATTTTCAAATAAATTTCAAACTCAGACTTAAAAGGTAACATACACTTCAATCTATTCGTGTTGCTCAATTCTTATGGGATGTATTAGAAGTGCAATAATGTGATCTTTTAAGAGTTCCCCGTTGGTATATTTGTTGTTTTTGGATTTTCAAACTGTTGTATTTGGATTTCCAAATTCTATTATCTACCGAAGTTGTTACTAGGTTGAGTCACGACCAGGTCACTCTCTTTAAGACGTTTCGTGGCACTGCCCAAAAGTGTTCAAGACAAACTATCAACCACGCCGCCTTCAAGATAAAACAAGCCTAACTACAACTATGTGGTTAACTACTGTACTGTAGAAAACCGTTCGAGATTTACACCCTCAAATATGGTACTAAGATCACTCTTTAATACTGAAACCACTTTAATATGTTATTGTTACCACACTGTTATGGTGCTGAGACCACTAACTTTAATTTCTCCAAAATATCAATATGGCACTACGACCACTCAAATATGGCGATACCACCATTTCCACTTTTTAATTTCTCCTCAATTAGAAAAATATTGAAAGAATATTTATATACCTTTAAGATCATTCTTAATTCCGACGGGACATTATTATTCCAAAAAGGGACTCTAATCTTAATAGTACTCTTTATTCCGAAGGGACATATATTATCGAAGGGACATTAAACCGAAAAAGAGATTATGGTCTTAAGAACACTCTTAATTCCGAAGGGACAGAAAAAAAGGAGATGAAGAGAAGAAAGACTCGTCAACACAAGTCAAGAAAGGGAGAAGAGATAAAGAGTTTCCGACAATTCAATGAAATTCTTTGGTGTAATTTTTGCAACTGGAGTCCTCTATTTATATAGAGATTTGTAACTGTTTTAGCAAAAATTACGAAAGCAGTTACTCTAATGGATAAAGATTAAAATGGAGTTTATCCATTAATCAGTTCAAAAACACTTGTGGATAGTATCAAAAGAAACAAGTCCACAAAAGTCGAGGAAACAAACTATTGGATTTGAATGAAGGAAATATAAGAAATTTAATTAAATTATTATTCTTATCACAATCACCATAAGCTAAATTTATGAAAAGTGATATTCACGAATAAAAATAATAATTACTATTAATTTTACCATTATCAAGTATTTAAAATTAAATACCGCAGTTTAAACACTACTAACGTGTATGTGTTCTATTTTATGTGGGACTCCCACACTCTATTTTTTCAATTCACACAACATTAGATCAAAATATAATTACTTGGTGTTTAATCTTCCAACAATATTTATCCTTGTAATCTTCATAAGTGAACTCGGTTACTCTTGCTACGTTCACCATACATTCAAGCACGGACTTGGGGATGAAGTGTCTAACTCGAGGCACTCTTCATTTATATCCATCCAACCAATTTCAATGTCCTTGTTGATGAGTTTATATGCATCTTCTGGTGACATGTTGTATTGCTTCATTTCATGCAACACTCAACTGCTGCAGCAACATGCTCCCTTTGTTGCTCAAACTGTATATTTATAAGAAATAAAATAAATATAAAAGCTTTATTAGATAGCGCTCTCTCTCACACACACATATATAACCAATAAAGAACTGGATAGTACCTTGTGGGAAGAAATATCATCTGCGAGTCGGCCAATGGCCGATACATCTTGCATAAGGGACCTTTGTCGGAAAGTCAGATTCTTTCCACCACCTACAATATACATATAACTAATATTATATCTGGTAATAGTTGATCAGCCATTGTATTTGTAAGGAAATGGTTGATTGTGATTCACCTTTTATTCGAAAAATGAGTACATTATGCAATACTTACTTGGTGATATTGGCAAGTTCTTTTTGATGCATTTTCTGTAGCATGTTGAAATCTAATTTTGCAAAGTTTAGAAGAACTTTACTATGGGAAGGATCTTCTTCATAGGAAGATATGTAACTCCTTGTCTCCAATCTAGGAATTCCCTTGTGTAGAGGTTTCCTCAAGCATTGTCTTATTTGTGCATCAAGAAAAGGACTCAATTGGTTAGTATTAATTTTGGAATTAAGGTGAGCATGTGTGAAAACAAGCGCTTCATCTAATATATCTTCTCCATGAATCTTTAAATGCGCTGCTTCATACAAGCTCCACATTCCTTGAACATCTTTCACAACCTTTTCATCGAAGCTCCCCATATTGTTCTTGAAATTTTTAAATATATCTGTCAAAATCATGAGATTTTTTCGTTATTAATATTAAAATTCTATGTTTATAACATGTTTAATCACTACTAATTTTTCTAGGTAAAGTAAATATGGTCAGTAAAGTTCTACACACCCGATGAAATGCGATGTCCTTTTTGCCTAAGCAAACGAAATGCTAATGCACAAAAGTGAAGGCCACCTTCTTCTATGGTAACTATATTGGTGGTAAAGGTATCGTGGATTTTTTCTAATATTTCATCAATTTCACGTTCAAAATGATAAGATATTCCCAAACGTTGCAATGAGTCAATGATGTTTAGTTTTTGTGAGATACTATTGCTTGAAGATTGAAAAATCTTCCTCACTTCCTCTTTTTGTATTTGAATCTGGTTCTTCATATTCTCAGTGATATCCTGCAATTATTAGTCACGTCACAAGGAATGAAATGTTTATAGTTGAGATTTGAAATTTTAATCTCTATAGAAATGACACATTGAAATTTACATCTTTCTACACTGCTCATGCTTAACTAGATTTCGCTCTCAATTGAGCAATCCATTAGTTAAACTAAGTATATATCATGACAATTTCACACTTACTTAGAAATTCTGTTCTAGAATTATACCAAAGAAACTAAATGTTGAATACAACCAAAATAGCCTAACCATCCTTCATAGTTAACTTCTATTGGATTATTGACACAAAGATAGTTGATACATTTTATAAAAGAAAAAATGAATGTAACGTTCCATAAGGTTGTACCGTTAATTCTGAGTCAGCATACTGAATGAACCTATCACCCCAAACGCTTGGAGAGAATTTTACATAAGGTCGTGTGATGTTCAAAACTACTGTGGTTGGAAGAGACATTTCAGGTTGTTTTTTTTGGAAAAAACAAAGGGTAGTTGTGGTTATATATCGATGATGATGCTTACAGATAGAAAATGAAATTGAACGTTGTTCTTATTCCATAGACCATGTATGCTTAAATACATGTAGTGTACAATCATGATCTTATAAACATGCAGATCTATGTTCTATATATAAATAAAATTGACCTCTTCTTTAGTGAGAATTGTACTTAAAGAATTGCTAAGGTCATAAACATGCAAATCTATATTCTATATATAGATAAAATTGACCTCCTCTTTAGTTAGAATTGTACTTAAAGAAATGCTAAGGTCATAAACTTGGAAATCTATATTCTATATATAAATAAAATTGACCTCCTCTTTAGTTAGAATTGTATTTAAAGAAATGCTAAGGTCATAAACTTGGAAATCTATATTCTATATATAAATAAAATTGACCTCCTCTTTAGTTAGAATTGTACTTAAAGAAATGCTAAGGTCATAAACTTGGAAATCTATATTCTATATATAAATAAAATTGACCTCCTCTTTAGTTAGAATTGTATTTAAAGAAATGCTAAGGTCATAAACTTGGAAATCTATATTCTATATATAAATAAAATTGACCTCCTCTTTAGTTAGAATTGTACTTAAAGAAATGCTAAGGTCATAAACTTGGAAATCTATATTCTATATATAAATAAAATTGACCTCCTCTTTAGTTAGAATTGTACTTAAAGAAATCTCAAAAGCCAAAAATTACTTTCCACTAAAATCTCAAAAGCCAAAACATGCAATCCTTAGAGGAAATCTCACCACACCTAGCACTCAGGCAGCAACATGAAATATTTTTATTGGTGTATGTTAAAAAGAATATGTTAGGTAGTGTGGCCTAGCATTTCTCACTTACTTACGTAGTAACTCTTAATAACATTCCCATCTCTCAGCACACTGTTTTTTACTCTTTTGATGTTGTTTAATTATATTTATCTCTTCTGTTTAAAGAATGTTAGTGAAGTACGACTTTTCTGTAGAATTATTGGTCCAATCATCTAGGGACTAGGGGAGGAGGTAATACATTCCCTGACCGCCGTTGCATACTGTTTGATACCGGTGGTTTGTTAAACTCGAATTCTTCAAAATAACAAGAAAATTAGTGTATATTTATTTGGAAAAACATTCGGTTCAAGCAATTAAAATGTGTACATGGAAAAAAACATAATCTGAAACACAAATTAGACACAGTTTTGATTTATGTACAGTGAACTCCAACAGAACTTAGAACCCAACTTTTTCATCATAGGGCAAGTAAAGCAATATTCTTCATCTTATCTAGTTAAACAGGTCATGTGAAAGATAACAAATACCTATATTGCAAGAAGAATTTTATACAATGAATCATAATAAGTCTTGTATCAAAATTATAAGGCTTTAACATGTATTTCGTCCATGCAATTAGGTGTCGTTTAAAAATTCGTCCCTGTAATTGCTAATCCTAGCAATTTACCATTGTTTAATCATTTAAAATTTCATCCCTTAACCCATTTAATGACTGCCGCATCAGCAAATTAGTAAAATGGCATGGAATGGACAAAAATACCCTCATCATCCTTGTTCTTCCTTTCAAACCGATCTGCAAACAGCAATCACCAACACCATCCCTATTCTTTTTCCCTTCATGTTTCTTTTTGATGTTCTTGTTAGAAAGAGTGGAACATTCTTGAAATCTTACCTTGGTTCACTAATTTTCTTGTTATTTGAATTTGAACAAAACCATTTTTCCTTATTCTTCATCACGTGAACAATCTATGTCAAATCCATCCACACCCTCAACCTCTCTCTCTCTCTCTCTCTCTCTCACGATTTTTGTCTCTTCCGTTCCTAATCTCTCGTATCTCACACGAACCACCACCACCATGTCCACCAGACAACCATCACGCCATCTGCCGGTACGGCCGCCGTCATCTCCGTCTTCATCCTTCCAACACAGATCTGAGGCATGTTAATGTTCTGCAGTAGATCCACGATTGATATTGTTGTTGGAGAGGGAGGAAGAAGGAAGAAGAAAATGGTATTTTTGTTAACTTCAATTATAACATTAGGTTCCAAATTTATATATTTGGGAAAGAAAGAGCCGTTAATGAAAAAGATGAGAAGCCCTTGGAAATTTTGCAATTTTCTGAAATCAATCAATTTGGTTCTTGGCAATTTTCTGAAAATCAATCAATTTAATCCTTGGCAATTAAATCAATCAATTTGGTCCCTGCTTGCATGACATCTGACGTGGTAAGTCTTGTAAGAGGTTAACGGTACACGTCACCTCCGTTAACAGACCAACTTAACAGAGAGACTCATTTGATTGACATTTTGTAAATTCGGAGACTAAATAGATATTTCGCAAAATTCAGGAACAAATTTGGCTGATTGATGAAAATTCACGGACGAATTTGAGGTATTACTCAATAATTATGGCAAGTGGATTCGCTCTCAACAAGGATTTTTAAAGTGCAAAGTGGATGCATCATTTTCCTCAAATTCGAATAAAGTTGAAATTGGTGTATGTTAAGGGGTGAGATAGGATTTTTCCTTGGAGCTAGAACAGTTTGGTTGGAGCTTATTCTTTCCGTAAATGTGGGAGAAGAGAATGCACTTCTCACTATAATTGAATGGATCAATGAGATTGGATCAATTGATAATATTATATTCTTTACCCATCAATTATCGCTTACGTGAGTTAACTCACGCTTAGACATGGCAACAAAACTCGACCCGCGAGACCCGGGCTCCCTCGTCCCGAATTTAACGGGAAAAATTCGATTTAACTGGGTGCGAGTGTGGGGGAAAACTGGATTTTTAGTACGGGGACGAGGGATGCTTACACCCGCCCCGCACCCGTTTTTTTAAATTTACTTTATTAAATTTTATAATCTTATTTTCATAAGCATCAACCTATTTTAATATATTATTACTCTTTAGAAATATGTTTATTATAATTATTTTGCTCTTTTAAAAAAGTTTATTAGATATTTAATTATTAATATAATTATTGCATTTTGTTGCTATGAAAAATGAAAAAATATGCATTTTTTAAATATTTTATAAAAAATAGAGACTTCGCGAGTGTGGGTGGTGGCGAGGTCGGGAGACCTGTCTCCATTAAAGGCGTGGTTGGGTGTTCAATTTTTACCCTCTATAGGGTTTGGGACGGGCCGGGTGCATGGAAGCGGGGCGGGGATGCTTAAACCCGCCTCGTTGCCATGTCTACACGCTCGGCTATTTGATTGGAATGAGTTAAAAGAAACGGGAGAAGAACAATAATTTATTTCTAATCCTTACCAATTCTCTTATCTTATCTTTACCTATCTATAGTATTACAATGTCTTACCCACACCCTCTAAATCATTTTCATTTTCTCATTCTATTTTGTATTTTTTTTTTAATCCTTGATTATCAACAACTCAAAATCTTTGGACCAATTGGCGAATTGTTTACAAGTCCTAAAATCTAAGAGTGGTGCTGAAAATCAATCAATCCATTAGAAAAAGTATTTTGTTTTTTTTGTAATCCTTGATTATCAACAACTCAAAATCTTTGGACCAACCGGCGAATTGTTTACAAGTCCTAAAATCTAAGAGTGGTACTGAAAATCAATCAATCCATTAGAAAAAATTTGTATTTTGTTTATATTACTGCTACGTTGGATTTGGGTGAAGATCCTCTCCATTTTATAAATAAATGGAGATTGTCAATTACTATATCTTGGAGAGCGCATGTGGAAATAAACTCAACAACTAATGGACATGTCATAAGCTTTCCCAAACAGTCTCACAAGTGTTTATGCCAGTAGATAAACTCAAATAAGTCCATCTAAACAGACCCAAATACTACAAGTCTACAAGGACTCTTGTCAAAGGCAATGGACAAGTGATTTTCTGTCACCATTGGTTTTAT
>Ga0228710_1007378_pt1 | contig 16253 bp, 13 predicted proteins | sample MedpolnodulmetaG_FD_177995 | JGI IMG/M metagenome (GOLD analysis project Ga0228710, IMG submission 177995) | Root nodule microbial communities from Medicago polymorpha collected in Santa Monica, California, United States - pink nodules | ecosystem: Host-associated > Plants > Roots > Nodule... | reverse complement strand
CAGTAATACATGTTGGAATATCATCAAAGACTTGGAAGCTAGTACTAGATGTGGCTGCCTTAGCTAAATTATGAGCAACCTCATTTGCTTGCCTCCTAATAAACTCGACATGAGAGTTTGTTAAATGGTTGTTAAGAAAATAAATACTACTTTCCACGATGGACCCAAACTCGGTGACATCTCCACGACCATTGTTGAAATAATCAGCTACTCTTTTTGAGTCAACTTCGAAATCAACATTTGTGAATTGAAGTTCATGTATCCACCGAATCGCATGATATAATCCCAGGGCCTCCCCAATATGGATAGAACAAGTTGGACTGAACCACATTGTTTTAGAGCGGACATGGTTCCCATCCGAGTCTCGGATGCACATTCCAATCCCAACTTTGTTTGTGGTATTTGGAAAGGAGGCATCGACATTGCATTTATACCTGCCACTGGTTGGTTTCTTCCAACTAATGTTTGCATCCCTGTTATGGTGGGAAGAGCTCGAAGTGGAAGATGAGTTGTCCTGCCTTATAGATACTTGCCTACGATTAGCTTCTCTCCATCCTTCTAGAAGGTGTCTTGCTCTTTCCAGGATGGTAACAGTCGAATCTGACACCTGTTGCCATAATTTGAGATTTCTAGCTTTCCAAATGCTCCACATTATAGTGACAATGTGCTCAATTTGAGCTGCAGACAGTCTTTGTAGCAAGTTGAAGATTTGCAGCAAGTTGAAGATAATATCAGGTGCATTATCAAACTGACTCAGGGACGGGGATATCAAGTGCCACATGTTAGCTGACTGCCAAATATCAACTGCTAGTGGGCAATGAAAGAGAATGTGATAACTATCTTCGTGGGATCTTCACACCTGACACACTCTGAAGGACAGTTAACACCTCTGCTTCGCAACTTCACTCGGGTTGGAAAACAGTCCCTACAAATTCTCCATACCAAACTCTTGACTTTGGGGGGTACTTTCAATCTCCAGATACCACTCCAGTACCCTGGTTTGCGCAAATGATCATTGTTTATAACCTCTTCGATACAAATACGATAAGCACTTCTTACTGAGTAGTTCCCGTTTTTCTCTGCCTTCCAGATCAACCTATCCATCTGGACCTGATGATAAAGGGGAGTATTTAAAATATTTTGGGTTGTCTCGACTGGAAATAACTGATGGACCAATGACTCATTCCAGACTTTCTCCTCCTGATCTATTAGGTATCCCACAAAGCAAGGTTGAAGAGCCAACATGACGTCACCAATAGAGGAAATACTGGATCCTGACCCAATCCATGGTTCACTAATAATCGGAATATTGAAACCAGTGCCAATCTTCCATCCCGCTCCTTGTCGAACCACTACTTTTGCGCTAATAGATTCATTTCTTATTCATAGTAGTAATAAGTATATTCTCTAAGAGTTTAAACAAAGGTTGTGATGAGATAGTGCCAACTCTGCAAAAATGATCAATGTCGATCAAGAAAGCAACATTAGATGAACACATATGTGGGGAGCTAAATAATATTGATGGCGTGGTGAGTGGGAAACAAGAAGAATACACAATTAATTTGTTTTAAGTCTTCAGAAGAATTTTTCAAAATTCGAAACAGAGGGAATAAAACATAAAACATAGTAACGATACATGATGATAAAAACAAAACAATGATAGCGAATGAATGAAGGGTGCATGGGGGACCAATTTGGAATTATTCACCAAATTATTTATTTATTTTGAATTAATGTTTGCATCTTGAAATTTTGATAGCGGTAGTACGAACGAGTGAATGGATTCTTATGGTTGGCATTTATACCTGAAGGGTGATTCATTCATTCAATAAAATCTTAGACCCCATATACGACAAGAAAAATAATAGTAACAATTTTTGTTTTAATTGTAGTTTATGATTATGCATACTTCATATATCTAAACTTTGACAAGGAATATAACCTACCGATTTACTAATATTGTGACTTTGTTATTAAAAAATGGAGTGGTTTGAAGTTTTGAATAATAGACGATGAACTCTACTTATGAATCAACTTTCAATAAGTCTAAATCCAAATATTTTTGAAGAGGATGTAAACAACAATAGTAACTGCTAGTTTACAATAGACTAATGATAGGTCTGTGTGACCACATTTTTTAGTTGCGTGACCACTATTTTTCATAATTTATTTGGTTAACTTAAGTGGAAAAATAGTGGTCACGCGCATTTTAGTTGCGTGACCATATTTTTCAGCTTCTAAATAATGGACACGCAATTGAAAAAAAGTGGTCGCACAGACTATATATTTGATTAATTGGAATTTTCAAGAGTAATACAAATGAGTGTACACATTAAAAGTGTCTATCGATCTTTGTTCTTTACAATATTATAATATATCTGTCAATAAAAAATGAAAATAGTGATTCACTCCTCTTGAGTGGTTTGATTTGAACTTTGACATTTTAAACAAGAGTTTTGTTAGAAGATACATTTTATGAAGGTGTCTTTTAGCAAGTTATTCTATGAACGTTTGTTAAAAGACACCAACTAATTTTGATGAAGGTGTCTTTTAGCAAAGTTATAACTAAAAAGTGAAAATCACATCTTGAGGTTTGAGTTGCTAAAAGACACCTTCATTGATGGCTTCTAACAAAACCCTTTAAACAATATATAATGAAATGTCAAAGGAGTTGATTATTATTTTCTCAAGATAAACAAATCTAAGCTGTAAGAAACACATATCAAACCCAAATATGCAATGTCATGGACGGTTTCAAATTTCAATAACTCATAATTGTTTAATGCAATTATTACCTCACCTTGAGTCGTTACCAAGAAAAATAAATAATAAAAATAAATCACCGAAATCAAATCTTATCCCAGTATATTTTTGTTTTGTTTTGTTTGTTAACTTTTTCAATGTTCCTTTTCTTTCTTCATCACCTTCTTAGACCCCACCATTTTCAAATACACACACACACTCTCCGTGATCAACGAACCTAACCAACTTCATTTCATTCCCCACTACTAACTATAAACCATATTCCAATTAATTCACCTTTTTAATTCAACCTCATCAATTTTCTTCTTTCTATTCATCACATCAACATTACAAAATTTACATTTCCACTTTGAACAAAAAATAACAATTCAATTCAATGGGTCTATGCACTTCAAAAAATCTCACGCATTCCTCTCACAGTTTCAACACTGAACTTCCTCAATCAAACTCCGTCACACTTAACGGAAGTTCTGAACCTCACACAAACTCCGTTACTGCCAATGGCGAAAACTCTAACGAAACAGAAACCGTTAAGCGATCTCCGTTATTCCCGTTCTACACTCCAAGTCCAGCTCATCAATTCTTCTCAAAGATGTCTCCGGCGAGGAATTTTTTCAAGCGGCCGTTTCCTCCACCGTCTCCGGCAAAGCATATAAGATCGCTTCTAGCTCGCCGGCGTGGCTCTGTTGAAGTTTCGATACCGGAAGGTGGTGAAGAGGAGACTGTGGTTGCGCTTGATAAGAATTTTGGATTTTCCAAGCATTTTGGAAGTAGATATGAGGTTGGAGATGAAGTTGGAAGAGGACATTTTGGATTTACTTGTGCTGCGAGGTTGAAGAAAGGTGATCGTAAAGGTCAACAAGTTGCTGTTAAAGTCATTCCCAAAGCTAAGGTAAGGTTCTCATGCAAATCAATCACTATTTTACTGTTTCTATGAGATTAAGCTGTTTGTATTGAGCTTATCTATTGATACATAAATTTGTGATCTACGAAACATCGACACCGACACGAACTCCTGACACTGACACCGATTATAATTTGAAGAAAAACTATAGCATAATCACATGTGACATTGTTATGTCCGACTTTGACATATTTCGGACACCGGACACAACTTTCATCAGAAGCGTTCTTTGCTACAAAGCTTGTGATATGACTTATGACATATATTCATAAGTCGTTTTCAGCATTTTTCCTAAAAACAACTTTAGTTTGTTTATATAAAAACATTTTAAATTTATTTTTATTTTTGTTATAAAAATATATGAGCCTGTTTGGATTTGTTTATTTGAGTTAATTTACTAGCATGAACACTTGTGAGACTATTCGGGAGAATTTATGAAAACAGCTTTTGACGTGTTCATAAGCTGTTTTCAGCTTATTTTCATAAGCTCTCTAAGGTAGCTTATCAAAACAGCTTATAGTGTATACAGAATAATTTAACTTTATTTTATCTATTGTTATAGAAATTGTTTATACATAAGCGTTTATCATGATAAGTGCTTATGCTATAAGCTGTAAATTAAGTTGTTTATCCAAACAGGGTCATATCTTATACATAAGTACTTATATGATACACGCTTATGCTTAAACTGTTCATCCAAATAGGGCCATTGTGTTTTAACTTTTATGTTTTAATTGTAGATGACATCTGCTATTGCTATTGAGGATGTGAGAAGGGAAGTGAAAATATTGAGAGCTTTGAATGGACATAAGAATCTAGTACGATTCTATGATGCTTATGAAGATCGTGATAATGTCTATATTGTAATGGAGTAAGCTTTAACTATGTTTCTCTTATGAGTTGACTGCCGTAGTTCATCTTTTGTGAATATTTGATTTGATTTACAGTACCTATATATTTTGTCCTATCTTTTTGGATGATTAAGTAATGAAAATTTAATTGCAATAGTTCTCTTATAAGTACACAATCATTCTTAAACTCTTTTTCATCTTCCAGATTGTGTGAAGGTGGAGAGCTGTTGGACAGAATATTATCAAGGTATTTATTTAGTTAGTTTTGAGATATACAATCTTCAGAATGTTTAAAATTTAAGTTGTTGAGTGATTGAAAGAGGCAAAATAGTTTGTTTGATTTTAAATTAGTTTTGTGCTCTTTCAGAGGTGGGAAGTACGCGGAGGAAGATGCAAAAGCTATCCTGAGACAAATACTGAATGCTGCTGCATTTTGCCATCTACAGGGTGTTGTGCATCGTGATCTTAAACCTGAGGTCAAATATATTTGCAGTTTTTAATATTACTTTTTTATTTGTACGTCATATTACTGAGCTCAGCTATTCAGCTTAAGTAATTAGACATTCAAATGTAGGAGTTTAAGGTTAGTTTGGTGGCTGGGAGGAGGAGTTAAGAATCAGAGTGATTAGGAGGTCTAGGGTTCGAATCCCAGCATAATATTAACAATTATTAACATTTTCCTTTTAAGATAATAGACACTCAAATTTACGTGTTGAAGTATCTTTTGCATTTAGAAACGACCCTTTATTTTTATGTGAATTTTCTTTATTCTAGGGGGTGGGGGGAGAGAGGGGGTAGTAGAGAATATGACTATATGATGGTTATGATTTGGCCTGTGGGACTTGCCTCCTAATTCTTATCAGGCATTAACTTTAAAGTTCTAAATATGGCTAATTTTTGGATCAGAACTTCTTGTTCGCATCCAAGGACGAGAACTCAGAACTGAAAGCTATAGACTTTGGGCTGTCGGATTTTGTTAAACTAGGTATGCTTGGATCCCTTTTACGTATACTGCATGCCATTTATTATCATGGAGATGCTTTTTTTTTTTACTTCTCATTTTGCTTTACAGATGAAAGGCTCAATGATATCGTCGGTAGTGCATACTATGTGGCTCCTGAAGTTCTACTTAGATCTTATAGTACTGAGGCTGATGTCTGGAGTATTGGAGTGATTGCGTATATTTTATTATGTGGCAGCCGTCCGTTTTGGGCTCGGACTGAGTCTGGTATCTTTCGTACTGTATTGAAATCTGATCCAAGTTTTGACGATCCTCCTTGGCCTTCTCTATCAGATGAGGCAAGCGATTTTGTTAAGAGATTACTAAATAAAGACCCAAGGAAAAGAATGAGTGCAGCACAAGCATTAAGTTAGTTTCTTGGCGATTATTGTCGGCTCTCATTCTTCTATTTCTTTTTTGATACTCACAATTGTGTACTACAGGTCATCCATGGATTAAAAACTATGATGATACGAAAGTACCTTTGGATATTTTAATTTTCAAGCTCATGAAGGCATACATGCGCTCTTCTTCTCTACGAAAAGCTGCTTTAAGGGTACGCCTCTTTATATAAATCGTTGCCTGCTTTAAAAAACTAGATTTTGACTGTAAAAAAAAAACCTGATTCTGATCCGGAATGAGCCTCTGTTGAAATCTATGTCCTATTACCCTCCAACCTTTATTTTCATTACTGCTACTCTTCTTCTACTAATATGATTAGATTTTCACGAAGTGTTTATGTTCAAGTTGATGTTCGAATTGTAGCTAAAGTTGATTGTTTTCCAAATATTGAGTAGCATCAGAGTTTTTCTTTTTCCAACATGGCAGACTCAATTTCTTTTTCTATAGATGAAATGAGTTTTGGAAGTTTGAAGTTAAAGATGTGACAAAAAAAATTACCTATACATTGTTTCCTTTCAAACCATTAGGCATGAGCAAGTCTTTCAGTTATTTTGTTTGTTTTTTTTCCGTCTTTTTTCTTTTGGTTTATAACAATCTATGTACTTCTCAGAGCTTATCAAAAATGTTATTTCCATGGGCATTGGGACAGGCTTTGTCTAAGGCATTGACTGTGGATGAGCAAATCTATTTGAAGGAGCAGTTTGCACTTTTAGAACCTAACAAAAATGGCACCATTAACTTGGAAAATATAAAAGCGGTTGGTATTTTGTTTTATTTCTTTTTTATGTATGCTATTGAGAGGAAAGTGTTTATCATCTCACAAGTTTGAGTTACTCAGGCCTTTACAGTAAATGCAACAGATGCAATGAAGGAGTCACGCACTGCCGACTTTCTGGCATCAGTAAGTCCTGTGATTTAACTGTAGAATACCTCTATAAACTAAGAAAGAGAGTTTTGTGGCCACAATAGTTATTGATACAAATAATCTGGGTGGCAGCTTAATGCATTGCAATATAGAAGGATGGATTTTGACGAGTTCTGTGCAGCTGCCCTTAGTGTTCATCAAATTGAAGCACTTGACCACTGGGAGAAGCGTGCACGTTATGCCTTTGACCTGTTTGAAAAGGATGGAAACAAGGCCATAGTCATTGACGAATTAGCTTCGGTATGCTTGATTTGACTATAACTATAAGTTATACATGTTTAAACTTCTCATGGTGCTGCATTTTGATCTCAATATTTGAAGTTTCTTTATTCCTCATAATCTACTTTTCTAGCTACATTTACATAATGCCTAGTGGTTGCCAAATTAATAGAATGTAAATGTCAATATTGTTGTAGTTATATTGCAAGAAAAGAAACTAGTTTTTTTCTTTTTCTTTTCCCTTTTTCTAAATTAGTTTCAGTTGATATAATGTTTCAGTTGATATAATGGTCACTTTTAATAATTATGGAACTGCATTTCTGATGAATGGTTTAAACTGAAATAATCAGGAGCTTGGGCTTGGTCCATCTATTCCTGTTCATGCTGTTCTTCATGATTGGATTCGGCACACTGATGGGAAGTTAAGCTTCCTTGGATTTGTGAAATTGTTGCATGGTCCATCAAGAAGTCTTGCAAAAGCTCAATAGAAACTTTGGAAGCTCGATATAATACAAAGCACAAGTTTTTTTTCTTCTTTTTACCATTTGAGTTGATTAAACCTTGCCATAGGAGTATGTGTTTTCCACTGTAAAGTTGTAGTGTGTTAAGTTACAGGTGAGAATATGTATGTTTGTTATTAAAAGGGTACACTTATATATTGTAACACATTCTGAGTTTCAGAATTTAAAAATGACATTCCTGTCCACTTGCATCCAGAGCTGAATGAAAGAGGTTTTTGGAGCTCTTTTTGGTCCCTTAGCATCATTTTAGATTTTGGTTTTTGGAATAAGCAGTTACTAAGTTGCAGGTGCTATTCTTGTTGGTAATCTGGCAGCAACTGAAATTGTAATGCACTGCAGTTTCAAATATGCACCAAGTCGTGAAAAAATGGTTTACCTTACGAAACAAAACACAAGATACAAAGACTAAGTATATTTGAGGTCAAATTGTTAGTTTTAACTTGTAGTGGATAAAATAAATCAATTTGCTGGAAGTACTTGTTTATACCTCATCCACTATTTTTCTCAAAAAAAGGAAGGTAAAGTAAGTTGGTAACTGATGTTGTTGCAAAATCCTATAAATTTTTACATATTAGCTAGTGTCTTATTCTCTCATTTTTATTTTCATTATTTTAATTAAATAAATCTAATTGCCAATTTTTATATTATTAGTTAATACAATTGCTAATTTATCTTTTCACCAAAAAAATATCTAATTTATCCAACCTTTTCTAATTTAATGTTTTTTTTTGTCTAAGTTCTAATTTAACGTTGGCAAGTCATATACCAACGGATGATAAATTCATACGAAAAATCGATATAATCTCGAGCTGGACTTGGACTAATGCTCTTAGAGAGTGATGAATGTAAAATCATTTGTAAGTGTTTTTAAGAATAGTGTATTCTATCGAGTAATGTGACACCATCGCGTCATCTTAAATTTTCATCACATCACGTTCTAATGGCATAGATACTACTTTTATTGTCTATTTTACAAAACATATTTTTGAGTTTATAGCTTATAATTTAGAAGTTCAAATTACTTAAAAAAAATTGTTTAGTAACAACCATTCCCGACAAACCTTTATTTTTATTAGCTTAAAACAATTTTGATAAGCTAAGTCTAGTTTATATTTTTTCTCCAAATTTTACCCATATTATTTTAATTGAAAAAAATAATATTCAATAAATATACTTTTTATGTCATTTCACATTTTTTTAAAAAAGAAATGTCATTTCACATTTATAAGGTAGTTCAAGTGCAAACTCAATCAGCTAACTTATGCACTATCAGCTATAAGCTGGTTTATAAGCCAACCACTATAAGTTCAGTTTGGTTAAAAATAGTAAATGACTCATAAAATAGCTTATAGCTGATTGCAAACAAACTAGTTGATTGAATTTGCAATGTTGGATAAAATTAATGGCAGAACTAACTTATAATATAATGACTAATTTTTTTCTTCTTTCAATTAAGATTATAAGAGTAAAATTGAAATAAATGATGATAAACTATAGGTTAAATTGCTATTTTCGTCCCTTAACTATTTATTTAGTATCGCTTTGGTTCCCTAATTAAAATTTGATTTATTTTGGTATCTTAATTTTTCTCTTTGTTACACATTTTGGTCTTTTCCGTTAATTTAATTAAAAAACGTTAGGATTTCTTCATCTTCTTTCCATCTTCTTCATCTTCATATCATCTTCATCAACCTTCAGCAGAAAAATTCTAGAAACGCAATTTAGCCTAAACTATAAGTTAATTGGATTGGCTTATAAAAAAAGTTATAAATTAATAAAAATAAAGGCTTATTCAATCACCCCGTCCCTTAACTTAACTGATTGTCTCAATTTGGTGCCCTAACTATAATTTGTACCAATTTGGTCAATTATATTTTGCTATGTTACTAGTTTTAGTCATTTCTACATTTTTTTTAGAGAAACTAACAGAAATGACTAAAACTAGTAACAAAGCAAAACATAGGGGACCAATTGATACAAATTATAGTTAGGAGACCAAATTAAGACAATCAATTAAGTTAAAGAATGATTGAATAAACCTAAAAATAAATTAGAAGCTCGTGTCAAAGTTGTGGATATTATACATGTCTTTTTTACTCAGATAAACTTATAAAACAAGTTATAATAACTTATAAGCTCGGTCGCTATATATAAATTAACTAATTAGTTAACAATTTTATTTTTTTTAGAAAGAAAGAATATTGATTTTTGATAGAAAAAGTTGGCAACAAGTACTGAAACAACAAAATTTGATCAAAAAGGATGAATTAAACCCAATTTCAAATATTTTTACACGAATAAATACCGCGGCGTGTCTGCAGATAGAATTTTAGCTACAAAAAATGGATGAGAGGAGAGGTAAAAGAGCAGTGATTGTTCTCTCCTCTTCCTCTGAAGAAGAAAACACCGATTGCGATGACTCGTCCCAATCAGATACCAGTGAAATTGACGATGAGGATGAAGATGAAGAGGATCGCGATGAAGCTTCTGAATCAGATGATTGTGATGTTGATGATGAATCTCTCTCCGAAAAAGTTGTTTCTCTCCTTCTTCAAGGTTTTTATTTCTACCAAATGAAATTGACATTTAACAATGATGTGTCGAATCGATCAAGATTAGTGAATTTCGTGTTCGATTTTGCAGGTAGAAAGGATATAGATTCGTTGAAATTAAACGAATGCAAAGCTTATCTGCGGAAACACGGTTTGAGGCTTGCAGGAAATAGAGCAGTTTGTATTGCTAGGATAAAAGAGCATTGGAGGTAACTATTTCAAATCTTTACTTCATATTCTTTGACGTGTACATTTACGTTTACTTTTTCTGTTACTGTAATCGACAGTGAAGTTACCGGTAAAGATTAAATAAAGTTAAATTGTTTTCGTATAAGCTATAAATTGTTTTTATAAGCTATCTTGGAGAACTTATTATGAAAATAAGCTGTAAAGAGCTTATGAACCTGTCATATGCTGTTTTCATAAGTTCTTCCAAACAGTTTAACAAGTAGTTATAGCAGTAGAGGAATTCATATAAGCTAAACAGGCGCGTATTCATTATCATCATATAAGAGTGCTTGTTAAGTATTACATTTTCCCTATGATGACGATCTCATAAAAAATATATTGACATCACTACAGAAGTTGAAGTGTTGAACATTTTGTTTCCTTAGGAAAAAGATTCTAAGAGAAGACCATGAGCTATTGAACTATATGCATTTCACCTTTGATCCATCAATCTACTATTAAAAAGCTAAAAAGTATTTAATCAATAAGGCCTTTCATCGTCAGTTGAATGTGATAATTTTGGTACCAACTGTGTTCCTTTTTATGTTTAGTTGGAATGAATGTTTCGGCTAGGGGTTGGAGCCATGTTCTCAAAATGAGTGTTGTACGAGTCAGTGTATTCAATTGTGGATTAAGGAAAATAGCGGTTTGTTCAAATTCCGCTATGCAATAGTTCTATAGTGGCACTATAACCGCTGTTTGACAATATTTTGTACTAAATACCATATCGTGGGACAATAGCGATTTGTTGAATATCTGCTATGCTATAGTGCTACAGTGCTGCTATAGCCACTATTTAACAACACTGGTACGAGTGTGGGAAACTCTGACACATCTTCATTTTCAATATGAAGCGTCGGTGCTACATGTTGTAGGATTTTATGTTAAGAAGCAAACACTGGGATATGGAAAGCATTTGTGAATTGGCAAAGTTCATGATGGCATTTAGATATCTTCATTTTCATTTTCTGAAAATAGATTTTATTCAATTTTCTGTTAATGATTTTACTTCAATTTATTTGTACACAAGAGTAAGGTAATGATTATTTCTTGAGAAGATTGGACTTGTTACTTTGATTTTGGGCTATTGCACTTACATCTTTATGCTATCTTTCTAAGTGATTAGTTTGATATCTCAGGTTAAAACATGGAAGTGGGTACACATTGTATCCAAGATCGTCTTTCAACATTAATTGTACTGGTGAGTTATTATATCTTTTTTCTGCCACCTGCCTTACCCTTATCATTCTTTAGATGAATAGTAGCAGCCTTCTCACTTTTCTCAGGTGATGTCTGCATGGGTGACGTCGTTCTGTTCAGACAAAAGGTTTATGAAAAGTAATTTGTTTCTCTCATCATATTCAATAGATAATTTTCCTTCTAGTCCCAAATTATTATTTTATTATTGTTATTATTTTGTTATTAGTCAATTGTATATTTCACTAGGTTTAGCAAAGGGGCTAGGCATGGAAGAGTTAGAAGAAGCAGAACTGTTGCTGGGAGGGTTGTAAAGGAAAGCTATGGTGCAGCTAAACAACAACATACCTTTACTGTAAGTCTCAACTGTTCTAGCAATGGGTTTTATTATAAAAGAGTCACGTATTACTCATTTGGTCTTTTATTTGAACAATTACTTAGGGGTGATATATGCTCTTGTAAGATGCAGAGTGCAATGGCTCTCTTGGTTGGTGTTTCAGTGTTGCCACAATTTTTTTTTCAAAAAACAATAACATATTGGGTTTCATAGTTGCAACTTGCATTTCATGTGGTAGAAATGTCTTATGCCAGATTTTTCAGATTAATATCATGTAGAACTGTTGTGAAGAACTTTTTGCACTTCAATAACTCTTGCTTCGTCAATTTTGATGACTCATTACTAAGTTAAATTCTTTATCTATGTCTTGCAGGTTGAGGTGCTGTGGAGTAGTGGGGTTAGGAAATTACCTCCACTTACGCCTTTGCTCGTAAAGGGCCGTAATCTCTATAAAATGAAAACTTACAGACAGGTATCAATCAGTTCATGCAAACATTTATAATTTTTTTTTTCCCCATCATAAAGGTGTTGCTATTTGTTTTTTTTATTGTTATTTGTCATGCTTTAGAGATGGAAAAATGAAGCTGATAGGGTCAGAGTGCTATCTGAGAAGCACAGACGCGGTGCAGCTGCAAGGTTTGTGAGAGGGTTGAGGCAGAAAAAGAAAACCTGTAATGCAAATGGATCTAAGGGTAGTATAAGTTCGTGTAGTACTGTCTTTCAGGTTTTTCACATTATTAGTAACTCGTCGCTCATACCTTATTAGGTTCTAAGCGGCAGCATGAAATCCAGAACACCAAACAATCAGAAAAAGGACGATCTGGTGATCTAAACAAGGTTAGGCACCTTGATGGCTCCAGAAGAGCAAACGAGTATCAGCATCAAGTGGCCAAGTCATCAACACAAGCTACATGGAATGAGAGTACATCTTCAAGAGCCTTCAGATCTGCAAGGGGAAGAGTACACGAGTCTGCTGAATTTGACCGCTATCAAGCCCCCGCCTATCCATTGCAGGTTAGTAGCCAACAAATTCCATATCAATATCAAGTACATCCTCAAAGCAGGAGTGGACCAAATGAATTGGTTTATCACGGAAGAGGCCCAAATCCAAATATGAGAGGATTCCCACCTTACAGGCCTGGTGTTAGTGACTTCACAACTAGAACAAATATATTCGATGATAGTTATCATGCCCCCACAAACCGATACGACTTTGAGATGAAGAATTTGAATGCAGATCGTATGAACATGCCATTATACTTGTCTCCAAGAGACAGGTATAGAGGGAGATATTATGGCATGTGATATATAATCTGTTTTTTGAAATATAAACAGTTGGCTTCACCATTTAACAGTGGCATACCATGGGCTTTCCAACTGTGCTTTTGACTTTGGACCAGTGTACATAGTATTTTTGGTTGAACAATGAGAGGAGTTTAATCATCCTTTCTTCAAATATGTTCGTAGTTATGAGTGTGTACATACACTTTGTGGAAAAAGTGTACTTTTAAATTGTTTTCAAATTGAGCTCAATAATCAGACTAGTGTACGTTGTACTTTTGGATGAACAATGGGAGGAGCGCAACTGTGTAAACATTCTTTCTTCAAATGTTTTCGGTTTTTTTCTTCTATTGATCAACTCCCGCACTCAAAGGAGGTGGAACCATTTTGGAAACGTGTACTCTGGGATCGCATGTGTATGAGACTCCACCTCAACTCATCAAGAGTGCTCCACATATCTTTCTTTTTTTCCTCACTTTTGCTTGAAAACCGATATCATCTGAACAGACCATTTTGGACGGGCAAAAAACACAATTTTGTCTTGATTCATTGATTCAAAGATGGAAAAAAAAAAGTATTTTTTTGTCTGTTTGAAAAGTACTTTCAAATCGTATCAGTTTTCAAGCAGACAAACGGCTCTCTTATTATCTCTTAGTATATTAGATTTTAGATCTCTTTGAACTATAACTCTCTCAAACTTCGTTTTTCTTTTTGAGTAACTCTCAAACTTAGAGACACTTTTTTCACACTTGATATACAAACCAAAATAAAGTCAAATTGTTTTTGTTATAAACTATAAGTATTTTTGCAAGCTCTCTAAGAGCATTAAGCCGGATTGTATTTTTTTCTTTCTCAACAAAAAAAAATACAATTTAACTAAAACTTAGCTGTAAAATGTATAGAAATAAGTAAATAAATGAAAATTTTCAATTTAGTTTCTGATTATGTTTTCTGCCCGTCCAAAACGGTACATTCAATTGGTATCGGTTTTCAAGCAAAAGTGAGGGAAAAAAAGCAACTCTTAGATAATAAAACATATTTTAATATAATTTAGGGATTTAAACGACAAATTTCATATACCTTAAGGAAACCTTTCAACAAAAAAATATACCTTAAGGAATTAAGGGAGCACGCACTGCCTGTGTAAATTTATTTTACACAGAGAACCAATAAGAACTCGCTATTTTTACAATTTATACAAACAAATTCAAGAATAAAATTTGCTGTAATTCTAAATATCGATAAAATACAATAAGAAAAAGGGGAATAGGTGTAAATTAGAAAAAACATGGGGTGCAAATGGCAATTTGCAGTCGGTCTGGGTGGGCCACAATGGAGAGAAGTCCGGTTGAATTTGGCGTTCATTTCGTTCCTTCCTTGTGCTGTGGCGCGAAGATCATGCAATTCCATTTTACAGTTATAACGCTTTTTTGTAGCATCTCAACTTCCACACAAGATCTGAATCATTTCGATTCGCAAAGTAACAAATAATGAAGCTGTTGTAGGTGGAAAATTGAGAAGGAGAAGAAGAAGAAGAAGAATCGGATTCATTGATGATGGAGTGGACAACATTACAGCATCTTGATCTTCGTCATGTAGGTCACGGTGTTGTTCCGTTTCAACCTCATGCTGCTTGCTTCCATTCTCATCAGGCTCTCATTGCCGTCGCCATCGGAACTTACATTGTCGGTAAGTTTGGTTTAGTACCTGCATTATCATATAGCCAACTCTCCTTTAAATTCAGCTTAGTTAAATGCTGCTTGGTATAAGTGCTCATGTATAAGCTATTTCTACAACAAAAGTTAATGAAGTTAAATTGTATTATAAACTGTTTTCATAAGTTTTCCTGTAGAGCTTATGAGAGTAAGCTGAATAGATTTATGAATATGTTATAAGTTGTTTTCATAAGCTTTTCCAAACAGTATCATAAGTTCTTATATCATTAGATAAGTTTAAATAAGACAATCCAAATAGTCCTTGATCTTCTTCGAACAATGTCATACTTTCCCGTTTGAATTGATTTTGGAAAATACATTACAAGTTACAAGTTGGGTTGTTTCGATGCATGCAGAATTTGACGCATTGACAGGAAGCAAGATTTCTGCTCTTGACATTGGTGCACCTGTTGTCCGCATGGCATATAGTCCTACAAGTGCTCATACTGTGGTTGCAATCCTCCAGGTTGGACACACCTGAAATTCTCTTTGGTGTATATTTGAATTTTTTTTTGGTTATTTATACGAAGGGGCCAGATAAGACTATATTCCGGTTACGTGGGAGTGAGAGAATAACTAGTTTATGGTTATCTTGCAGCAAGAGGTTGATTCCTCGACTCGAACCTATGATAATAATTTTAACCGATGCGCCAAAGCTTCGTTTCTTATATTAAAATTACTAAGTTGCATTAAAATTTTCTTGCAACTTTATTATTTTGACAACCTTATAAGGGCCAAACATATTACAGGTTTATTGTTGGCAACCTAACTTGAAGGTTTATTGCAGGAAGTTATAATAAAATTTTCCTATCATTTTGGTGACAAATGTGCAAGATTTAAGTTGAAAATAGACAGACTGGGTTTATGCACATTAATTTGGACTGCTATTTGGTTGATTTCGCCTTTTGTCTTTCTAAGCAAAGAAAAAAAATTATTTATGCAACGAGCGAAAGGTCTTTCCATTGCAAATATTTTTTCTGATTTTAGTGCTACATAATTGGTATGTTTAGAGGTTTCAAGTTGAGCCATGGCCCAAAAATTCAAGTAAGTTTTATGTTGCCTGACATGTTGAGAGCTTTCAAGTACTTCGGCCTTTTTAGAAGATAACTTACTAACTCATTTCCCTGTATATACCTTTGTATTCGGCCAACATCTTTCTCCCAGTTTAGAGTTCCTTTATTTAAATGTTTTTTTATGAGATCGTTGTTATATCTTCCTTTATTTTTTGTTCTGATATTACTTTTTTTAACATATAAAGGTGTAGCGGCATAGATAATCTGTTTTTTTTTTTTTTTTTTTTTTTTTTATTTTCTTTTTTTTTTTTTTTTTTTTTTTTTTTTTTTTTTTTTACAATTTTT
>Ga0228710_1007377_pt1 | contig 16254 bp, 8 predicted proteins | sample MedpolnodulmetaG_FD_177995 | JGI IMG/M metagenome (GOLD analysis project Ga0228710, IMG submission 177995) | Root nodule microbial communities from Medicago polymorpha collected in Santa Monica, California, United States - pink nodules | ecosystem: Host-associated > Plants > Roots > Nodule... | reverse complement strand
TAGCTTTGACATTCATGTATTAACCTTTCTCAAGCTTCCTTCAAGTTTACAGCTCCCAAATCAACTTCTATGTGTGATAAGCAAGGACTCAATCTAGAACCCATGAACAGAAACGAAAATTGGGCTTGGCTTGAGTATTTATCCAACAAAATCTCAATGAGCAACTCTCAAGAGATGGGTACTCTTCTCCCTTCTTAAAGCACTAACCCTAACTCTAAAATTAAACCACAACACTTGTAGAATTTGGAGGTTACTTTACTTGGATATGAAATTTTTCTCACAAGGGTTTGATTTCTAAAAAGAATTTGGTGATTCAAAGAAAAGAAGAGGAAAAAATGGAAGGGTGTAGAAGAGTCTAGAAACTGAGAGGGAGAGAACAGAAAAGTGGTAGAGTGAAATTGGTTAGAAGAAAGAAAAAAAATGAGGGGAAAAAGTAGCCACGTGTGTTTTGGAAAGTTGAGATTTTTATTTTTATTTTATCTTTATTTTAATAATATTTGAAATGGTGTGTTACAAACAGTAAGTTGATTATCCAAATTACAAATTGTTGTAGCTCAGTCCACTACAAAATCTGAGTACATAGTAGCTACCCAGGGTTGCAAGGAAGCTATTCGGATACAAAGGTTAATGGAGTAACTCAGGGTAAACAACGGAATTTTTTTGTGCCTTTTGATAGTCGGAGTATCATGCACATTGCAAGAAATCCTGCCTTTCATTCAAGGACCAAATACATCGGGGTTCACTATCATTTTGTTCAAGAAGTGGTAGAGGAAGGAAGTGTGTATACACAGAAGATTCAAACCAATAATAACTTAGCAGGTGTGATGAAAAAGCCTATCAATGTTGATAAGTTTATATGGTGTTGATCCCCGTATGCCCTATTTGAAACCCAACAAAAATGGACAAGGTAGAGAGATTTTGAATGCTAAGAAAATGACTTTAAGTGAGAGATTATGACTGTGAAACATGTTTTAAACAATTAAATATGTGTAAAGCAATTTTCTTTGGCTAGTCAAATTGCTGCTTCCAATTTGTTTGTTCCCATTGCAATTTGTTGACTCATGAATCATGATGCATATGCATTTGGTGTAATAAATAGTACATGTGGATATTTACTCTTATAAATAGAAGTTTATTTGAATCAAGCCATGCATCCCAAACACAAAGTAACACAACAACAGTAGTGAGAATGAGAGAGAAAAAATTCAGTGAGAAAAAATAGTTTTCATTGTAAGGTTGCTCCTAACGTTAGTATTCTCCTATTTTAAGAGTGTAATTGTTCTCTTCTTATATTTATAGAGATGTCCTATAATTTTTTCAACATAGTGAAAAGTCCTCGAATTTTACCTCGTGATCTTTTCGCCTAATTTGTTGAGAGGTTTCCACGTAAATATTGTGTCTTCAATTCCTCTATTCTTATCTCTTATTTTAGCTGCGTGATTGTTACTCTGGTGTCCAAAGGTCAAGTCCAACAATAATGAATTATGTTTATTAGTAGTACCATAAGAAAATTAAGACACGGTCAGCTCTTTGTGCTGTCTGTGCAGTGATAAACACTCACAAACTTTTTCTTTAATTGCTATCTACACTTCCTTCCCTTTTTTCCACCAAATTTCTTTCCAATAACTTAGCAATTTACAAAAAGTACTACACTCATTTTTCCCATCTTTTTAATTCTTTCTTATATATTCTCTTCCACCTAAACAACACAATAAAAAGCATGATATCATATTATAGTAGTTGAAGCTATTCACACAGTTAAAAACATAATAACAAAAACAACATGAACATGCTCAGGTATGAATATACAACCACATTACTACTCTTGTTTTTGTTCTGTCCTATGGTTTTGTCTTTGCTGTCTCAAAACCAAACAAACACCATGAACACTCTCTCCAATCTTCTTAAAATCCCTGGTTGGAATACAAACAATACATGTTCATGGAAAGGTGTCACTTGTGACCTTACCAATTCATCTGTCATTAAGATTGATGTTTCTAAGAACCATCTGAGCTCTATCCCAGATGGGTTTATTTCTGCATGTGGAAAAATTGAGAGTTTAAAGCTTTTAAATTTCAGTGGAAATGTGTTAAGTGGTTTTTTGCCTACTTTTCATGGTTTTCCTGAACTGGAAACACTTGACATGTCTTTCAATCATTTGAGTGGAAGCATTGGTATGCAGTTAGATGGAATGGTCAGTCTTAAGTTTCTGAATCTCAGTAGTAATCAGTTTTCTGGGAACCTTCCTACTAATTTGGGAAGCTCCATGGTTTTGGAGCACCTTGTGCTTTCAAACAATATTTTTAATGGAACAATCCCTGATCAGATTTTGAGTTTCAAAAACTTGACACTGATTGATCTTCAGGTAAATATGCTTTCCGGGCCTATACCTTTAGATATTGGAAATCTTTCCAAATTGGATACTTTGAGTCTTTCCTCTAATAGACTAAGTGGCAAAATCCCAATGTCACTCGTGAATGTCACGAGACTAGTAAGATTTGCAGCTAATCAAAATAATTTTACTGGTGCTGTTCCTCCTGGAATTACAAAATTTCTCAGTTTTTTGGATCTTAGTTATAATGATTTGTCGGAGTCTATTCCAGAAGGCCTTTTATCTCCATCACAGCTAGTGCTTGTAGATTTGTCCAATAACAAGTTAACAGGTCATGTGCCTGCAAATATTTCAACTAGTTTAGTCAGGTTGAGATTGGGGAAAAATTCCCTCACAGGGGAGGTTCCTTCGGGTGCTTGTGAAGCCGATCATGACAACCAATTGACATACATGGAACTGGAAAATAATCAGTTGACAGGTTTGATACCTCCTGAATTAGGTTCATGCAAGAAATTGGCCTTGTTGAATTTGGCTGAGAATCAATTGACTGGTGCATTGCCACCAGAACTTGGTAATCTTGGCAATCTACAAGTCTTCAAGCTTCAAATGAACAAGCTTAATGGTACTATTCCAATTCAGATTTCACAACTTCAAAAATTGTCTACCTTGAATTTAAGCCGTAATTCTCTTGATGGACCAATTCCATCTGATATGTCAAACAACCTTACATTCCTTGACTTGCAAGGGAACAAACTCAACGGCTCTATACCGTCGTCCATTGGAAACTTGATAAAACTTATAGAAGTCCAACTTGGAGAAAATAAGTTAAGCGGTGATATTCCAAAAATGCCTTTGTATCTACAGATTGCATTGAATCTCAGCAGCAATCACTTTGGTGGATCTATTCCTAGTAGTTTTGCTGATTTGTTTAACCTAGAAATTTTGGACCTGTCCAAAAACAACTTCTCCGGTGACATTCCTCCGTCTCTAACTAAAATGGCTGCATTGACACAGTTGCAACTATCAAACAATCATTTATCAGGTGAGCTTCCACAGTTTCCTCCGTACGTTGTAGTTGATACAAGAGGAAACAATGTCAGAAACAATAGTAATGTCTCACCCAACAATAATCCAAGAGCAGGAAAGAAGGGGAAATCTGTTGTTGCCGCTGTTCTTGTTGCAATTGCTGCTGCTATTTTTGTGGTTGGCATGGTCACCCTGTTGGTTGTATTGATCTCACGACACTATTGCAAGATTAACGATGAACGGGTACAGTCAAGTGAAGGTGAAAATTTTGACCTTCCTCAGGTCATCCACAGTAATTTGTTAACTCCAAATGGAATTCATAGATCAAACATTGATTTCTCCAAGGTCATGGAAGTTGTTGCCAAAACGTCAAACTTAACTCTAAACACCAAGTTTTCAACTTACTATAAGGCTGTTATGCCATCTGGTTCGATCTACTTCGCCAAGAAGCTGAACTGGTGTGACAAGGTATTTCCAGTGAGTAGTCTTGATAAATTTGGGAAAGAGCTAGATGCACTGGCAAAGTTGAACAATTCAAATGTGATGATTCCTCTAGGCTATATTGTGTCCACTAACAATGCTTATACATTATACGAGTTTCTCTCGAACGGCTCTCTCTTCGATGTGCTTCATGGACGCATGGAAAAGTCTTTAGATTGGGCTAGCAGATATAGTATAGCTGTTGGTGTGGCTCAGGGCCTAGATTTTCTGCATGGTTGTGCCTCTGGTCCAATACTTCTCCTTGATCTATCAAGTAAAAGTATTATGCTGAAATCGTTTGAGGATCCTCTAGTTGGTGATATTGAACACTGCAAGATGATTGATCCTTCAAAGAGTACCGAGAGTTTTTCTGCTGTTGCTGGTTCTGATGGCTACATTCCTCCAGGTCAAAAACTCTTGAACTTTCTTTTCTGTTGGTCTAAATTCATAAGAATTTGTGAGACTGTTTAAAAGAACTTATGGAAACAACTTATGACATGTCCATAAATTATTTTCAGTTTGAAACCAGTTTGACTTTATTTTATATTTTCTTCTAGAAATATAGCTTATACATGAATACATATATGATAAGTGTCTACGCTATTATCGTTTACTTGTTTTGTTTATTCAAACAGGGACTAATAAAATTACTAAGTAGTTATATGTCCTGGAAATTGCTTATATTTGCTTTCCAAACACAAAATAAGCTAACATTAACGCACATTAGGTTTTGAAGATCAATTTTTTATTTTTATTTTTTGTTGATTTGGCAGAGTATGTGTGCACAATGAGAGAGAATGTGTATAGCTTTGGGGTGATTCTACTGGAATTGCTGACTGGAAAACCCGCAGTGACTAAGGGAGCTGAATTGGTAAAGTGGGTTTTGCGTAATTCAAGAAATCAAGATTACATTCTTGATTTGAATGTTAGCAGAACATCACAATCTGTTAGAAACCAAATGCTTGAAATTTTGGAGATTGTTCTTGTTTGTGTAAGCCCATCCCCTGATGCAAGACCAAAGATGAAGACTGTGCTAAGAATGTTGCTGAATGCCAGATAAAATCATACTCTCAAGAAGTGATTAAGTCTTCATAGCTTTTGTTTTGGGTGTTGTAGTGAATATCTACAAAAGATATAGTAAATCAAATAGGAAGAATTTTGTTCAATCCTTCTATGGTGCTTAATAAATTAAGCTTTTCTTGCTACTCACGTCACAGTATGGCACGTGTGTAAAGTGAATCAGTTTGCTATCTTAGATATTTAGCTCATATAGCAAATATTTTGTTTGGGTTCTGACTTGCTTTTTTATTTGAAGATAGCTTCTTTTTAAAAAAGATAGATGCAATAATACAGCACACCCAAAACAAAATAATAGGATTTTAGTTGTTAAGATGAAACTCACAACTAGAATTGTGATAGTTCTCTAGCTAGCGTCATGCATAATCATTGTTAGTGATAGAATGAGATAAATACCTAAACCACTTAACCACAGTCCACATCTTTGATCCTAATCTGACTACAATTTAACCTCCCTAAAAGAAAATAGAAAAGGAGGTTTGGTCAACATTATCCATGTATTCATTTCCAACTAACAAATGCTGAAAACAAAAACAAAGAGAGACAAATATCACCTTCTTTTAGAGAGCATCAAGTGCATCAGTGGTGATAGTGTAACCAACTCTCAACCATATTCCTACTCACAACATTCTGCATTGTCGTAAACGGCACCACAGTCCCCAATTCAGCACCAGAAACCGCAGTCTTCACTGGCTCTGGCACCACCGCCACAACACTCCCTGTAGTTGCAAATCCCTCAACATCTTTAGCCACAATCCTCCCTGAAGGTCCAGTCCCAACAATTTGACCCAACTCCACCTTCAACTCCTTAGCCAATTTCTCTGCATGTGGTGACACCGCCACTCTCTTTCCTCCACACGTTTTTATAAAAATTCGACAATTGTAGCTATGTAATCAAATAATGTCGTTTACATTATTTCGAAAAAGTTTATTAGACGTTCAATTAAAGTTATTAGATGAAGTATCAAATAGTTTTGAAATTTAACAAAAATATGTAGAGTTGATCTACGCAATAAGAACTTTTTTATTCATCGGCTGAATTGAAAATCTAGTGTTTATAATGATTTATTAAACTGAGTTACTCTTAAAGTTGAAAACATAACACATAATGTCATAAATAGCTGGATGAAAATGTAGCTTGGGAGCATATTGAATTTTTTTTATTGTACAAGTATTCATCTGAAATTTCTGTCTAAATAATTAGGACAATATAGGTTTTTCTACTAAAAAAAGTTCAATATGGGAATGAGACTTTAAGTATCCCTAAATTTGGTGGAACCAGTTTATTAGTGTCATTGCCATCGATACTAAATGTCACAATAATCACACTTAGCAGTAATATCTTCATCACACTACCTTTTTTTCTTCAGAACATAATCGGCGTTTCAATTTTCTAGACAGCATTCTAAAACAAGTTTTGTGCTCACATAAATAATGGACATTATTGGACAATAATGAGCAACCAAAAAAACAAATTTATAATCAGACAGTATTAAAGAAAAATGAAAAATAGCATATTTGACTCGATCTCATTTAAGAAACTACAACTCAGCTTTCCTATTCAAAACTCTGCTCCTGTTCTTTGCACAATCCTGAGTGGATAGTAATTTGGCTTTTCAGATTGTGCTACTCGACGATCAATAATCCGTAATCCACGAATAGAGGAATCATAAACTCTTTTTCCTTTGTATGCAGCATTAGAATATAGAAAAATGAGACTAGAAAGTAAGATCTTTAGGGTCCTCGATAATCTGAGACAGAGTTTGCAAGAACAGAGCTAGATCAGAACCGTAGATTACACGGTGATCTGCTGTAACATTGACCTGCAAATTTTCATTCCTTCAGTTATAAAAGAACAGAAGTCTGGATATCGATTTAAGATTCTTTAACCAAAAAGAAATAAGTCATACTCCAACATATGTATATGTCTGAACACTCATACCTGCATTTGATTCTTCATGCCAATGCGACCATCCTTAGTAGCCACAACAGTTGGCTGTGATGTTCCAACTGCCATAATTGCCCCCTACAAAAATAAACCCACAAAACAATCAAATTCACGTACGCCGTCACTTTCGATTAGAGCACAAATAAGATTACTCACGGTTCCAGGAGGCAGAATAGCATCAAAGCGATCAACGCCAAACATTCCCAGGTTGGAAAGAGTGAAAGTGCCTAGAGAAACAACAGAAATCAGTGAAGCAAGGCAAATATCAGAAGAAAAAAGTCTTTGAATTAGCCCAATTGAATGTCAAAATTCAACTGTAAAAACATCATATAGCTTGTTCTTTTGGTGGAAAGCATAATGTTTAACTTGTTTATTCTAGAGATTGTACTAGGAATAATTTATAGTCTTGAAAAAAAGGGGGAAACAATAGCACCATAAACTTTCCTGGAAACATTAAGATGCAAAACCATGTTCATGCGTTGTAAACCATGTTCTCGCAATATTAACAAATCTAGTCTAAGGCATGATCTAACCACATAAGCTCATGCTAATTTTCTCAAACCCAGATTTATTCTTCCAACCTTAACTTAAAGCACTCTTCAAATTGTAAACCTCAAAAAATACAGCTAAGGAACATCATCAGGACCTCTAGAAAGTTGATGTATACAAATTTTCTGTCATCATAATCACCACCCCTCATATGTGCAGGGAAGCACCAATTTTATTCTTCTAAAATGCAATCTTCAGTTTTGCCAGGGAAGCACCAATTTTAACTCGGATTTCCTTTAGCTTATATAACTTTGTTCTTCTAAAATAATATGTTGATTGTCAAAGCTTGACTTCAACAATTTAGACATTTATTCATAAAAAGAAGAGGATCTGCAAATATCAACATTAGTCCACTCCAGAAGCCCCAAAAATTACATTCATTTGTTTATTACCACATTCCATTTCCACATCTAAAAGATAAAACTAACGGTTCAACTTAAAACATGGCATATGTGCAAAGTTAGCCAAACTTTTCTTCAAGGATTTTATCATTTTTTGTCAGTCATTGATTTCACCATTGTAGGAGAATCTAGCCCAAGAAGAATAAAACCAAGTAGGTTTTGTAGACTGGATTTAACCAATTCTATACACATATCATGAACTCAACTGCTGTCATTTATGTTTAAAAGCTCCAAGACATTTTTTAAAATTTTTGGACAAAGATACATTCTATGCGTATAGTGTAAGACTCGAACTACGTTAATATTAAGTTAATTATTAATTGCCCTAGTCCCTACCCACAAATTTAAGGATTCTGTGATAAATTGGAAAGTTCATAGACATAAAATAAATCCCAATAAATAGATAATTACTGTACCTGTGGTGTATTCATGAGGCTGCAGCTGCTTAGCTCTGGCCTTATCAACCAACTCCTTCCACTTTCTAGACAATGAATAGACATCAACCTATAATATACGTCAAATAAACCTTTTTAGCAGATGAACACCATTTAACGATAGATTAGAAGCATATCAAAATAGAGTATCAGGCACCTTATCAGCATCCTGAAGCACCGGTGTAATAAGTCCACCATCTATAGCCACGGCGACTGCAATGTTGATGCTGCTGTTGTATGTAAAGCTATTACCATCCCTACAACTAGAGTTTATAACAGGGTGTTTAGCCAGCGCGAGTGCTGTAGCCTTAGCAAGCAATGCTGTCATAGTAACTCCCTTTGACTTGATCTGATATTTTATAAAATGTAATAAATCAATCAATAAATATACAAATAGTTTGAACATGAGTCTCCAAGTACACGGTGTTCACAGAATAATTTGGAAAACTTAGATATCAAACTATTATAAACTTTCTGCAGCACGTTAAAACAACAACTTCATGAACATACAATCAATCATACATGGCTAGCATCTAATATCTGTGTAGCATTTACACTTCATATTAAATGTGTGTCTCGTGTCTGACACCAACACGACAATGACACGTGTGGTTACATTAAATTATTTCATTTTCTCAAAGTATTACAAGTGTAAACGTGTCAGTGTTGTGTTTAGTGTCCATGTATGTGCTTCATAGGCTATTACTTCCTTTTATTTAGCTCAGAAATTCACCAAAAACACTTGCGAAAATTTGCTGGTAGTTTCTTTTCTTTGCCAACACTTTTTCCCTTTATCATTCGAGTTCTATAAAGATCGTAGTAAATTATCCATTTACCAAAAATCCCAATAAGTGGTGAATTATGTAATTAGATATATAATGTCCAAACTCCAAAGAACCAATGTGATAGTCATCTAGCTAGCATCAAATGTAATCATTACGAGTATTATAATGAAATCAATAACAAAAAATTCACCTTCTTGTAGAGGGCATCAAGTGCATCAGTAGTAATAGTATAACCAACTCTAAATGTAGGAACCCCCAAACTCTCCACCATATTCCTACTCACAGCATTCTGCATTGTCGTAAACGGCACAACAGTCCCCAATTCAATACCAGAAACTGCAGTATTCACCGGCTCCGCAACGGCTGCAACACTCCCTGTAGCTGCAAATGCCTCAACATCTTTCGCCACAACCCTCCCTGAAGGTCCGGTCCCAATAATTTGTCCCAACTCCACCTTCAACTCCTTTGCCAATTTCTTCGCATAAGGTGATGCCACCACTCTCTTCCCTCCCTCCGACGCCGGATGTTTGGAAACAACCGCCGCTGCAACAACCTTCTTCGGTTGAGATTCTACGGGTGCGGGTGCGGGTGTGGGTGCAGGAGAAGGAGAAGTAGAGGATGAAGAAGATGAAGATGAAGATGAAAGAGCCTTGGACTTGGCTAATTCAATTTCTTCTTCAGTTTCAGCGAGAAATGCGATGGGAGATCCAACAGCGGCGACATCACCTTCTTCAACAACAATAGCGGCGAGGATACCGTCGTAGAAAGTTTCGACATCCATGTCAGCTTTATCGGATTCAACAACAACGACACTGTCGCCTTTGGAGAGTTTATCGCCTTCGGATTTGATCCATGAAACAATTTTACCCTCGGTCATTGTGGAGCTGAGTGCTGGCATGAAGATTTCACGGATCTTGGCACGAACTACAAAGTGGTTTGTGGTTGGGGAGGTGCGGTGGAGGGAGGTGCGTGTGCGGCGAAGGACGGTGGAGGAAGAGAGAAACGGTGTTTGAAGAAGCTGAGACATTGTTATGTTGGAAAAATGAATTGAAGAAAATGAGAAATGAATGTGTGTTGTTAAGTGAAATTAAATTAATTGAGAAAGTGTTTCCTCGTGTTCATCGAAAAATGACGGAGCCTTCAACTACTTCTTTCACTGAACACAACGTCAGTTACCTGTGCTATTCATGTTGGTTGCTTTACTTTGATTTTTTCCTACCAACTTTTACGGCCCATTGCCCCTATTGTTCTGTTTGGTTGTGGAGAATTCATTTTCGTCAAAACTAATTCTCACTAAAACTTGTTTCTGTTTTGAATATACTTATCTAAAAGTGAGTTTAACTATAAATATATGTGAAAATTATCATAGACTTAAGTACAATCAATTCTAATCAACAATTAAATATGTCATAATCAATTATACACTTTCTCTAAAAATGGAACCAAACATACACCGCATCCATTATTGATTTTGAATGTACAACAATTTACTTTTTCATTGATGCAATTTTATAGGGAATACTTTATATGCTGGCTTATACCATTTAAGCTAATTTATTGAATTTATAGGCTATGTTTGACAAAAAAAAATAGCAGGTAGTTGATAAATTAGTTTATAGCGAATGTTTATAGGTAAAATTAGCAGGCTATTTTTTTCAACTAAGATTACATGGGTAAAATTGAGAGAAAATATCATAAGTTATAAATTATTCGAATTAATTATAAAAAAGTGTTATAAACTGATAAAAATAAGTTATAAACTCATGGGAAATTGACGATTATTAAATGGGTATTTTCTAATCAAATGAGCTTATAAAACATAAGTAATAAAACTAAAAAAAAATGTATTGTCAAACAATCACATAGTATTTGATATAATTAACGACTTAGCTAATGACTTGAAAATATATGTTTAATTTTTTTCCAAGTAAAATGATAAAGGTAATATTGTGAGAAAATGGTAAGGCTACAAGCTAGATGCATACACTTCCTTGTTGGTGAAGATCTTTGGTTTAAAGAGTGCATTCTTAATATTTTCTTTCCAACATGTGCTTAGAGAGGGAAATTGTTACGCAGATTTTTTGACCAAACTCGGTTCTTCTTCAAGGTTAGGTGTGACATTTTCACAAACTCCTCCTTCAGAGTTGGAGTCGGTATTGAGGCTTGATGCCCCAGACGAAATCTCTCCTAGAAAAGAAAAAGACTAAAAATATGAAAGTATTTTTACAGGGACAAATAATATTTAAACTCCCCCAAAAAACGATATTTAAAGTTAAATTTATTTAAACAAGTACCGGTCTTCAATCTTGATCTAAACCGTTGATTAGATATGTAATCTATCTATTCAACCGTTTTATCACTGGTACACGTCATCCCCATCGGAAGGAACTGACACAAGCACTCCTTGCCGGATAACCCCTGTTCTTTTTCCTGGTTCCTGTCTAAATTAGGAACAAACATATTGAAGATGAAGATGAGTGGTTCCACCTCCACTTTCACTCATTTCCCTTACTCTTCTCCTTCTCTTTCCTCTATCTTCCCTTCCAAATCCACCTTTCAATCTCTTCCCTCTAAACTCACCACTTCATCACCATGCTCATTCAAGTAATTCTATTTTTACTACCCTTTTATTAAAAGATTAAAGCTTTAGCATCATGTTTTCATGGGTTGCTTCATTTTTAATCTTGTTAACTCATTAATAATGTTGTTTAGTAAAGTAACTAAATTCTGTAACTGTTTCTTGGGTTGTTTAGTTAATTATCCTTTTCCAAGTTGCATGTGTTTGTGTCTTGTTTTCAATTAAGTAGTGATTTGTGTTGGAATGCTTAGGAAAAATAATGTATTCAAGACTTAAAGTTTTGTTACCTTCTTAGAGGGTTTGTTTGTTTCCTTTTAAGTGATTTGTTTTTGATTGTTTATCTTGGAACACTGTTTACAGAAAGATTAAAGCCTTGGGAATTCAGCAAACAGGACCCACTTCACATGGAGACAACCTTGATTCAGTCAAGAGTAGGATTGTACTACAGGTTGTTTTGGTTTCATATCTTTTACAGCAAAATTAAGCATCTTTTCCACTTAATAATATCATTGGTTTATCTTCTATTTATCTAACAAAATCAACTCAATAATGACTTGGTTTTGTCTAAGGCATGTTCGGATCGATGGTGAGTTTGGCAGAATCATGGTGCCACCAGAGTCAGTCAAACTCACCGTGATTCGAAACATGCGCTTTATTACTAATACCATTATTAGGTCTGTCTTGAACATGAGGTATTTTCATTTCATACTTTATGTTCTCACCCTTGATTTCTGGCTACTAATTTTATTTCATTTTTCCTTCTATCATGGACGACGACAGATGTTTCAAAGGGCAATGCCAACAGAACCCCTTATAACCATTTTCACAAAACAATCCGAGTGTAATTCCCTGTTCTTGCTCTTTCACTTTTCTTATCCATAATATTTTTTGCATACCATGAGTGAATTGGTGTCATCATGCTGCGGTTGGGTTTTGGCTGTTTTTTGGTTCACCTTCTGCTGTTTTTCTGTTTTGCGGTTTGGGTGGTGAAGCAGTGCTATGCGTGCAGCTGTTAGCATGTATAGTATTGCTTCATTATTTGGAATGTGGGTTGGTCTTTGGGTTGCGGCGTTCCGTCTATATGCGGTGCCGTCTTTGTATTGCTTTTCGATTATCCGCGATTTAATGCCTCTAGCATTTTCCGACGTGAATAATATTTGCTATTCAAAAAAATATATATATAAAAATGGAAAATGCTGTAAGGGTAAGAAGTGATCATATAAACCTCTGAAACATTGTATCATATAATGATCAGGAAATACCGAAATACTATATATACTATTGATTATTATGCCAAAATTAAGAAAACATAAAGAAAGGTGATCATGAGGTTTGTAGGGATGAACTACTGGTTAAATTATCATGCCAATCTTGTGCATTTAACTTTTCCCTAAGTTCCTAGGTTAATCACATAAGTGGATATAGACTATGCGCAGGTAAAAGAGTAAAATTTATTATTATCTTAATTGATTAGGATGACATACTATATCATTATCAACAATAATATTAAGATCAAGCAATATAATCAATTTAGAATCAAACATAATCTAAATGATGTAAAATGCATTTACTTTTGATAAAATTATGGTAAAGACATGTTGAGATGAACATGCATATTGATGCATGTGTCAAATATTCATAATTGTTTTTGAGTTACAATAATCACACTTGAGTCATTGCCTTTTTTAATATTCTCTTTCTGGATTCTCAGTGAATGACTTTTCAGTGGAAAATCTTCAAGATTGGAGAAAGTCATCCAAATGGGTTTCAGCATTCTTGTTTACCCAAACTATATCAGTTTTTTCTCCTGATGTTTCATATGCAAGTGACTCAGTGAAGATAAATGAGATGTATCAGGTCGGGGAGTTGTTTGACTTAGGAATCCAACTAATATACTTGCTACTGTTGTTGGGTTTGCTCGGAGCTGGGACTTACTACGTGATTCGCCAAGTTCTAGTCCGCAGAGAACTTGACCTTTCTGCCAAAGAGTTGCAAGTAAGAACCTGCAGTGTCATTTGTATTACTAGATGTTTCTCTTGAACACCTAGAAGGAGATTGGACCCTGAATTTTACAGATTTGCATTTGGTGCAATAACTTTGTTACACAAATACTGATCTCATTCGTCCGGTCTCAAATGAGCAACTGAGATCATTTAAAGCTAATTTTGTTTTTGTGTAATCTGAGCTGTCGGATCTCGGATAAACAGCTGAGATCGTTTACTGCATGGAGTTATAACTGTAGGCGATCTGGGTCCAAATTATACATGTTTATTGTATGGTTCTGTTTTTATCTGGTTTAGTACCATGATATATACACAAGCTACTTGGAATTAGCTTTCTTTCTCATTTTCTTCCATTATCTCAGGAGCAAGTCAGAAGCGGCGATGCAAATGCGACTGAGCTGTTTGAACTTGGTGCAGTGATGCTGCGGAGGAAATTTTACCCAGCTGCCACCAAGTTTTTGCTTCAAGCAATTGATAAATGGGATGGAGAAAGTCAGGATCTTGCACAGGTTAGATGACTTTGTTGATTTTTAGTAAGATAAGTTATATATGCTTAATTTGGAATTTACTTTGGATTGGAAATAGGAGAAACCGTGACACGCCACATGTGCCAAATGTACATCGATTTGTCACGTCAGCGTGTTTGTAACAGATGCTGACGTCAGAGACAAAAAAGAGATGTTTCTGATATTGCAGAAAAAAAAAAAAAAAAAATAAAAAAAAAAAAAAAAAAAATATAAAAAATTTAAAAAAAAAAAAAAAATATTTAAAAATTAAAAAAAAAAAAAAAAAAAAAAAAAAAACAAAAAATTTACTGTATTTACAGGAACTAAATAAATATTTAAACATTGACAATGAATTAGATAATATACGCAAAACAGATATCTACTTTTGCAACCGTTCAAACACTAGAAGTTGTACAATTCAACCATTATTCGTTGGTTCTGATATCACTTGCTGACAACTACTTTGAAAATGATTGCCTGAAATCAATCAATATAGGTTTACAACGCTCTTGGTGTCAGTTATGTTCGCGATGGGAAGCTTGAAAAAGGAATTGCTCAATTTGAGAAAGCTGTGAATATTCAACCTGGCTATGTCACAGCATGGAACAATCTTGGTGATGCATATGAAAGTAAAAAAGAATATCCGTCTGCACTGAAGGCATTTGAAGAAGTGCTTCTATTTGATCCTAACAACAAGATTGCACGGCCCAGGAGAGATTCTTTGAAGGAACTTGTTGGAATGACGCAAGGTGTTACTGTCAGATATAGAGAGAAGAAATGATTGCCATTCTACAACTCACACCATAAATATGGCATACTTGAAAATACACAGGTTTCGATTAATATCTTGATTATGTTTGAAGGAATTTTGGCTCTAGTGATGTATTCAAGGTAGAACTTTTTTTCTTCTTATTTTGGTAGAACGATGATAACAAGGTATGAACTCTTATCAACTCATGTCAATTACTTAATGCTAATGGCATAGTTGAGGTAAAATATGGCTGGAAACGGTTGAAAGACGGCCGATTCAATGTTCAATTCTAAAATGGGTTACGGAAGCCGTGGTGAATTGATTGTTTTCTTTCTTATATAACAGGCCGTTTTAGTACAATATAAAATCTTTTATTTTTTTTCACGAACTTGCCATTTATACATTCATTGCTGAAATCATTTTTTGGAAAAATCATTGATGTTCATGTTCTGGGTATTTACTCTCACTCTGTCCTTAGTAAAAGATGGTTATACTTGTTGCTCAAAACAATGGTAAAAGGAAGTTATAGTGAGTATTGGTAGCCTTTTTTTTTTGTTGAAATTTCTCCCTGGAAGAGTTACATTGGTTTAAATTTTGGATACTCAGCATCGAATTCAGCTCACATAAAGAGAGCAACTCATTTTGAGTGTAAAAGGAAATAAAATCAACATACATAAAACATTATAGATATATGAGTGAAGATCCATTTTGTTCATTCACAATTTTCATGCGGGTCAATTGAGCCACGGCTTAATGAAAAAAGTCATTGACTACTTTGAGTTTTATTTTTATCAAGGACTAAATTGAACCACAAAAAATTATGAAGAGTCAAAATGAGTTTTCATTCTAGATAATATTGAAAAATCTACTATTCAACTTTATGTCAAAATGAGTATTCACCCTAGATATATTGAAGGGTCAAAATGAGTCTTCACTTTAAAAGTAAATACAACACATATCGTATAATAATCTAAAAATTAATAGTAAATAAAACTTTTAGAACAATATAGTAAACTAAACAATAACATTTATTATACCGAAAGCTTCTTAAAATCCTTATAAGTTATCACAAAACAATCACAGTTAGAACGTGTTTGAATGTGTTTTGATTTTAGTTTTTAAAACCCATTATATAAATTTGATTTCAAAAATTGTTTTTTAAATAGGACAAGATATATGTGCATTTTCTTAAGTGTTTTTTGTGTGGTTCTTCACATAAAATACTCGCAATGACCAATGATTTCTCAAATCCATAAATTGCTCGAAGTTTGTTTATAAGCAAAAATAAAAATGAATTTTAGGTAAAAAGCCGCACATAAAACATCTAAAGAAATGCACTTGAGTTTTGTCCTTTTAAATATGAATTATCTTTCTGAATTTTCTA
>Ga0228710_1007375_pt1 | contig 16259 bp, 7 predicted proteins | sample MedpolnodulmetaG_FD_177995 | JGI IMG/M metagenome (GOLD analysis project Ga0228710, IMG submission 177995) | Root nodule microbial communities from Medicago polymorpha collected in Santa Monica, California, United States - pink nodules | ecosystem: Host-associated > Plants > Roots > Nodule... | reverse complement strand
TGCTTTGTGTCTCTCTTCCCTCTCTCTCTCTCTCTCTCTCTCTCTCTCTCTCTCTCTCTCTCTCTCTCTCTCCGTTTTATCCGCTGCATTTAGATTCTGATTATCACTTCAGAAGCTGAACTCTATCTGCTTCTGATCAGTGACTTCAGTAGGAGAAAACGAAGAAAAAGTAAACACAATTCAACCTCCCCTTCTTGTGTTTTTCTCACCTTCACACATTTCTTCAACATCTTGTACAGTGGTCTGGCTTCCACTAATCCAACTTGAAAAACAAGAAAATAGGAAAATTTTCCTAGAACCATGCAGCTAGGGCGCATGGGGCAGGTATTTTTGCTCTCATAACCCTTCCAATTGCTTAGGGTGCCTGCCTGGTGACGACGAATACACCTACTCTGGGGGCTACCAAGCCAGGAAGGAAACCCACTAGTGTAGTCCTTATTCTATAGCTCCCAACAAACTCCACGTTTACACTAAAGACGTAGGACCTACCCGTATAGACTTCAACCTAGGAACTCTTAGATCTGAGATCCCATCTCACTATCCTAATGGTTAGTCACAACCCCTGTGACTTAGCAGACCTGAACACAGACTCAAATGGTGAAGTTACCTTCAAACAAACAACTAACACCTTGTTTCACAACTTCGGTGTAGTACACATGAGTATCAAACTCAACACACAGTCCTAAACAAGTATCACAAACGATACGAGAAAGGATCACAATAAAGGTTCTAAACTTGCATCACAAACGATACAAGAGTAGAGCACATGTAGACTCAAAACCCTAAAAATCTAAACTTTTTAGTATGACGGCTTGAACGATCAATTAGGTCTTGAAGTCTCCCTTATATACTGAAGCAGCTTGGGCCAAATACTTATTGGGCTTCAGAACAAAGCAGGTCGGTTCAACTAATCTGCAAAACAAGAATCAGAAATAAATATGGAAAGTCCTAAAATGTCGGAACATTTTTATGATCGTTCGAACCAATTACAAATATTTCCTAAAATATAAATACTAATTTAGAAATATTCCACAGCTGATTCTATTAAGGTATGCGCGTTGCTTGGTCAAGAAGGTAAGGAAATATTGTTTCCTTAAACAATGGAGAGCGCGATAGGCTTGAACCTAAACACACTGAACCGTGCCAAGATGTTGGAACATTGGTTCCAACAACACAAATAAGAATATTTGTTTTAGCAACAATGCAGCCAATACAAATACCCAACAATCTCCCCCTTTAGCAAATTTTTGCCTAAAACAAATTAAGGCCAAATACAAAGGATAGAGGGACACATAATACCATATATCCAAGAGCATGAGCACATACCTATGAAGAAACAGTTAGCACACAGAATCTAAAGAGATACCTCAGATACACTCCCTCACGAACACATATTCAAGAAGAAGAAGTAGCAGGCAATATCACTAAAGACATAGCATAAGTGTGCATACAAGAATACCTCATGAGTATTCAATCACAACTTCAGCTATAGATGTATTACACTTATTAGAGACATGCAGCAGCGAATAAGATATTAGCATAGTCTCACAATAGCAGAGGAAAAATAAATTCCTATGCTAAAACTAGGAAACATAAGTTCCCATACATAATAGGATGTTTCAACATCCTTCATAACTTCAAACAGGAGTACCTGCCACACATAGAGGCAAGGAAAAATAAATTTCCCATACCTACAGAGTACTGTCACGAACCACATATAGAAGCAAGGGAAAAATAAATTCTCATACTTACAAGTGACAAACATGGATGTCTGCAGAGTACTGTCACCAACCACAAATAGAAGCAATGGAAAAATAAATTCCCATACTTACAAGTGACAGACATGGATGTCTAAACATCTGACTCAACATCCTGTCAACCAGCTTGAACTAGCGCAAGCATACATAGAAGTATCACTCCCCCTGAATATATGAACCTATGAGTGACTACTTAAATGAATATTCCATTACTCCCCCTGAATACATGCACAATAAGAATCTTGAAAGCCAACACTCTTAACACATAGAATAAGGAAAACTTCAGGGCTGAATCAAACAGATCTTCAGGGAATACTCACCAACTAGCATATACCTAAGCTAGCAGACCTATCAAGGTCACACAAAATCACCTAGACTTTTAAAAGGATTATTAAAAGTCACACAAAGAGACATGTTCCCTGCTGCTGCTATAAGAATCTGGAACATGTACAAAATACTGAGAAAAATAAATTCCCAGAACAATAGAGAGATGTTGCAAGATTAGTTCCAACATCTACACAAGTCTTCACATACATGTTCCAACATTCTCATGAACATCAGCAAGGAACATGTACAAAATAAAATTACTGAGAACAGATTCTCGATCAACATTAAGACACCAAGATGTTGCAACATGAGTGCCAACATCTACACATAACCTAAAATAGTTGCAAAATAAATGCAACAACAGAAAATACAGGCATAACATGCCAACATATAGCTGCAAAATAAATGCAGACAACATACATGCAGAATAACACATATCAGAATAGCACATATATAACAGGCATATAGAGAGAAGATAGAAGATAATACCCATTTTTCTCCCCCTTTTTAGCCACAAAATATGCCAAACAATAGAGAATCTTAGAGAAGCTTCATGTAAATAGCAGCAAATAAACTTCATAAAAGGAAAGTGCAAAATTATCATAGAGTGCAGAAAAATATACGGTTACAGACCAAACTAGGCATAGTAGGTGCACAAAATATTCAGGGCATAGCCCACACAACAAGAGTAAAAAAAATTATTAAGCTGCCTCAGAGCTGTTGTCAGAATCTTCATCACCATCTTCATTTTCATCCTCTGCATTATCAACTTCTTCTTCCTTCTCACTCTCTGCTTGTTCATCTTCATCATCTACATTTTCACCTTCCAAGGAATGGATCATCAGCTCAAACTGCGCTTTCCTTTCATCCAGCAATGCACAAGTATCCTTGAGGGCAGCTACAATTTCCTGTTTTGTCATTCTCCCAGTATCAGATGCACTTCCAGATGTGCCAACAATGTCTGGAACATGATCAACACTGAACAGTTTGGGGTGCAGTGTGAGAGGTGAATCCATTTTCTTAAGAATATCAGCAACAGTTATAAGACTAGGGTATTGTTCCAGCATAATTCCACATAGCAGGGTGGGGAACGCTATAGGACATTTCACAACATTAGTTTTAGCATGCTTGGTAGTTTGTTCAAAGACATATTGTCCAATGTTCATCTTGGTCTTAATCCCAACAGAGTAGATAAACTTTCCCAAACCTGTAGCAATGTCTGAGGAGTGTGTGAATGGGACCCAGTTTATAGTGCCTATCCGATAATGGCATACTTAATTGAGAGTTTTCCAGAAGAAATCTTACCTTTCTTAGGCCAGACTTGTACTTGGTTTGCAGTGATTTCCTTGTAGATCTGATTCGCAGTCACTTTTAGCTCTGCAACACATGGCTCATTGATTCCAAGAAATTTGTTGATAATGTTAGGAGAGAATTGTACACATTCTCCTCTAACATATACTTTCTGATACTCCTTACTCAGAGTTATCACCTACTATGAGGGGCTACCAAGCCAGGAAGGAAATCCACTAGTGTAGTCCTTATTCTATAGCTCCCAACAAACTCCTCGTTTACACTAAAGACCTAGGACCTACCCGTATAGACTTCAGCCTAGGAACTCTTAGATCTGAGATCCCATCTCACTATCCTAATGGTCAGTCACAACCCCTGTGACCTATCAGACCTGAACACATACTCAAATGGTGAAGTTACCTTCAAACAAACAACTAACACCTTGTTTCACAACTTCGGTGTAGTAAACATGAGTATCAAACTCAACATATAGTCCTAAACAAGTATCACAAACGATACAAGAAAGGATCACAATAAAGGTTCTAAACTTGCATCACAAACGATACAAGAGTAGAGCACATGTAGACTCAAAACCCTAAAAATCTAAACTTTTTAGTATGACGGCTTGAACGATCAATTAGGTCTTGAAGTCTCCCTTATATACTGAAGCAGCTTGGGACAAATACTTAGTTGGGCTTCAGAACAAAGCAGATCAGTTCAGCTAATCTGCAAGACAAGAATCAGAAACAAATATGGAAAGTCCTAAAATGTCGGAACATTTTTAGGATCGTTCGAACCAATTACAAATATTTCCTAAAATATAAATACTAATTTAGAAATATTCCATAGCTGATTCTATTAAGGTATGCGCGTTGCTTGATCAAGAAGATAAGGAAATATTGTTTCCTTAAACAATGAAGAGCGCGCGTACAAATAGGCATGAACCAAGGCACACTGAACTGTGCCAGGATGTTGGAGCATCGTATCCAACATCTTACAGAGATGCCTAACCACATTTTGGAACATTGGTTCCAACACCACAAACAAGGATATTTGTTTTAGCAACAATGCAGCCAATACAAATACCCAACACAATTGTTGAGTTGTTAATTAAATTAGTATTTGTAATTACGTAAACAAAAATAGCATACATAATTGTTAGAGGAAGTCGTGTTTCACTTCCAACTTGCTTAATTAATTAACATTGTCTAACCTAGTTTAATTGTATATTCATATTCACATTCTTTCATTTTTATTTTTTTTAAGTGTTTTACACACATACATATATAATCGAGTTAGCTTATGAACCAAACGAGTAGAATTATATATAGCTCAATTTAAGCTCATTAGATATCGAACTTAATTTTTAGCTCAAGTTCAACTCATTTGGTTCATGAACCAAGTTCAACGAAACAATTGTCGAGTCCAGTCTGAAACTTTGTTCGAGTTGGCTTGATTCATTGCAAGCCCTAGACACGCCCGTTCGAGCATATCAACGTCTACACAGGTTGGCTCAAATACGGACCTTGCATGGTCTGTTATCTTTCGAAACGCATGTTGCACCAGTTTAGATATGTGTAGACCATTCTTAGAAATCCACACGAGTTTTATTCTTCCATGACGACCAAATACAAGGTGTATCAACACTACATACAATTTCTTGATCATGTGTTGTCAGTCCAAGACTTGAGCAAGGTTTCCGTGACTGGTAGAAATGGTGTTTGCATATATGAGACAGTATTTTACCCTTTTTTAGAGGAACTAGAGGGAGAGGCTCCGAGTCCACCTTAGTAGGGTGCCCTTTGTGAGATTGTTGCTGAGGAGAGAGGGGAAATGCACTAGCTAGACATGACCACACAATTAGTGCACATCATCAGAGACCATGTCGTATGGATAATGTTTGGTGGTCAAGTGGCGTAGGGAAGTCCAACATGATCGAGTTTGAAGCAGATCTTGGATGAGGTTCAAGGAGGGTTGGTTTATCGTCGGAGGCAGAGAGTTGGTTGATGTGGGCATGTTACATAATGGTTTTCTGAATGTGTTGTAACGTTTGGATAACTTTTGCTTTTAATTTATGTTTGGGTCTTGTGTTGTAACATTTGAATACTGGTGATACTATTTTCAATCTTTGTTATTTCATATGCTTCCACTATATTTGTGCTTATAATTTGTTTTGATACATGTACAAAGCAATCTGAATTCGTCAATTTGCCGGAAAATGTGTTAACTAATGAACCCAGGTTCTGTTTTTGTGTTAACATAGTTCGAATTATATAATCTGAACATGTATTTTATGAGTTCAGATGATATAATCCAAACTATATCAACTTAAGAACTGCAATTGGTTTTTGAAAATGGTCTATTGGGGATTTGACCTCTTTCAGATTATATATTCCAATTTTTTTTTTATTAGTTTTTGAGATTTAATTTTCGGAATCATGTTGAAACAAGGTTTGGATGAACCAAGGCAATTTGCGGTTGTTTTCTGCTTTTTAGAAGATTCGAATTATATAACATGAAATGTAGTTCAAATTATAAAACCGGAATGGGCGTATTTTCATCAATAGAGGGCACACGAGAAGAAAATCGAATGAAAAAATAAATTTTCTTAAAATATTTGGCACCCCATTGGTTGTGGTATGTTCACCCCTATTTGTGCAACAATCCAACTTTTATTTAATTTAAATTAATAAAAGGTTAATTAAGTAATTGATCTTTATAAATATCTAGAATTTAGTGCCTACAAAAAACTGTTCTTTTTAGTCCATGTAAAACAGTTCATCGACACTTTTTTTACTTAATAATACTAAAGAAAAATGTTACAGAGACTAAAAAATACGATTAGTTTTGTAAAGACTAAAAATAAAATTATGAATATAGAAATCATTTACTTAATTAACCCAATAACAATTAAACCAAGTGTATGGGAGACTGACTAATCCTATGTTGTAACAAGGACTTTATCCTCTTCTTTATTCTTCAAATTGATAAAATCGGACTTATAAAATTTGGATTTAAAGTGTCTATCCTAAGCTCATGTAAGTTGTAGATGATTATTAGGATATGTGGCACGGCCAGAGAAATTCATCTTAAAGGTGAATAACATATATTTTACATTATCTCATATCAAGTAAGGTAAGCTCAAGTGACAATATCACATTCTCTATATTGATACTTTTACATGTTTTCTTTTCTTAAAAAAGAATATTAAACTATGGAATTCAATTAAACTTAAAATATATTTTTTGTTAAAATATGAGTGATTTTATTTTAAAAATATTTTATGTCTTGATCCGTTAGGTCATCCCAATTAAACCTATTTATCATCAAAATTATTGGTTCAAATTTGAGAGAAAAATTATAAACTTTTATGGGTCATGACGAGTGCCATTATGTATTAACATAAAAAAGGAAATACATGATAAGTTTTATGTAAAAAAAGTTGATTCTTAAAATTTCAAGTTGTGGAATGCACCATTTTTAGAATAAAATCTCTATTTTAAAATTTCCCAAGAGGATTTTCCAGTTTTTATTATTCAAATCAGCATATAATTAGTCATAAAAAAAAAGATAGGCAGAAATTGAGTAAAAGATCGATACAAATCAACTCAAACCTATCCATTCATTCATAATAAGAATGGGCGTTATTAAAAGAAAAGGAAATTGGCTTTGTGTAATATTATTTTTAATTTTGGATCAAATAGGGTAATATAACAAAAATGAACATTTGACAAAATAAAAAATAACAAAACAGGACACGACATGCTGAATGTCATAATAGGAAATTGGACTCATGAAAATTTTAACATTTGTCTTAAAATGTTAAATGCCTAGTCATTCATAGTGAAGATATAAAACACTTGTTCTTATTGTGAACCACGGTTTCCTTTCATTCTATTTCTCTGGTCAAATTAAGTTAAAGATCATTAGTATAAAACAAGTAAAAAAATAAAAATTTTATATTGAAAATTGAAAATAGACTTTATAATTTTAAAAGTTTATCTAAAATGAATACACCACATTTCAAAATAAAATTTTAAATTTATTTCTTTTAGGACATCCGATAAAATTGAAAAGATACAGGGAAATTTATTTGCTTAACAAACATCTTAAAAATAAAGAGCTTTCAATTTATAATAGAGAGATTCTTTTTTTTATTAAAACAAGAATAAAGAGCTTCCTTTTTTTAGTCCATCCCTTCATTCAAGACCAACTATTTTCACTAAAAAAAAAATCTCCAACAACAATAAACGACAATAGTCTTCTTCGTTTTGACTTGGAATATTTTGGTTAAATTTCTAATTAGATATCTATCTAAAGCAACATTCCTCTCGGGTTAAATTTTTTCTTCGAATTGTATCCCCTCACACATTCATCCTATTAAATAGCCCTAAGAATTTCAATAGAATATAAGTTTTCTAGTTCAATTGAAAACAATGGCAAAATTAACCCCAAAACCCCTCAATAAAAAACCACTAAATCAATTGTTGCCAACACCAATTCTTGTCTTTCTAGCTCTAATCCTCTCTCTCCTACTTATCCTCTTTCTCTCCCAACAACACCTCTCTCAATTCTCCTCCCCCGACGCCAACGACCTCACCCTCTTCCGCCGCGCCACCACCCACACCACCACCCACATTTTCACCCTCATAAAACCCAAACCCAAAATCGCTTTCCTCTTCCTCACCAACTCTAACCTCACCTTTGCTCCTTTATGGGAGAAATTCTTCGTTGGAAACAACCACCTCTTTAACATCTACGTCCATGCAGATCCCACCACCTATGTCACCTCCCCCGACGGTGTCTTCCAAAACCGTTTCATCCCTTCCAAACCCACCAAACGTTACTCTCCATCACTCATCGCGGCTGCCCGCCGTCTCCTAGCATCTGCCCTCTTAGATGACCCACTGAACCAATACTTTGCACTTGTCTCCCAACATTGTATTCCGCTCTTCTCGTTTCAATTCATTTATAACTACCTTTTTAAAAATGAATTAAAGTTATTTGCACATACCTCCGAGTTTAATCTACTGTACCCCAGCTATATTGAGATTCTCTCAGAGGCAGAAAATCTCAATATACGGTATAATGCTCGTGGAGAGAATGTAATGCTGCCGGAGGTTCCGTTTGAGGATTTTCGGGTTGGTTCACAATTTTTTATCTTGAACCGGAAACATACAAAGGTTGTGTTGAGAGATCAAAAGCTATGGAACAAGTTTCAGATTCCATGTATAAATAAGTATTATTGTTATCCAGAGGAGCATTATTTTCCGACTCTTCTATCAATGGAGGACTTGAAGGGGTGTACTGGTTTTACATTGACTAGAGTTAATTGGACCGGTTCTGTCCATGGTCATCCACATATTTATACTCCAGCGGAGGTGTCGCCAGAGCTTTTTCGTCAGCTGAGGGTGTCCAATTGGAGTTATTCATATCTATTTGCTAGGAAATTCTCGCCGGAATGTCTTGCTCCGTTGATGAATATTGCTGATGACGTCATTTTTCGGGATTGATAAAAAAAAAACGGAAGACTATATTTTGTATCCATTAAATAAATAAATAAAATATAGATACATATTTTTTGTGTAAGAAGATAAGTATTAAAATGTATATACATGGTTTGATTCTGTTTTGGGAAAAAACAACTAAAATTTGATCCAAGAGAATTTCACAAAAGAATATCCAAACACATTAAATAATATTCAATTTTAAATAGTTTTTTTTAATATTTTAATTTAGATTGGTTTGAATTTAAACACAAGTACTCCTAGGTGCATCAAAATTAATTACATACTTTTTTTAATATAAAAAATTAATTACACATTTAACAATATCTTAAAATTGTACATCAAATGATTTTATTTATTGATTTTTTACATTAAGAACATCATCGCCTCAAATTTTTTACCAAATAGATCTTATCGATAATCACATGGTGCATAAAATATGAGGATATTCAAAACTACAAGTTATAAGGCATGCATGAAAATACGAGGATAAAAGAAATGAGAAGAGGTAATATTAAAGTTAATCATACATAAAACTAAATAGCAGACCACAAGGGCCACATATTGTCATGGTATTTCTATCTGGTTACAAATAAACAAAAATATAAAAAACAAAACGAAATTACAAGGCTAAACAAGAACTTGATTGGTTTTTCCATCCTCCACAAAACCTTTAAGGATAAACCATTCACCATCCTTGACACTATTCAAGAAGTGCATCCCTACGATTTTTAACTCGAGACCTAGATATATAAGCTTGAATTGCTTAAAACATGGTTAAAGCAGCAAGGAGCCACCTCTTGAATGTCTTCCCCCAACTTCTGAATCTTCGCAATTAAATGAGCCATGTTCAAACCATCCAAATCTTCGACCTCTTCTTCACCACAAAGATCGACATATTTTGTGGAAGACTTAAGGGAAGCAGAAATTGATTCATTTTCCAACTCCAAGTTTCTGATCTTCCCCGTCAAATCCTCTACATCCTTGTGAGCTTGCGCCAACTCCTCCATCTTCTTTGCCAGTTTTTCATTTTGCTTGGTCAAGGCTTTAATCTCACCATATTTATGAATGCAAGATCATATCCAACCCGCGTAGAGCTAGAATTTATTTGTATTGTCCAAAGTGATCTTTGACCTTGGATAATTTGGCCTCGACCGCCTTCTTATCTATGTGGTGGTATTCATATGCTTGTGCTTTGTATGCATGTTCCTAGCCATTTAGAAAAACAAATATCCCAAGTGCTTTCACAACAGCTTGCAATCCAAAGGTCTAGCTCCATAATGAACCAAGTTGGTGCATGTACTCCACTTCTTCATTCTTCAACATAAGAATCATTTGGTCATTGAAAAACCTATAGCTTTGACCAAAAGCCGGGGAGAGTCAACATGTAACATCCCATATTGCTTTTAGGATTGTTAACTGACACCACAAATCAACACGGGTCTTTTTAGAATGTTTTGTCATCACTCGCATGCTTTTCGAGAAACTTCCCAGAAGATCACCCATCCAAAAATTGCTCAAAGTCAAGCACGCTTAAATGTGGCGTTCTTATGGTTTGGGATATCGAAAAGAATATGCATTTTGTTGATATAGGTAGTACCAAACAATTCTTATAATCCTTCCTTCAACCATGTAGTCTCATACCTGCACGGCTTTAGGATCTCTCTCATTCCGATGTGATTCGGTTGCCAAGAAGTTGCTAGTAGTCGCGCATTGTCATGCCTTGTACATCAATGACCACTCCTCGCCATCGTTAGCCTTGAGTGTTACATGCCCACCAGCTTCCGCTTCATTTGTCCCCAAACCACATCGTACTGGGAGAGGTCTGCTCTGGCCACCACATACACCTCCCCGGCCCATTGTCATAACAAATGGATAAAACATAGATTGATCAATATTCATCAACAACTTCATGATTTTCATGCAATTAAGCTAAAAACTCATAAATACCAACTTATCATAACGAAACATTGATTTTCATGCAACAACAACATGATTCTATCACTTCTAACATATTCAAATGACAACAATTAATGGAGCATGAAATTCAACTTAAATCAACAAAAAGTTCATGAAAATGCAAGAACACACATGACCCAAAATCACACAATTGCTCATAACCTATATATGGTGAAAATAACCTCCCCTCTTACCTTTTAATCCAAAAGCTAAACCTCCTAAGCTCCAATCTACCCTTTCACTTTAGTCCTCCAAGCTTTCTCTTCTTTTTCCCATTTAGATCTTCTTTCTCTTCTATCGTCCTCTATTCTCTTTCTTGTGCATCTATGTGTGAAAATTTACCAAATGATTTCACAACCCTAATTTGTGACTACTAACACTCTTATATACTCTAATCAATTGGGCTTGGTTCACTTACTCCTATTGAGCTTAGTCATTATTCTTACTCATAAAACTAACACTACTCATTTCACTTCTCTTAGATCTTATTTTTGCTATTTAACTCTATTATATTAAATCCTCAAGGTTACCTTAACACCCTAAATCCTTAAAGCGATAAATCACACAAATAATATAAATCATACAAGGATCTAGATGTTACTTCTTCAATAAGTTCAACATGTATCAATAAATTTTCTCAAACATCGCAACGGAATAAATCTCATCAGATAAATAAAACACCTCCAAGTAGCCATGTTGTATAATCATACTACATCACCAAATATAAATTCTCAACTCAACACACTAAGTGAATAAAATCTCAACAAGTCAAAAAGAAAGTAAAACGAGGTAGCTTCAAAGCTAACCTCCAGCAACTCACAAAGCTAAAGCAAACTACTCCTGCATGTCGTCTACCCATCCATACAAATAAGGTAGACGGTCAACCAAACGACCACTGAGGGTTAGTTCACAATTCATAATTAAAGCACAATCAAACATAAGCATTCAAGGATTTCATGCATAACGCATATACATACTCAACATTCCTAGAATACTAACTCCACATGAATATTATCTTTTCCCTATTATATCATATCAAACATATTCATTCTTTCATCAAATCATCATTATCAAAAGCTCACCACTTAACAACATTTATCAATACAAGAATTTCTCACCTCATCTCTCTTTTAGCCTAATAATCAAACTACACAAATCTCATCATTTAGGGAGTATAATCATACATGCAACTCTACTCATTTAACATAAAACACATAATTCACATATTGCATACAATGCATCTAATCCACATCAATCATATAGATCACCTAAACTCTTGCCTAATCAACTCAAGAAATATGATTCATCATTTCAAAAGTAAAGGCAAGGTAATCATCATCACCAAAGAAATCACCAATTTAAATACATATGATTCACACTTCATTGCTATTACCAAAACAACTATCATCAAATAAAATCACTAGGGCTGACAATGAATCGAACTGACTCAAAAATAGTTCGAGATTTGATTCGGTAATTAATTCGTTGAACTTGGTTCATGAACCAAACGAGTCGAACTTGAGTTTAAAATTAAGTTCGTCAAACAAATTAGTTGAACTTGAGAGCTAAGTATAGTCCGACTCGTTTGGTTCACCAACCAGTTCAATATATATATATATATATATATATATATATATATATATATATATTTATATAATCCATTGTTAAATCAATTACACTATTTTTAAAATAAATATTCTTTGTCGATGTTTTTTGTTGCTACTTTATTAACAATTCTAATGATGCTCCTTTATTAACAATTATAAAGTGAAAAGGAATTAAATCCAATAGAGAAAGAAATGGCCACTTGAGTCAAAAGAAAAGAAAATGATAATGTATGATGGTAATGTCCACTTGAAAATGTTGACAGCAAAATAAGGTTATTCATGAAGTAGCAATTATTCTTTCAAAAAATGAAGTAGCAATTATTAAGCTTGCAGTTCACTAGTGTTTAATTATTTATTTTCTTAATTGGTTTTTAGACTAATTGAAAGGTCAACGGGTTACTTTTTGCTCATTCAAACCATAGTTTCTCCCTCTCTCTCCTCTCTCCTCTCTCTCTCTCTCTCTCTCTCTCTCTCTCTCTCTCTCTCTTTCTCTCTCTCTATTCGAGCTATTGAGCCGAGTTGTTCGTGAGCTTGATTTGATTCGAGTTTGAGCTTAGTTGCTCTAGTTATGCGATTTCAATCCAACGAGCCGAACCGAACTGTTCGTGAACTTTAAACAAGTCGAACTCAAACTGAAAAAAGAGTTTGTGTTAAACTCGAGTCGAGTTTCGATCCGAGTAAATTCTTATCGAGTCGAGTCGCGCTCAGACATGTTTGATTCGACTCGACTCATTTCCAGTTGTTAAAATCACCAAGTGTACAGACATCACCAAGATGACAAGCATCATCATGTACACGTCTTCATATAATTCACAATATTTACCAAATTCCACCAATGCACAATATTCACCAAATTCCACCAATATGTCACATATTCGATTATGACACGACTCACCAAATATTCAAATGCATGCAATGTTTTAGACTCTTCTCTAGATGCATGTGGTACCATTAGGATTCCGGAGATAATTTTACCGTTAATGAATCCACCAACGTAATAAACATCACCAACTACGTTCTACAGAAGCTATGTAATAAACATCACCAATTATATTCTTCAGAGCTATGTAATAAACATCACCAATTACATGCTTTAGAACACCACAACATAACTATGAATGCATAGACTTCAAGCAAGGACTCGACAATGCATAACTCACCAAACTATATCAACGTAATAATCATCCCCAATTATGTTTTTCACCAACATTTACATTATCAAATACTTACATCGATACAATCAACAAGTCACAATTCATCAAGTTATAATCACCAAAGGAATCATCATCATAATCATCATCAACATTTAACACCTCAAAGAAACGATAAAGTTTCAAATTCACATTTCACTTAAAAGACGGACATATATCCACATTATGATATTCATCATATTAAACACCCAATCATTGTCAATTCATTCACATTTTATCATACTAACATGAATTCAAAGTCTCTTACAAGTTATCCGACCATAAAGTATTAATTTGACAAAGTTCATCTATGTTCACAACTTTTAACATTTCATAAGTAATTCAACAAAACAAGGTAAACATGATCTAACACCTCCACCAAGCATATACACTACTCACATATGATCACAATAGCTCACGCATATAGGCATCATATACCAACTCCAATTGTTTCCACACTTTCCCTATGTTCGTTATTGTTTATATAAACTAGCATTTTCCGATTATTTTCCCAAAATCAAAGTAACTAAGTTCAAATGCCTCAATCTAGTATACACACAATTCACATATGAGTGCAGTAGTATATACATATATATACGTTTCATAGGCTAACTTCAGAAAATTCAAAAATTCACCTAAATTCGTCTCACTTTAACACCTTTCAAAAGAATTTCATGTTTCAACGTAAAACCATATTAAATCCCACACACACCCTTCAAAACATTTTTAAAAATCATGTTTACAGTAAATAACCCTAATCCTACCCTTTTACTTTGATAAAATGAGTTTTTGGAAAATCTCATGTTCTTAAACATTTTCAAAAAGTTATGATACGATTCACAAAACCAAGTTCAATCTAACTCAATTGATGTTTCCAAAGGTTTAGAAAGCTTAGATATAATTAAGTACATCAAAAGAATCAGTTTGGACGGTCCGGATCGGCCCCAGAGTACCCTAAACGACCAAAAAACATTGGTGTTGGGCTAGGCAACTCGCCTTGAGCTTGCCAGGCGAGCTGCACCAGAACAAACATCCCTGTTCTTGGGTTTCCTCTCGAGAACTCTCCCATTTTCACCCCAAAATCCCATTTTTGAACCCCTTTGACCCAAATTCGACCCTAAAACTTGTACATTAGTTTGTAAACATCAAAAGACATCCAAAACAACAACAAACTCCGAATCATAACACCAATTCACCTCAAATTCATCACTTAGTTCAAATTCCACCAAAACCACAATTTTCTCATTTTTCATTCAAACTTCATAAACAACCGCACCAATTCAAACCCTATCAACACACAAATATAAACAAACATTCATGAAGTAATTTTAAACACAATTCAACAACAATCACTCACCAATTCATAATTTACACTCAAATAAGCAAAAATCTTCAAAATCACTTAACAACAACAACAACCATGAAGTTTAAGCACATAACAGAACAATTTTATTAAGTTTATCATACCCACAAAATCACATGAAATAAGAGCGCGAAATTCATCATCAAAAATCACCAAAAGTCACAATTAATACAAAAACACTTAAACCCATAATTGAAAATATAAGATTGTGACTTAATTGATTAAGAGAAACCATCTTACCTCTAGCTCTTGATTCCTCTAGCATAAGCTTCACTTTTGATCCTTGCTCTCCAAACCCCAAGCTCTCTCTCCTATTTTATTCCTCTTGATCCACTTTCTCTCTCTACCTCTCTCTCAAAATGTTTTTGTGAAATGAGTGAATGAATGTAATGACCTAATTTTCTCACAAGTGTTGTGTTTATATAGTCACCACTTAATTGGGCTAGGTCTCTAATTGTCATAATGGGCTCAATATTCTTACCAACTAATTCACAAAGTTACTACTCACTTAAATCGTCAAAACGACGAATAATTACCGTCTCTAAATAATTACCCCAACTCATTAGTAACTTATTAAAAATAATCATTCTCACCAAATCACCAAAAATAATCCTCTAAATAAAATGACTATTTTACCATTGCTAACAAATGACCAAAATACCCCTGAGTCTAAAAATGATTAAAATACCCTTCTAGGCCAAAATCCACTAATCCCGAATGAAATACACACAAATGCAAATAATCACACACAAACACATATAAACAAACATAATAAATAAATAAAATAATTTTAGTGAAAATCAGGCTGTTATAATTACTACTAACCACATTAAATATTCCTCCACTTATAGTTACTAAATGTCCTTCACTCTTAAATTACCAAAATATCTTTAATTCCTCTATTTCTAATAAAAACCATCTAACCCAATAATTCAAACAAATCAAACAAATAAATAATTAATTAAACAATTAAAATAATAATATCCTAAAAATTGGGTCGTTGCACTTCTGGTATGTCTATACAATCTTATGATATGCAATCGAAAGTGATTTTGAATATTCTAAAGTCCTCCTTAGCACACTAGCTAGGTGTTGTTGAGATTCATGTTTCTCTACATATTGTGTAGTTGTAATATCTTGTTCTAAAAAACAATTAAAGAAACCTGTTTGAAAACAACAAATATCTAAAAAATATTTATTTTTTTACTTTAATGATGTTCGTTCTTTTCCTAAAAAGAACTCCCCTCTTTTGATGATGC
>Ga0228710_1007369_pt1 | contig 16268 bp, 7 predicted proteins | sample MedpolnodulmetaG_FD_177995 | JGI IMG/M metagenome (GOLD analysis project Ga0228710, IMG submission 177995) | Root nodule microbial communities from Medicago polymorpha collected in Santa Monica, California, United States - pink nodules | ecosystem: Host-associated > Plants > Roots > Nodule... | reverse complement strand
AATCGAAGGAGGTTACATAAATTCATAAGCTCCTTGTTAAGCCAGAGGGTAAGCTGAAAATTTAGGCTTATTAAAATATGGCATAAGCAGCTTATGAAACTATGATAAGCTATTTTTATTTATTTACTCAAACACCATTAAAAAAGCTTATGGAAGTAAATAAGCCCAATAAGCTCAAAATAAGCCCACATAAACTCAAAATAAGCCAATTCAAACGGGACCCAAGTATTTACCACGTACTCGTAGTAACTACACCTAATCCCAACAATAAAGAGTATGAGTTAAACATAATCTTACTATAAGTAAGAACAAGAGTTAAACATAACCTTACTATAGTACAAGAAGAAACAAGTCTGGTAGTTGTGCTTTCAGATGTACTTCTCAATAATTCAGTAAATATAAATGACATTTTGTTTGAATTCACTTATGATTTGCAATATTTTACTTGATAGAAAACATAACATTGCATATATTATTAGAACTAGTACAACAATTATTCAACCGATTGGTCACCACTACATATATGGCTTTTAGTAACATTTTTCCAGCAACACCCGATTATATAACACTGATTTTTGATTTGTAACACTTATTTGTAACATTTTTTAAAATTCGTTACCAATTTTTACTGGTTTGTTATTTTTTAGAGGAGTTTTTTGCTACTTTGTTAGTATACTATATAAAAAACTCAAAATAATGAAAAATTTATTTTACAAAATATTAGAAACACATTCTCCTTACTCTCGTGATCGCAACTTCACCGTCGTATCTCTCACTTCGCCGCGTATCACAACCTTGCACCTCTCACCTCGCCACCATATCTCTCACCTCGCCGCTGTTTCTCTCTCTCCACAGATTCTCTCATCTTCATCTTGCTTTTGATGAGGTTAATTCAAAACAAGATTCAGTCAAGTACATTCCGTCACATATCTATCTAATACCATTCATTCTATCATCATCATGTTGTATTTAGGATTCGGATTTTCCCTGTTTCATTCTTTGATACTAGATCAATTAGATTTTAGGGGGATTATTAGCAATAATGGGACCTTCAGGTTCAGAGAAGACAACATTGCTCAATGTTCTTGTTGGTCTGCTGGCAGCGTCGCCTCGGCTTGATCTGAGTGGCCTTTTGGAATTCAATGGAAACCTCATTCCTTCTAAATACTTGCAGCTAGAAGATATTTGTTGCTCCAAGTGGAGCTTTTAAAGATGGTGTTGCAAACTTGTCAAACAATTGAATTTACATCCAAGAAGAATTGTGTTGCATCATTAGCTTGTGTAGATACCCTCATGGCTAGTTTTTTTTTTTTTTTTTTAGTTTTGTGGAAAAAGTGACTAGAAGGTTTAGTTAGGACATCCTATTTCATTGTCTTGTTATTCAAAATTGTTCATCAAAATGTAGTATTGTGATTTGCATGGATTGTGTAAAAATACTTGTTACATGATTTTTAGATTTACTGTGGTGGATTGACTACAACATCCACTTTTTCTAATTTATTTCAACGGAACAATTTTTGGTCGATTCACAATTTTTTAGTCTAGACAATTTTGCGACACTTTTTACATTTTCTAAAAAATTATGAATGTTACATTTTTTTTATTGTTACTAGTGATACAAAAAGTGTTACAATAATGTAACATTTTGCGACACTTTTTTATTGTTACAAATAATACTAAAAAATGCAACTAAAACTCTTTAGTAACAAGGGCTTTACCTAACAATTATTCAAATGTTACTAAATTGGATCAGTAACATTTTTCTTGATTTAGTTACAATTTTCAAATGTTAGTAGATCTTAATCATGTTGTAGTGAGTTCTGGGACAGCAAAATTACAACAATCATTGTCTCATTTTATAAATATTTTCAACGTGTTCAATCATAGCAAAACCATAAAACTAACTCATATTATGTATCTGTAGCTTAATTTTCTCATCCTTTTAATACTTTCTATAAGTTTTGTACTTCAATCAAGCATCTATCATAGATGCTACAACACCAACCAAATTAGTCTCAAAAAAAACAAAGCTTCACTTAAAATATCATTCATTTTTTTCCTTCCATTTAACCTCAAAGTACATTGAACCATAAAGGATAATATTATGTACATTGAAATTGAAAAATAGATAATGTTATTGACAACAAATAAAGCATAGATAAAATAGATATCGTCATTATCATGGAAAGTTATAACTCTTATAATAACAAAGTTATAACTATTTTATTGGCATGACGCCTCCCATTAACCGATTCAAGTAGGAAAGGAGTTTAAGAGTAAAATTTGTAAGTCTTGGCTTCAAGTATAATACTCCTCAATGCTCCAATGGGTGCTAAAATCATTATACATAAGCCAAGAACAATACATATCTGTAATAAATGGAGCAAAGAAATTAAACATGTGTATATAACATTAAAAATTATTACAAGATTGATAGAGAGAAAAACAATAAGTAAAGATACATACCCAATTAGTCCACCAAGACAAGCTGAATCTCTTTGGTTTGTAAATTACAAGCCACATGATACATGGAAGCTGGAAATTTAATAAAATAAAAAATTAGCAAAATTATGATAATCCAAAGAAAATTTAGTGATTATGCTTACAATTTTTCATGGCTTACAAAATATGTTGTTGGAGCAAAAGCAAATCCTCCAAAAAATCCTAAGAGGCCACCGAAAAATGGGAAGGTAATAGCAATGAACATTGTGAATGCTGAAAGAAAAAAAGGTTTATAAATACACAAAAACAAAGAATATACATCATTAGGTGTGATTACCAACTATAACATGCCATAATTGAAATTGTATATATTTGTCATTCCAAAAAAATAATTATATACTACTTTAGTTCACTTACCCACGTATAAGTTACGCACAACAAAACGAAGGATTGTACTTGGTTTGAAATTCAATTTCTTCACCAAAAAACTTTCAATCATGTCAAATACCGGCATTGCATAAATCTACAACAACAATCAAAATATGAAATTAAAATTATAACCGTAGGACTTTTTATCCTAACTTTGATCATGACCTTTATCATACAATCTTAAAAATTTATGGACTAAATGAAAATAATGATTAACTAAAAAGTTTCCTAAAAAAATTATATTTTACCTGATAGCTTCCAATTACATGTAAAACAACAAAAAAGTTAGCCATTGCAATAAGCCAAGCTGGTTTTTCCAAAGAGATGAGGACATTATCCTTAACCTCATTGCCAAACACCCAATAACCAATAATAGCAACAGGAAAGTAGCACAAAGCAACAACAATGTAGGCGACAATAACACCTCTCCACATTGGACCCTTAGATGGTTTCTCAGGTGTAGACGGAATTGTTGCTTGGATCTCCAGCACCACATTGTGTCCAGCATAGGCGAACGCAACAGAGCCAAGTGCATTAAAGAAATTAAAAACTGATCCTGAAGTAGTTGTAGCCTTGCTACTATAATGTACATCTTTTTGTACTCCCTTGTGTGCACTAGCAGTCCAAGAAATTGTAGAGTAACTGTAGTTATGTAAACATAAAAAAAAATTAAATTAGCAATGCTTCACTCCTCATTTAACAACCAAAATCCAAGTTGGTTAATATTTGTGAGGACTATAAATAAATAACTTCTACATAGACTAAAACAAAAAAAAGTGGTATATTTGTGGTTTAATAGGTCATTTGGTACATCCTAATTAATCCCATAATTAATAAAACTCATATGTTGGTCCCTCAAATTCATCTTCGTCTGCCAAATAAATCCCTTTCCGTTAAGTTTAGGGTTTAGGGTTTAGATATTTAAGCCTAAAAAGTAATATAGAGAATAGATAGAAAGATATACCAGAAGGACATGACTGCTGCAACCAAAGATACACCAGAAATGGAGTTGAAGTCAGGCAGATGAGACAATACAAATTGAGCAGATGCAAAGATCATAATGAAAAACGTCAATTTGATATTTTTGCAACTTGGACACACTGTATCGTGGAACTTCCGCAACGATGCACCTCCAGTTACCATGTAGACAATGTTCACTCCGACCTCTACTACAAGTTGTTGAGGAACAACAATATAAAGGCCTAACTTTTCGCCAAACGCGTGTTGGCCTAGTTCATGGTATCTATCAAAACGTTTTCCGGGAACCATTTCATGCATCTCAACCATTTGCCACAATGTATACAAAGTGATGATCCATGATAAGATGAGTATAGCCACACCTGGACCCCTGAGTAATAGAAATATTGATTGATTATTGAATGACTTACGACTTCTTTATGAGTTAAATTCACCTCCCTCTAGTGTTAGTTAGAGTTTATTAAGAGATAGTAATTTGATTTTAAAAATTTATTTCTTTAGCATAGATCATTGTGATTCTCAAATCAACAACTAATATTTTTCATATATCTCAACCATTAGTCAGTCACAATCACAAGATATCTTTTGTTTATTCGAGTAAAGGAAATGTTTTGGTTATTTACTTCACTATTTATCAAAATGAGTTGAAAAATTTATTTACTTCACTATTTATCTCTTCTAATATTTATCAATTTGATGTAGTTGAAAAAGTTTTTATCAAAATGAGACAAGTCGGATATACCATGTGCAATTTATTTTTTATTGTACATAGCAAGGTCGACTTCGCATTTAGAAAATAAAAATTGATGTTGCACATGGTATTTACGACTTGCCCCATTTTGGTAAACGAAAATGTAAATCAGCATATCATTAAGTAGTACATTCAAACTATACTATAGTAAGGTAAAAAATAAAAACCAAAATGTCCAGTACAATTATTTATGAGTAAAAAAATTCTACAAGATTATGTAAATCCAAGTTTTTTGGTCTATAGTGATATACTTGAGAGGATAAAAGTCATAAAAGTAAGTTGTATACTTAAGGTTTATCGGCGCAGTTTGTTGTCTGATTGTCTTATATTCATGTGTAAGTAATTCTTGATATATATAAATGAATATTGATTGATAAAAATCTAGATAGATGGATTCAACATTGTTTTAAGTTCAGATTTGTCTTTGACCAAAAAAAATAAAAAATTAGGTTTGAAATATACCATCCAAGATCAGCCATGGAAAAGGGCAGACCAAGAACACCAGCTCCAACCATGGCAGTGACATTGTGAAAAGAAGAGTACCACCATTTTGCATTCCTTTGAGAGTTAATTGGAAGCCAATTTTCAATTTGTTTTTCCCTCTCTGATTTTCCTTCAATCTATTTGAACAAGAACATCAAATTAAACAAATTTCTTTTTACATATAAAATATATATCTATACACTTGCATCAGTCCGAAAAAAAATATAAATACAATTGCATGTACATTAACAAAAAGCATAGGTGCAAATAAAATAATGCTCCAAAATGAGCAAGACAAATCACAATGAATTATGAAATTTATTTATGGCCAAAGAACTTCTTACAATTTATTTTTAAAAAACTAAGAAATAGATCAATGGATTATTTTCATTCCTCTACTACAATTCAATTCAAACTGTATCCCATTTAACTATTTGCATGGTTAGTCGAATTAAATTCAAGATGTTTCTGAAGTCAATACGTCCATACTCCTACTCAATTCTTCACATGGAAGAAAATGCTAATTGAAGAAATAAAGCTAAGTTCTCCAACTAATTCCATGTGAACAATTAATGCATGTTCTGATGCATCTTAGGTAGGTATACTAGGTTTGGTGACTTAGGTCCAGGGGCGAATCCCTTCATATGAATGGGTAGCATTGGCTACCCCAAAAGAAAAATAAACCTTGCATAATTAGTATAGTTTTGAATATAGCTACCTCATTAATATATTATTTGCCTACTTCAAACAATTTTGTTGGTTCAAAGAGGGATGATTTTAAGAAAATACTTTTAATCTATTTAGTTTAGTATCAATTATAAATAAATTTGACTTGTTAAAACTTCATAGAGTGCAACTTTTATAAATAGTTATTGTTAGATTTTATTTTCTCCGTTATCGTTTCATTATATATAAGTAAAAATTATTGTAAATTTATTTTACTTATTAATTAAGTTTAATATATTAATTTTAAAATATGTTTTATTTCTTCTTTATATTTGGCCCCCTCGTAAAAATTGTGCTAGCTTTGCCGCTGCCTAGGTCCATGACATACAAAATGTGTCTTAGTTTAGTTACATTTTAAACTATATTTTTATTACATAATAATAATAGTTATAATAGCAATAATAATAATAATAATAACATATTTTTCTCCTAAAAAATTAATATCTTGATATATATGAAGAAAAAAATTTAAATTGGAGGGTGGGATTAAACCCTCAAATTAGTTGGTCTTAAGTTGGATAACGAGTTTTTTAAAAAAATGAATAGGGACAATTACCTATTATAAGTATAATTCGATTTATTAACAAAATAAAAAAATAATAATAATACTTCTCTCAAAAAAAATAATACTAGTAACATTTAATGAAAATATCAGGATAATCAGATTTGGTAATGATATTTCATCAGTATTCCATAATTTATGACACATGATTTTGGTGTGAGAAAGAGAGAGAGTCCGAAATTTCAGAAATTCCAAGTATTTGAACATTTTGAGAAATAAGAGATTTTTTTGTTTTTTTGAATAATGACAATGGAGAAATGTATATAGACAAAATCTGATAAATGATACGGCAATCAAGTCTCATAAATTTGAGCACATATGGAGTAATTTGCTAATAAAATCCTACAGCTAATTTTTTTTTTTGGGCAGAATTTGATGGCTATTTTGTATTAAAAAATTTTGCATTAAAATTCTAATCAGTATTATGATATTACCAAGATTACACCAACCTCTCAAAATACCAAGATTACACCAACCTCTTTTGTAAAGAAACCCAAATGAAATATATTAAAACTATCAATGGCTTTCAACTATTACAAGGCGTGCTTGGAAAGGAGACTAAAGTATTAAGTTACAATAACGAACCAAAATGATAAAACAAATAAAAAGTTCAAACTAGGGAACGAACTCCAAACAATCAATCAAGATCAAAAGATCAAAAGACAAAACATTATTTTTACATTCAATCATGAAAAGGTAAAAGTTTTACTTTATTATCAAGATGATGCATCAAAACCACCTTATTCGAGAAATAGGAGAGGGATCAATTTTTAAATTTTTATATAAAAATTGTACGGTAATATATTATCTTGGTAGAAAATTGTACAACAGTCTATGATTGATTATAAGCAATAAAAATGAACGAAATCATAAATAATTTATAATTGTTAAACATAATTAAACATAAAAATAGTTTTGAAACTAGAGAAACTTACAGTTTGGTTGTGAGGATCAGAGTTGAAAGCATTTGGTTGTTCAGTTCCCAAACTTCCCATGACTGCACAAAAGAATGTTTAACAAATGAAAAGAGAAACAAGAAGTGAAGGGCTATGTGTTTATTTTATTTTTTTTATGTTAGAAGGGCTATGTCTATACACAAGTATTTAAAGGATTAGTGGTGTGGTTTTCGCCATTCAAATCATTAATGAGATACCATTTTTTTTGGTAGTGTAATAATAATTATTTTTTTGGTAGTTATTAATGAGATACCATTAAAAGCAAATAAATATTTTGCTGATTTGGAGCCACGAACACAAAGATGTGAGAAAGATTTTTTTGGCTCTAATGGTTAGATTAGATGTTTGTAAGTCTAAGAGTGAAGGTTGATAAGAGGAGGTGAGGCTGTGGAAATATATCATTGGAGACAGATATGCGAACGAGTCGATCAATGGGATCATCGTGGTCAAAGGACTGTGTTATTAAGGGTTTTTTATTGCATGAATTAAGAGATATGATATGATAAATTTATCATATCCTGCTTGAATCTCACGTTTGATGCATAAAAGAAATAAAATAAAATAAACCATTTTCTAATCATATGTTAATTTGTCTTTGTGATTTCTATCATAAGTAATGCACTAGAAATTATTTTGATATGATAGAAATTAATTCCTTATTTATTATATTGATATTCTTCTGTTTTTAAAATATTTTATCATTTTTAAAATAATTATATCCTATGTTTGTTATTATAATTAAGTCTCTTCCATTTTTTTGGTCAAAAAAAAAAGTCTTTTCCATTTTTAAAATATTTAATTAATTATGAGAGTAATTTTATCATTTAATTGTGATAAAATTATGATATCATGTTGTTATCATATGCGCATCAAACACATTATAGAATTAATGCTTATCTTATTCATATCATATCATGTCTTTATCCAGCTCCATATCTTATTATTTTCCCTGGATTATTTCATATTTCTATCCAAAAAGAAAATAAGGTGATTGATATGACTGTGAGAGAGGGTTCTGGGTGGGTGTGGGGTCTTAAGTGGTGGACAAATATTTTGTGTGTTGATTTTGGGAGAACTGCTCTAGACTTTGGAGAGTAAGATCTTATCAGAAGGTGTAGACTTCTGCATTTGGAGCAATGATGCATCTAGTACTTATTCTATGAGGTCAACTTATAGTTTCCTTCTTAGGAGAGCCAGTAAAGCGAATGAGATATCAGAAAAAATGGTATGACTTCTTTCAAGTGTGTGGGAGTCTTGGTCTCATCTAATGGTGAAGGTTTTGTCGTGGTAGCTACTTCATGATAGGATTTTGACTCACCATAAACTCTTTTCAAGAAGGATTATAGTTAACCCCATGGTAGCTGTGTTTTCTATCATAATCACGTAGAGTCGGCTTGTCATCCCTCATCATAATTTTAATATGTCTTCACCTATCCCTCATCATATGTTGACATGTTTGCCTAAAGACGTGAAATCTTGATTAAAAACTGATATCTCACACTTTCTAAATCAAATTATCATTTTAAGATTACACGTCGGAGAAAGCATTAATGCATATTTAAATCAAAGATATAATGAATAGCATAGAAATAAAGTCTAGTCAAGATAAGTTATCAGGAATCAAACTCAATTTCTTCTAAAACTATCAAACGATCCGAAAAATGGATCCTCTATGAGTAAACTTATAGGCTATAGCTATCTGATGTCTTTTACATAGTAGAAAGTTATAAGGAGACTTACGTATCAAGTTCGTATGGTTCACTTTCCATATTTACCAAGATTATCCCTTAACATTTATTGATTTAATTCCAAATTAGTATTTTTTTTTTTCCTTGATTAATTCGATTCTAAATTACCCCTCTAAAAAAATTTGATTCTAAAATTACTTTCATACATTACATCAACCATACACTAGTTGCATATTAAAAAAGACACACCACTGTCTTCGTGAGTTTAGCAGGGACAATGCATAACATATGCAAAGTTGACGTAGAATTATGATTGACGTATCTATCATGCTTTTTTATAAAGTTTTATATTTATGAATAAACATGATTGATTTGTGCAACAAGAACACAGGGTCGTCTCAACCTTTATTGAGGCCTAAAAGCGAATTTTAATAAGAAAGGGGCTCTTAAAATTAATTTCTTTTCCTAAAGCTAACCATTACCACTTTCTCCGTCACCAAATGCTGCAGCAAACAAAGATAATAACCAGGTTGTAGATATAACCTTCCGAATGTACCTTTCTTGATTAAGTTTATATGTTTTGTCTGTATTTCAGAAGAGGAGACCGACGAGAGTTTTACAAGATCACTGCTGCAGATTATTACAAACTCTTGGCTACAAAAAGGAAGCTAAAATTGATCCTCATCGTTGCACAGATATATTTTTGAAGACTCGTAAGCTTCGAGAAGCAGACATGGCAGCTTGTAGGTCAAGAATAACCAAGTTAATTAGATTTTGACGAATATTAAAATAAGCCAGATCAATAACGGGTGATCTTATCTTATCATTTGTTTTGATATTGTTTTTCAGACTGTAATTAGAGTTTGCTTTCCGGATAATCACACATTGAAAGCTTCCTTTCGTCCATTAAAAATCATTGAGTTTAATCGATCTCATCAAAAAGGCGTCCATTAAAAATCATCGAGAGTTTAATCGATCTCATCAATAAAGTGATTGCACAACCAAATAAATCATTCTATTTATGTAAGCATATTGATATCTGTAATTTGAACTTATCTCGTAAGTGTTTGGAAAAGCTTATAAAAAGCACTTACGATATGCTCATAAGTTGTTTTTAATAAGCTTTTTGAAATAATAAGCTTTGATATGAATTAGAAGAGTTCATCCTCTTTGAAATTTGATTTCAACATTGTGCGCTGAACTTAAACGAATCACATGTGCTTTACAATGTAAATTATTAGTATATGTTCGGTTGGTCATAGTATTAATTTGACTGTCTTTCACTTGGTTTGAAGGTTGGTCCTTTAATTTAAGCTCTTTGATATACTAACTTAGGTGATAGCAGCCATGCATGATGGCCCTTACCTACTAAAAGAGGTGATTCTTTGAAGGGTTTGGATGTCTGAGCCATTACAGTCTGCGGCGGTGCTTGCCGAGCTTGCCATACAATCACTTGCCGTTGAAGAACAAAAACTTGCTGAGAAAAAGCTGGTTAAACCAAAGTGGTTGAGAATGTTATAGCACTTGAGTTCAACATTAGTTCAATGATTGGTTGATGCAGGGCGGTGGCGGAGTTAGGATTATTATAAAATTTGTGAAAAAAATTTGCAACACATTTATAGGAGTTTACATAAGAAATTGCAAGTAAATAATCAAAAAAATGTCAAGAAATTGTCCAATTTATAGAGGTTTATATAAGAAATTCATAAGAATTTACATAAAAAATTTAGGCTAGAGCTCGGGCAACTGCCCAGGCTCGCTGGGCCTTAGAACCACCCCTGATGTAGGGTTAAACCAAAGTGGTTGAGAATGTTAAACCAAAGCTGGTTTCACCGAAGTCATTGAAAGAATCCTTGTGTTTTAATCCTTCACTATAAAATACTATATATAGGGTCATGCATACAAAGATTTAGAATTGTCTTAATTACCATAGCAAATAGAGTAGATTAGATGGAGTATAGTTAGAAGAAGTAGAGAAATGCCTAAAAAAAACTACTAAGAAAGATGTAAAGAGGGATATATTTGAAGAAAAAAAAGTAATAAATGCTTCTAAAAATTTGTAGATTATCTTATATCAAAGGACAAACTTTTTTTTCTTCTGTAAATGGTCTTATAATTAGGACGGAGGAGTACATAAAAGTGTAGTTGTTCATAGAGTTTTATAAATGTTTAAATATGATCGTAACATTGTGATGAACACTAATTTTTATGTATGGAATGTAGAGTAGGATCGTATCATCCAAAAGTTTGAAGTAGGATCGTATCATCCAAAAGTTTGAGTTCGACGAAAATAAATGCTGAATTTTTTAGGCCAAATATAAGTTTAAACTCTAACTCTTTCACTTATATATACGAGTGAGGTTCCAATGACTAATAATTCTAATAACTTATAAATTATAAGCTGTATAATTTAACTTGTAAAAAAAAAGTTATATAATTTTACACGTTGTCTCGTGTTGTCTTGTTCAAATCATGGTCTAAATCAATCTCATCACTTTCGATTTTCGGTTTTACCTTTATAAAAATATGGGATTTCAACCTTATGATTTAAAGATTCTTCTCTTTTATATCTTCATGACTTCAATTTACATAATTAAATGTATTTTTGGCCTTTGATTTTCTATTTACACTGGACATTGATGTGTTCTCTAACAACCAAGTATTCAAGTCTGATTGGTTGAAAAAAATAGAGCTGGGTTTGATTTATTAAGGAATTCCAGATCTGCCTTACAATACAACAATCTCTGATAGTCTGAAGGAGAGATTCATCCTCTACGTTGCTTATGGAACAAGCAGTGCTAGTGGCAATGCCCTTCTTCCATCTTATTTCATTCATAATTAGTCCCTGCGGTCCTTTATACTATGAAACTTTAAAAAAAATTTGATTATATTTATAAGAAAAAGTCACAATTTTGAGGTGTATTTATTGTGTAAAAGAAATTTTTTACCTCTCATATAATGTTTGTCTTTTTAATATTGGCGGGTATATTCAATACTTTACAATTTTTTAAGAGGGTATATTTGTAAAAATATTCAAAAAGTTTCAACAATTCATGATTGTCATAGTTTTGATGTAGTTTTTAGTTTTTCTTCTTATATTAAGGACCGGAGGAAATAATGAGTTATACACAATTCTCCACAACAAGGTACAAATATCTTTACATACCCAACCATTTCCAGACAGAGAAATGATATTTTGACAACCATTTTGTGACAACTTATGTGACAATTTTATCTCTCATACTCACATTATTTTTTTACTCTCTCTCTATTACTTTGGTTTCCATGTCACTATCTACTTTCCTTTGTAAATTAGTGGTTGTCACAAAAGTTGTCACTCAAATGGTTGTTCAAATAACACACCTCTTTCAGATATCTAGACATATCGGCAATTTCAGCTACACTCACCTAGAATAATGATATATTCAATGAGAAAGTATTGTTGATAATCAATTAGTAATTTCACGTAGAATAATGATCTATTGTCAATCATAATTTACTTTATTACTAATTGGTTAATCAAAATGATGGTTAATCCATACTATTAAGAAACTTTGCGGACCTCGCGTGCATACTCCAAACATAATTTTGACTAGGGAATTTAGTTATTCAATGGTAAAAGTCGTATTGTCTCAGTGGGCTGCCAATTTTGTTGATGGGGTCAAGAATTAGTCGAGGTTCGACTGATGTTCTCAACTATGATTCATTTTCTTCAAACGACTAACGCTGAGAGAAGAATTGTCCTTTAGTTGTGAGTTAACTTTTTTTTTTACAATCCTCGCCTGTGGTTTCATTAGCTGATCAAACAAAAAAAAGACATATCTTATTGAGTATTTATAAAGGATAGAGTTAAGGAACCCATAACATGAGCACTAATCTGATTCGGGTTAGCTCCTTGTTAGTAGGAACAGCCTTGAAACCATGTGATTCTTTGTTGGCATCTAAAATAGTGAAGTACATTGGCGCTAAGCTTATATAGATCAGGAACGAGGTGGCTACTGAGACATCTGGAAAAATGTTACCTTGTACCATGTCCATAATAAAGTTACCTTGTACCATGTCCATAATAAAGTTTAGAGTTGTGATATTTCTACAACCATTTGTGACAACTTGTATGACAATTTTCCTTCTCTCTTCTTATTGATCAAAATCAATAGAGAGAGAAAAGAGAAGAGAGAGAATAAGATGATAATGTTAGTATAAAAGAAAAAGTTGTCAAAAAGTTGTCACTAAATAATTGTACAAATATCATTTCTCTAAAGTTTATGTTTGGACAATCCAAATAATGATTGGGTTGGATCTCTAGGTTCTTACCTTTCCAAGGTCCAACCCATTTTGATAGTTATATGCTTGATAGAGAAAAAAAATAAAAATCAAGTGACATATTTTCCAAGAAATAGATGTAAACCAATCTGTTCGGTGAAGTCGGATGGAGGCAACGATAATGGTATAACACTCTGGTGTGGTGGCAACGAAGTGTTTACGGTGGAACAGAGGGTGTCTGCAGGTACGTTAGCACTCCAACGCTCAAGTCAGTGTAGTAAATGAGGTTGAATGTGTAAAAATGTGTGAGAAATGAATAGTACATTGAAGGTGACCCAGAATCAGCCTTATATAGAGAAAGGAGGCGCTAAATGCTTCGGTGAAATGCGGCGCCTCATTAGGGAGCCGTTGGAGCCTACGTGTGTGGTGTAGGATGCACGGGGGCGTGCTTCAGTGGGAAGTGTGCAGAGTTATTATGCTCACTCTGGTGGCGTGTCTTGATTCAAAGGGGTATTTGTCCACGTGTCAGTGTTTGATTGGCTTTCTAACCGGTCCAGACCATGAACAAAATAAAATAAAATAAAAATCCAATTGACATATTTTCTCGAATTAAGAGTAAATAAAATATTGAACCCACTTGTGTTGGTCTGGTGGTATTGCCTTCAGACTTTAGAGTGTGTCAATTATGGTGAGTTAATTTTTTGTCAAAAAAAAATTATGGTGAGTTAATTTAGCTTATTAAAAAAAAATCTCTAAAAGAAAAATGTAGATAAAGTACTCAATTTTTTTTGGTGTTAACCATCTTGATTATAGGGGAAGGGTCCCTAGTAATATGGAGTTCGACCGAAAGATAGTAAAATTTAGTCAAAAATTATTTCTATCAGAAATCAAACTCGGTTTCTTCCGAACGATTCGTTTTCGTATGAGCTTTTTAATCAATTGAGATCAATAACTTAGTTATATTCATAATTTTTCTTATTGAAAAAAAATTTAAAGTGATAAATATTTTTTGAAATTAGATATAGTAAATATATATTTCGAATGAAGGTTGTTCGTTAAGGAATTGACTCACCCAGTACAAGGTTGTGGATTCAACTTTTGTAATCGATGTGAAGATCTCTTTGATAAATAATTGTAATATGTATATATCTCTAATCTCTATAAGTGTTTATTGATGTTTGAGGTCCGTCCAAAGTCTAACTCGCCTAAATTTTCCATTAAAAAAATTATTAACGTTCATCGAGCTTTGAAGTCATTGTAGTATTCAACTAAATTAAACTCTCTTTAAAAATATATATAAAAAAAAACAAATTTGGGAAAATATTTGAGGCACCGACTCAAAGAAAAGAACAAATAAAAATAAAACAAAACAAAACAAAAAGAACGAAAACAAAGAACAAGTCACCAAAGGTTCTGTTCTTATTCTTGTTCTTCTTCGTTCATCATCGCCACTGTCACTCTTGTACAATTCTCTCATGGTAGTTGATCTCTCTCCTCAATCATCCAAAAGAAGAAGAAGAATCACCAACCCTCATTCAATGGTATTCTTCTCATTCACCTAAAAATCTCTTTTTTTCATCTTCAATTTTGTATTTTTGATTGTTTTTTTATTTATTTCTTGTTTTTTAGTTTAATCATGTAATTTTACCATCTGGGTCTTTTTTGTTTTCTAATTTATCATCTGGGTTTTGTTTATTTATTTATTTATAGTTTTTATTTGATTTTATTTGTGTGAATTGTCAACATTGATGTGTTAAAAGGTGATTGATTTATGTATCAAGAAGATGAATGTGTTGATTCAAAGTTAAGAAGTTTTAATTTTGTTGGTTTCAACATGAAAATAAATTAAGATTAGTTAGTTAGATCACTATAGTTTATAGGTAGATGAAGACCTAAAAAAACTCTAAGAGAAACTGTTAAGGAAGATTTAGAGATTAATGAGTTGGACCGAAGTAGGGTTTATGATAGAATATTATGGCGTAATTTGATCCATGTAGTTGATCCTATTTAGTGGGATAAAACTTGGTTGTTGTTGTTCTTGTAGAGATGTGAATATTGCGTTGGATATGTGGTAAGACTAGACAAGATATGATTATAAACGACAACATTAGAGACAGTTAGGGTAGTATGTTTGGTCGAAAAGACGGTGGAAACTAGGCTTAGGTAGTTTGTGTATGTAGAGGGAAAACCGGTGGTTATGTAGGAAGGAGAATAAGTCAGATGGAGTGGAGTCAAATCACCTGGAGGAAGAGGAAGACCGAGAAAAACCATAAGTGAAACCATTAAGGAAGATCTAGAGATTAACGAGTTCGGTAGAAATATAGTATTTGATAGAAGTTGAACATTATGGCGTCGTTTGTGAAGTGATAAATAAAGTTTTTGCCTTTGTGAAGTGAGAAAAAAGAGTATTATAATAGCCAAAAAAGGACATAAAATCACAAATTAGATACAATCGTGTTTTTTTTTGGTGCGTAAATAAATAAGAGAATTGCTATTTATCACGATAAACTTCGCGAAGTACTCATTATCTCCAGGTGACCAATTAAAATCTCTTCTTTTTGGAAAACACGGTTGGCGTACACGTAGCACGATTAGCATAGTATTTTTGACATGTTATCACTTATTTATGCATTCGCGCTGCTTTCGTGATTGTATATTTCGTGACAAATATCATTTTCTAATAAATAATATCAGACTAAAATCATAAATACAATAAAAGATAAAAGTTTTACGTGACACAAACACGCAGCCATTGATTGAGCGGATCTGAAGCTGTAATTGAGAACCTTAAATCCTTTGACTTTGTTCAATCAATTGAACAAATATGAGTATGACCCAATTCGTCATGGTATGTTTTCTCAATTTTGTTTCTTCCTATCAGTTTTTGTGGAATATGCTCTTTTTTTTTTTTGGTCAGGTAGCCTAGTGGCTAGAATTCACCTTATAAGGTGAATAAGTGGGGTGTCCGGGGTTCCAACCCCGGCCCCTGC
>Ga0228710_1007368_pt1 | contig 16268 bp, 6 predicted proteins | sample MedpolnodulmetaG_FD_177995 | JGI IMG/M metagenome (GOLD analysis project Ga0228710, IMG submission 177995) | Root nodule microbial communities from Medicago polymorpha collected in Santa Monica, California, United States - pink nodules | ecosystem: Host-associated > Plants > Roots > Nodule... | reverse complement strand
AAATTTCAATATATGATAGTGGTTAATATTTTATTTGATCATTTACATTATTGGCGTTGCTAGGGTAGCAATAATTAAGTAATATGACTAAGAGCCTTGACTCTTTCCAAAAAAAAAAAAAAAAACCTTTGATGGTAGGATTGGATGGATACACTTCTTTTAAATATTTTTTTATGGAAAATGTTAGCATTTAATACCTCTAAACTTTAAAAGTTGACTTTTTTTATCTTGAATTTGTCACTTGTTTCTATTTTTAACTTCTTAACAAGTTTTCTGCCCCCCTTTTTTTTTTGACAAAACAAGTGTTCTGCCCTTAAAACACTTGTTAGCACGATGTACTTTCAAAAAGCACAATAAGAGATACTAAGGTTAAGTATCAGATTCTAGGGTTTAGACTGATTATTGGATGTCTTGGGAAGACTCTCAAGGGTTGTATTTACAGCCTTCTATGAGTTTGGGTTTCGGCTGCTTAGTCTCCAAGCAATAAGGGTATTTGTGTATTTTGGGTGGTTTATAGAGGATTCTAGAGATTATTGAGGCGGCGCCCTAGATAAGGCGCGCCCAGGGCCCTTTTGGAGGGCGCTAAGGCCTATTTAAGGGGTCTAAAAGCCCTTTTGGAGGTCTTTTAGATCCTTAGGAATATTATGACGGTCCACAATCCCCCAAACACGAGTCTTAGTACAAGGCGAAATGATTGATATTTGCTGTTGTTTTGAAATTTTGTGTGTACTTGCATTACCACTTTGTTTTTTGTCTTTGGATAGTATGTTCTAATCTTGAGAAGCTCCGCCTAGGGCGTTCTACTCTGTCTTCAAAGCCCCCTAGGGGTGTACGTTTGTTTTGTTTGAGGTTGATGGTCCACAGCCCCCCAAGCACGAGTCTTGGGATAAGGCGAAGTGGTTTGACTTGTTTGGTGAATCTTATGTTCGGAGTCATCTCCTTAGGGCGTCCTTAATTTGTTTAAGAGTCCCTAGGGGTATAGGTATGACTCGTCCCTAAGTTAACCTCCTCCGAGCCCCCCAAGCATGAGCCTTTGAAAAGGGGCGAAGTGGTTTTGTGCTATCCCGGCGGACATTTTCATTTTGGAGGGAGGAATAGTGCTTGGATTCTTTGAAGGTTATTGTGGACGGGAAGTTAGTCGACGAGGAATGATTCCTCTTGTCTTTTTGTTTGAAACTTATTTTGGTGACCTTGCGTGGCGCTTTTCTTAACTTTATTTGAAGTAGTTGTTAAGTTAAAACATATTGTTTCTCTCAACTTTGTCGTTTTGCTATGTTCTTTAGTATTGTCTTGTTGAATTTTTTTGAAGAAAATGATGTTGATTATTTTCTATTATTTGCGCATCTCAGCGACGTTTTCTGATGGCGTTGAATATGCCCCTTTGACTTTGTTGTTTTTCATGTCGGTTTTGTTTTATATTGTTTTTCGTCCCGGTGACTTTGTCGGCTCAGGGTCTTCATGATTCGGCGCCTTAGGCGGCTCGAATTTATCTGGCGCCTTAGGCAGCTCAGATCGTCCTAACGACTTTGTCGGCTCAGGGTCTTCATGATTCGGCGCCTTAGGCGGCTCGAATTTATCTTATTCGTAGTTCTTTGGCATATAAGAAATTCATAACACATGTAATTCGAAGAAAGTAGGGTGCCTCGTTAAAAACCTGCAAAACAAATCTCAAAGGTCGAGAAACGTTAGAATAACTATGTGTTTCTTCTTCAAGCTCTTAACGCCGGGATCGTTGCTTCTACATTTCATTATTGCGTGTTGTTTGGTGAGCTCTTCCTTTTAATCTCGCCCTTGGCGGGTTTGTTTGCCTGCCAAACTTTATCTGAAATATAACATTACTTCCGAATCTTCTAAAGTAAAGTCTTAATCATACTCAATTCTATTTAATATTTACTCCTATTTGCCTATATTTTTGGCTCCTCTTTATTCTCCTACTAAATTGGAAATATCTTATTCAATATTTGCTCTTTTTTGTTCTTCTACTAACTTATGACTATCTCGCCTATTAACTTACCATGCTCCTATTAAATCTGAACTAACTCACTCCATTTTTTTCTATGTTTTTACTTCCTCCTATGTAGTTGGGACTAAGTTTGCTACTCAATTTTATTCTTCTACGTGGGTCTGGCGCTATTAATCCATTATTTATGTTTTTATTAAACAGTTAGTTCAGCTCGCAAAGTAAATGGTACATGGAAGAGGTTCCCAGGAAAGAGAGGTGGGTCACTTGAACCTCTTAAATACTAAGGCTTTCCTCGCCAGAATCCCTCACATGTGACCTTTTAACAATACTACACTTTACTTCTGCCACGGAGTACCTAGAGTAGTCTTTCTTCTAATAACTTGGTCCTACCTCTTGTGTTTTACTCATCATTCTTTCTTTATTACGTTGTAACTAAATTGCCCAAAAAAACTATTGATTCTAAAAGTGAATCATTAACACCTAACTTATTTTATTTTTGTTCATTGTCTTCTTCATCTTTGTAAACTTCAAAACCATCAAATTAATATCTTGAAGGTATAAATGCATTTTGATTCCCCTATTTATATATTTTTTAACTTCTATTTTTTTTTTTTTGTAAAACCAACTTATTGGTCCCTAATAAGAAGCCAACAAATTTTTTGTCTCAAATGTTAACTAGTGGAGTGTCCGGAGTTCGAACCGCGGCCCCCTGCATATAATATGCAATATCCTTACCAACTGAGCTAAGCTCACGGAGATAAGTTTAAATGCATTTTAGTCCCCCTATTTATATATTTTATAATTTTTAATTCTTGTTTTCTACAACCAACTTTTTGGGCTTCTAATAAGAAAGTCGACGAAATTTTTCAATCCAAAACATTTTTTTTACAAAACATTAACTATATGAAAAGAAAAAAAAAAGTGAATTTGGATTAAACTCGTGCGGCTAGCAAGCTCGACAATATCCCTTCTTGAGAAATACGTTACTCCTCTGGTTTGCTTGAGAAGTAGTTAGAAACTTAGAATGATCATGCAGAGGCATGGTGGTAGTGGTCTATACATGTGCATATTTCACAAGGAAAATAAGAAGACGCTTCCCAATTTTTGTGGGTTTAGTTCGGATTTATGAAATTTTACGTGAGAAATGAAGAATATATCAGAAATTTGTGATCAAAATCATTAACCTCAACAAAAATATACAACATAATAGACAAATGATTAACCTCATCAAAACATAATTGATGCACTTTGCACAAAACTTCAAACACACAAATTAACACATCCCTTTTTTTATGATCTTAAATAAATTGAAGCTTCCATATATACACTCATACATATGTATAACTTATTATACACTAGAAAACGACGATCTTCTTATGAATTATACAACAAACCATACACTATTACAATGATTTTCTGATGATGATGCTTATGTTTTTTACTGAAAGTACATGGAACAATTTCCAATCCGAAATTTTAACTACAATGACAATTCTTTAAGAAAATGAAAATACAGGACAAAGGAATGAAGATAAATATGGGATAAGTACAATTCTCACATCATTGAATTAGAAAGCAATACACAGTTACTTTTATAGCAACTACCAGGTTGCAAGGAAATCTACGATGAACATAATTTAATGTTGCAAACCAAATTCATTGAACACACTCAGATGAGCATCATGCTGCATAAACTTCTTCTCCCACAAATGACCTTATAAATTTAGTTCAATTTCAATTACTAATGAGTGTGAACGCCTGAAGCTCATCATTGCCTTGTATTTTGCAGGCTAAGAAATTTAATAAGCAATTAATCAGTTAGTTATGATGTATGAATCAACGAATGTGGATAAAAAATGTCAATTGTCTCACCTGCTAAAAATGCCTTTCTGATTATGCTAAGCTCTCTAGTGACATCCACAATATTCATTCTTTCTTTTGATGATTCCATTGAACAAATAAGCCCAATCCTAAAAAGTAAAACTAAGCACTCCTCTTCACTTGGAATAAAATTCCCACGTTTTTCATCTTCTATTGTTACTTCTACATCTCTTGATATAAGATGTGGGTCCAAAATCGTTTTAAGATTATCAGGAAATGAATTTGCAACAAAGTTATGCAGATTTTGACCATCTCGAAAAACTTCATCGGTGGGTCTTCTACCGGTAAGCATTTCCAACATAAGGATTCCAAAGCTATACATGTCACCACATGTAGACACTTCAGCACCCATTCCGTACTCTAAAATATTAAGTCCCACGCCAAAAATTAGGATAATCCAAAGAAATAATGGAAGATTCAAGAATTTAGAACATATCTGGAGGAGCATAGCCAATGGTTCCTTTTATTCCAATTGTACTAGTATTATTATGAGAGGTACCACCAATGGCGGAGACAAGTGTTGCTATGCCAAAATCACTCACATGAGCAACCATGTCATCATTCAGAAGAACATTGCTTGGCTTTAGATCACAATGAATAATCAATTGCTCACATTCTTGATGCAGATAATGTAATGCAGAAGTAACATCGATAATGATGTTTAACCTATGACCAAGGTCCAATGTTTTTGAATGCTCTGAATTTAAAATCTCAGGATGCAACCATTGTTCTAAGCTTCCATTTTTCATGTAATCAAAAACTAGAGCTTTAAATTCTTGACCTTTGTAATCTGTACTAGAACAACATGTTAAAACCTTAACTGAGTTTTGGTGTCTAATGTTTTTGAGTGCATTACATTCAACAATGAAACTCTTGCTAGCTCCGTTCTTTTGGAGGTTTAAGACTTTCACAGCAACAACATTACCTTTCGACACAAGATTTCCTCTGTACACAGAACCGAAACCTCCTGATCCAATCAAGTTTTTATCTGAGAATCCATCGGTTCCTTGATGTAATTCTTGGTATGAAACTTTAGCCAGTTGATCAATTGTTGGTGAATCAAAGGATGGTTTTTGGTTTCTTTTTTTCATCCAGTTGATGATTATAATAAGTGAAAGTACGATAAGAAAAGTAATCACACTAACTATCACTGCTATCAACCTGGAATTATGGTTTGTTGCATGTTTCCTACTGTTGATAGGGCATGATGCCAGATGCAACTCTGAAATACCTCCACAAAGCTTATTGTTTCCAATCATTGCTACATGGGTTACATTTCCAAAGACACCGTTTGTTGGTACCTCCCCTTCCAACATGTTAAAAGATACATTCAAGTGTTTTAAACCAGAGATATTCTGTATGACATTTGGAATTGATCCATAAAATTGATTTCTGGAAAGGTCTAAATATAAAAGACCTTTGAGCGAAGCCAAAGAGGACGGTATTGTTCCATTGAAGGAGTTCCCTTGCAAGAGAAGGTATTCCAAGCTTACACATTCACCAATAGTGATAGGAATATCACCAAACATATTATTTTCAGAAACATCTAGCTTACCAATATTTTTTAGCACGCCAACTTCTCTTGGCAAGCTACCGCTCAAAAAGTTCTGTGACAACTCCAATAAAATTGATAAGAAAAAAGATTAAAAATCTCTAAGGGTATGATTCCTCTAAGCTTATTTTGAGCAAGATTTAGATATTGTAGATGTTGGCAGTTTCCTATGCTTGGAGGAATACTTCCTTCAAACAAATTATGATGTAAATCCAGCCAATACAATTGGCTGAAATTGCCTATAAAGTGTGGTATATCTCCTGACAACTTGTTTCTATTCAATGTTAAATCTTGCATCTTTTGGAACTTTTTAAAAGTAGCTGGGATACTTCCTTCAAAGTGGTTTTGTTCCATTCCCAATAGAGTTAAGCCAATTAAATTGCCTAATTCTGCAGGAATTTTTCCTGATATCTGATTATCCCCAACATATAGTTCAATAAGTTCAGTGGATAAATTGCCTATGAAATTTGGCAAGTTGCCTCCAAAATTGTTATTGTTTATAGAAAGCACTTGCAACTTAGTACAATTTGTCAAAGATTTTAAAAACTCCAAATCCTTTGTTGAATTGTCGCCTAAATTGTTAATTTCCAAATTTAGCAATAGTAGATCTTTTAGCCATCCTAGAGTTGGAACTTGTCCGACAAAATAGTTTTGACTGAGATCAAATATTGTAATTGGAGATGATGCCTTTGTTATGGAAGTGGGGATTGGACCGGAGAATTGATTTCCCCCAATAGCACAAAATTGGAGATTGGGGAGGGCGTGAAACATGTTGGGTGGAAGAGAGCCATAAAAGTTATTCATTGTTAGTGTGAGCTCAATAAGTGATGAAATATTGTAAAAACAAGAAGGAATCATACCAGACAAATTGTTCGCACCCCAATTTAAAATTGTCAAGCTTTTGAGGTGACATATTTCTTGTGGAATATCTTCTTCTAAGTTGTTATATGCAAATGAAAAATCTGTTAAGCTTGAAAGATTCCCTATGAATGAAGGGATTCCTCCAGTTAATTTATTTTTCCAAATGGCCAATGATTGAAGTTTTTTCAAAGAGCCAATTTCAATTGGAATCTTGCCAATCAAATTGTTCCCTCCCAAATACAAGTCTTTGAGGTTGGAGCAATATGTGAGGTTTGTAGGAATTTCTCCGACAAGAGAGTTATTGCTGAGTAAAAGTTGCTGCAATTGTAGCCACCGACCCAACTCTTGTGGAATTTCTCCATGAAAGCTATTGTTCATGAGATTGAATTCTGTCAAAAAAGTGAGATTGCCAAGACGAGGTGATATGAATCCATGCAACTTATATCCTTCTAAGTTCAACTTTGTAACTCTTTGATGCATGAGACTGCATGTGATTCCATGCCACTTGCAGAAATGGAAGGAAGAATTCCAAGATTCAAGAGCTCCATTTGGGTCACGCTATATTGTTTCTTTGAATTTAAGCAATGCAAAATGATCTGTTTGGTTTCCTAATGCTTGTGCCACAATTTTGTTTGGGCAAAAAAGAAAATGAAGGTATACAAACAAAAGTATAGGTGACAAGAAAGAAAAAGGCTTCATTCGGTTTAGGAGAAAGGTTTATGCTATATAGTTTTGTTTGTGTTGAAAAATTATGCTGGAATAGAGAAGAAACATATGCATTTATATTCTAGTGTTAAGAGCTAGCACTGAATGGGAATTTAAATTTAAATTATCTTCGCATCCAAAAAAAATTAATGCAGAGTCAAGTCAATTGATGCATCAGACAAAGAAGAACGACATATGGGAGGCAAAGTGAATCACAAATTCACAATGTTATGTGATTATATGAACTTTTTGTTGATGATTTTTTTTGTTTGGTAGATAAAAGAAATGACAAAGTTATTAAAAACTTACATATATAAATGAGATAGTCCGAGTTCGAATACCGACCATAACGTCTGACTTAATAAGTTCAACATTAAAAAAAATATCAACGCATTATTTTCTAAGTTAGCCGGCCATTTTTATTCCTTTTATTGAAACATCAATGGTCTGCTTGTGCCAATTGTTCTTGTTACAAAACTTATTACCAGTTATCATTGTACGTGATTGATTATTTGAAAAGGAATTGTGGGATGCGTAACAAGAACAAAGTATTTTATAGAATTCTTTTTTCTTTAGTTTTTAATTCCAAGCAGTTTAGAAATAATAGTAGGAGTTAGAAAATATAAATGTGTACGTGATTGGTTCTTTGTCGTCTTTGTAAGAAGTTATTTGTGTTTTTCGTCTTGTTAGTGTTTTTGTTCGATTTAAATTGTCATATCAACTTTGATTTGATGTAAATTCAATCAATGACTTTGATATATATCGTCAATGTTACAAATCCGGATGCCTGAGTTTTTCTACATTTGAGTATTTGTAAGCTTATGTACTTTGTCATTTTATGATATTAACATGAATGTTCTGAGTTTGTTCATAAATTCAATCTTTTTATTTTTATCGAATTTGTATCTTAGAGCATCTACAATGGAGACATTCATTTTTGGGTTCTTAAATGGGTCACACATGTACACATCACCCATTTATAATTTTTTAATAGTAGTACTTAGTAAGCACTCAATCACTCCAACCCAAATCTCACACAAAGTTCACCCACTAATCAACTATTAATAATTTTATATCATTATATTTCAATTTTTTAATCTTTTATATATAATCTTTTATATATAAATATAAATGTTGTTCCACCTGTTGCACGTTCCACTTTTATATGTTACCGATCAAGATTAAATTGCATCTAAAACCACATGTATACATTTTTTATGTAGTTTATGTTTTTTAAAATTTATTTTGTGACAAATGTAGGTCATAGCTTTTTTTGTGAGAAATTGTAAGTTATATTTTTTTTACGATCTAAGTGATAGACGACAGCTATTATCGGAAAGAGCAGAAAAGCCATTTTATTTCGCCACCGTTTAACTACCACTTCAATAAATCCAAACACATCCTAAACCCTTTAGTTTAACTTCAATTTCCTTTTTCCTCTTCGATCTCACGTTGCCACTGTACACAACCATGGTAGTTTTCCTTCAACATCAGATTCCACCGCAAAAACTGTTATCTTCTCGATCCTGACACTCTTCCAATTCTTTCATGGTTTGTTCAATTTCTCTCTTCTCTTCCAATTTGGGCTCACAATATTTCTTTACTTTTGCAATTCATTAAGTTTTTGTCTTTTTGTCAATTGTTTCAAATTGGTCTCCAAGATCTGTTTTTTATACCTTCATTTATAGTATGGTTTCTGTTATTTATTAAAACAAATCTTGTTCAACGGTAAAATTCTAGCATGCCATATTGACCCTGTTTGGATAAACAGCTTAATTTGCAGCTTATACCATAAGCTATTTCTATAATAAAAGATAAAATAAAGTAATTTCTTTTCTTAAGTTATACCAAGCATGCCATTTTCTAATTTAAATTCAATGGATTGAGACTCAAATTCAATTCTTTTTTTTGGCTATTTATGTTATGTATGATTTGATGTTATGATTATGATATGATTCTAAGAAAAGAAGTAAACTTTTTTAGCTGGGTGCAGAAATTGAGGACTACAGCATATAATAGACAACAAGGTTCTAGTGCAATGGCAATGGGGGAGTTCACCGGGACCGGGAGCGAGTACGTGACCGTAGGTGAAATGCCTTCCCCAAGAGCAAATCACATGAGGAAACTTTCAGTTCTACCGCTTGTTTTTCTCATCTTCTATGAGGTATCAGGTGGACCTTTTGGTGTTGAGGATACTGTGAAAGCAGCAGGTCCTTTGTTAGCTTTACTTGGATTTTTGGTTTTTCCGTTCATATGGAGTGTTCCTGAAGCTTTGATTACTGCTGAAATGGGTACAATGTTCCCTGAAAATAGTGGTTACGTTGTTTGGGTTTCATCTGCTTTAGGTCCTTTTTGGGGTTTTCAGCAGGGTTGGATGAAATGGCTTAGTGGTGTGATCGATAATGCTTTGTATCCTGTTCTATTTCTTGATTATCTTAAGTCAGCAGTTCCGGTGTTAGGTGGTGGTTTACCTAGAGTATTTGCAACATGGGGTTTGACTATAGTTCTTACTTATTTGAACTATAGGGGTTTAACCATTGTTGGACTTGTTGCTGTTTGTTTAGGGATTTTCTCGCTTCTCCCATTTGTTTTCATGGGGTTTTTGTCGATTCCAGAAATGAAACCTGAAAGATGGTTTGTTGAGACAAACCTAAAAGACGTTGATTGGAATTTATATTTGAATACGCTGTTTTGGAATCTCAATTATTGGGACTCCATAAGTACTCTTGCTGGTGAAGTTGAAAATCCAAAGAAAAATCTTCCCAAAGGTTTGTTTTATGCTTTGATCCTGGTTGTTGTGGCATACTTCTTTCCTCTTCTGATTGGTACCGGTGCTGTTCCGGTTCAGCGTGAGTTGTGGACTGACGGGTACTTCTCTGAAATTGCTATGATCATTGGAGGAGTTTGGTTGAGATGGTGGCTTCAGGCTGCAGCTGCAATGTCAAACATGGGAATGTTTGTTGCCGAAATGAGCAGCGACTCTTACCAGCTTCTAGGAATGGCTGAGAGGGGAATGTTGCCGGAGTTTTTCACCAAGAGGTCTCGTCACGGAACGCCTCTTTTAGGGATTCTTTTTTCAGCCTCTGGTGTAATTCTACTATCATGGCTTAGTTTTCAAGAAATTGTAGCTGCAGAGAATTTCCTGTACTGTATTGGAATGATTCTGGAGTTTATTGCATTCATATTGTTGAAGATCAAACACCCGAATGCCCCTCGGCCTTACAAGGTACCAGGCGGAACGGCCGGAGCAATTATCATGTGCATCCCTCCGACAATTTTGATATGTGTGGTATTAGCTTTCTCCTCCCTCAAAGTATTTCTTATAAGCGTCGTTGCTATGGCAATTGGTCTTGTGATGCAGCCTTGTCTTAAATTTATGGAGAAAAAGAGATGGATGAAGTTCTCACACAGTCCTGAGCTACCTGATTTTGTCAATGGAGAGGACACTCAATCTTTGGTGCAATAAATTTGAACTGTTTCAATCTGTTTCGGTAATAATGTGGAAAGGTTGTACTCTTTATGGTCCTTCAACCATAACAGTTAAACTTGTCACCTTATCCAACACAACCACCATCAAAGGGCAGCTTTGTATTTCATGCTTTTGACACTTTAGCTATTTATCTGTCTGTCTGTAGTTTTTTTTGGTACCATCTATGTCTGTAGTTCTGTAGATGAGATGTCAGTTAGAAACTTGGAAGCTAGTATTTAGAATGTCTTTATTTTTGTTTGGTTCCCTGCATCAAATATGTTATGTATACAAAATTTATATATTTTGAACAATAATAAAATGATGTTGAGCAATTTATTTCAGCTGCCATTGTGTAAATGTTTTCATATTCTTGTAGTTATAGTTAAGTCTTAAGATTAACTGTAGTTATTGTACTAGAAGGGTTTGCATGTGTTATCACAAATAAAAAGGGTGTACATGTTTGTTGTATATTTTGTGTACAAAGTTCATTTCTCTGTTTGGGACTTTGGGGGTACGGATACAGACGAGCAGGCTTGTGTCCCCCTTATACAAGAATAGGCTAAATTGCACCGAGAGCTGTTACCTGTTATCATAATTTCTGTTCAAATGTAGTACTTTTTCAGTTTTGTGTGTGTAAATCTGAATGTTATTGAAGTAAAGATGAGCTCAGAAGCTCTGCAACGATGGAATAGCAAATTAAAGGATAAACCAGAGTCAAAGACTCCTAGTTAGAGCTCTAAGAAAACATGAATTCAAAATTTCTGTTAACATTTTTAAATTTTAGAATATATCTGGGATTTTTGAAAATGTAAAAACATTGTTTGTATTGTTTCTATAATTGCATTCTTAGTTTATCTTTCAACTTCTCTATGTTGCAATTGTCTCACTACATTAGTCTTCATCTCTTTATTTGCAATTTAAAATGAACACAGCTTTTAAAAAATGAAAATGAAAATATTTTGAGAAAATAAACATGTATTAGAATTAACCTTTTCTTTTTTAAAAATATATAAAATATCACCTTGTATTTACTTTATTTTTTTTTTTTAACTATTGTTATGAAAGAAGTTTCCATGACCGTTCAACGGTGAATAATATTCATTGGATACATGGTGAGTGCAAGATGAATCCTTCTTTTTATTTTAAAGGCTTAAATATGAAAATGGTCCCTGCAAATATGTGGCGTTTTGGTTTTAATCCCTGTGAAAATATTTTTTTGGTTTTAGTCCCTGTAACTATATAAAATTTGGTTTTGGTCCTTGGTATTTTGTTTTAATCCTTGTAAAATTATTTCATATTGAAATTGGTCCCTATAATATTCATTTTAGTCCTCACTTTGAGGGACTAAAATCAAATATTCTACATATTACAAGGACCAAATCCAATATGAATCAATTTTACAAGGACTAAAACAAAATATCAAGAACCAAAACCAAATTTTTTATATTTGCAGGGACTAAAACCAAAAAAATATTTTTACAGGGATTAAAACCAAAATGTCAGATATTTGCGGGGACTATTTTCATATTTAAGCCTATTTTAAATGCATAGGTATGTTTGACACTTGAAAATTTAGCTTTGCAAGACTTGTTTAATGACACTCAAAATCAATATCGTATTAAATTAGGTAAACGAATACTCTCTCTGTTCCAAAATGTAAGTAAAAATTAGTTAACATAAGTTGATGTATTTGGTATAATTTTGAACCAAATAAATCAATTTTTGTTGACCAATTTTTGCTTTTATTTTGGGACAGAAGAAGTACATCAATATTGAAGAACTTATGAACTCGTAATCAATTCTAAGATAAGCTTACAATTTTTAACTTTTTATACTATACAAGTTTGTACAAGATAAAAAAAAGGCTTAACTACACTTTTGGTCCTCGCATTTTGACCAGTTCACGAAAATGGTCATGCCTCTTTCAAATCGAACAAAACCGTCCCTAAACTATATGTTTTTTGCAGTTTTAGTCCTACCTCATATTTTCAACTCTAGAAACGCAGAGAAATGGCAGTTTTAGACCTACCCCCTATGCTCAACCATGAAATAAACAAGGAATAAAACATGTGGGTACAATGAATCTACTTTATTTATTCAGCACACTAACAAAAAAAAAACCTAATTTGAAACATATCTTAGAAATTAGTGTTTTTTGCTTATTGTGTTGAATAAAGTGGATTCCTTGTACCCACATGTTTTATTCCTTGTCTATTTCATGGTTGAGCATAGGGGGTAGGTCTAAAAATGCTATTTCTTTGCGTTTTTGGAATTAAAAATAAGAGGTAGGACTAAAACTGCAAAAAATATATAGTTTAGGGACAGTTTTGTTCGATTTGAAAGAGGCATGACTATTTTCGTGAGCTGGTCAAAATGCGATGACCAAAAATATAAGTGTAATTAAGCCTAAAAAAAATCATCCATTCATCTTAGTTTTGGAATCTACAAACATAGCCAACAATTTGCAAAACATTATTTAATGAAGTTGTTAATGAATTATATCAAATCTAGTTGTATCTTTTTTATTTGTATAAGGTGTATCGATTAACCATACTTTTGCACATCGTTAATATCAAATATTTGAGGCTCTCCATACAAATATTCTATTGCATTGTCATGATTGACATATTACATTTTTTTTAAGGAATGATTGACAAATTACATGTTATGAAGCATTCGATTATGACTGACAATGAGTTGTTTGAATTATAGCAACGCATTGAGCTATCCTACACGGACAATGAGTTGTTTGAATTATGTACAATATTATTTAACCACTTGATAATTATATCATATAGTGCCCATATATTTCTTTCAAAAAAAAAATCATATATTGCCCATAGTAAAATTATATCCTATACCGAGAAGTTTCAATAACTATGAAAAAATGAAAAAAAATATTATAATTTTTTATCATGTATTAACAAGAAAATATTATAACTTTTTATAATTATGAAATAATGAAATAAATATTATGATTTAGATTATGTACAAAATTACATATTTACTCCTTAAAAAAGAAATTACATATTTACTTTTTAATGGTTGAATATATTTTTACTATGTACTTATAAATAACTGTATTGTAGTCACCCGTGTGTAGCACGGGATGATACTCTAGTATTATTAATGTTGTTTTAATCCCCACTCATTTGACCTAATACATGAAATTTAGGTCCTAACTCAGTTTTTTAATCCTAAAAATGATGAATTTTGGTCCCAAAATTGGTGATTTATTATTTAGCATAAGTGATAACTCTTATATTTTCTCTCCTGATTCGAAATTGAGGTTAAAATTTACCATTTCTAGGCTAAAAATCTGGATTGAGAAAACAATCTACAAAAATATTTAAAATTGGCTGTCAAAAACTCGGATTTTCATTAACAATATCAATAATCCAAAAAGAGTTAAATAGTGATATATTTTATTGAATGTTATTTTTTCTTTTGACCGAAAAAAAAAAGATTTCCATTCATTAAAATTGATAAAAATTACATTGATCGAGAACATTAAAAATCCCAATGTCACTAAAAATAAAGATGATGAATTTGTGAACAAACTTACAACACTCAAGGTTATGTCAAAAAACGAAAAAAATACCTACAAATGTGACAAACTAAATGTTTCTGGAGTACATATGTCTCTGAGTTGGTAATGTTGAAGACGCCAAAATCATTATCGAATATGTAATGAACATCGAACAAAGAGAATTTGTTAGCATGGATCGAACGAACATTGCAACAAGACGAAAAAAATCAAATAACCGCTCACCAAGACGATGAACAAAACAACATCTTTGCAGTTAGATGATGAAACCACGAAGAAAACACAAGAAAATCTAAAACTTTGTACAAACCAGTTATTTAAATAGAAGGAGAAAACAAAAACAATCGAGAGGGGGTGATTTTGGACCAACAATGATCCCAAATCACCCCTTTCTTGGATGAATCAAGGATGAAGGAGAAAAGAAATATGAGTTGAGGCTAGGTATAAAGATAGATGTGGGTAACCCTAAACCTATATAGATTTTTATGAATCTACAAATCTTATCGCAATGGTTTAGGCTTTAATTACAACTTGCAATGGAGTTTGATTGTGATTCCATATATGAATGTTGATTTCTGAATTTTATTGTGTTTTTTAAAAGAGAAATGATATTTGTACAACCATTTTATGACAATTTTTTGACAACTCTCATACTCACATTATGTCTTATTCTTTTTTGAGCAATGTTATTTGAACATCAATTTGATTGACAACCATATTTTTACAAAGAAAATTATGTATTGACGCGAAAACCAAAGCAACAGAGAGAGAAAGTAAAAATATAATGTGAGTATGAGAGATAAAGTTGTCACAAAAGTTGTTAGAAAATGGTTTTACAAATATCATTTCTCTTCTCATTTTTTCCTCTCCATTGTTTTTGACCAATGAAAAGAAAGAAAAATAAAATTGCTAAAAAAATTGTCTCAAACAGTTGATCAAATATCACCACTAACTTACCAACATTGTGGTCATGCCTAGATTCTGTGTGTATTTTATTTAATACTAGACCATTGACCCGTGCTGACGCCCGGGTCATATAAGAGAACAAATACAGCGGAAATAAGAAGTAAAAACTTTACTTGAATCGAAAAAATAGTATGATTCAATTCATAAAATTAATTGCCGCAAACGTTTTTAATGTACAATATTAAACAATTTTCATGACATCAACCCTATTACGGTAACATGACATATAAATTTGATGGCATAATTTATTGACGAAAAGAAAATCCAACGTTTGTCGAAATAGAAAAAGTACCGATATGAAATAAAAACAATGCAAAACAAAGTGCTACACGTTACGAAAAACTTCTCTGTAGACCACATTAGATGTCACATTAGTATCTTGACCGTCTTCATCATTGATCAGTATCTTTAAACCATCCCTTGAAGTAACCCTCGATATTGTGACATACAATTGTCCATGTGAAAAAACAAGAGACGGTAGATAGACACCAACATTTTTTAAAGACTGACCCTGACTCTTGTTAATAGTCATTGCAAATGAGACAGACAACAGAAACTGCCAAAAGGATGCCTTTTTCTTTTTCTTTCTGACCAAAGGATGCATTTTTCTAATTGTTTCTTGTCAAGACTACTTGAACGACACTAAGTTGCAGAGTACACAAAAATCATACTTAAAACAACCAATGCTACAACAACTTTCTAAATAGCAGTTTTAACATTGTGAAAAAAAATAGCAGTGCAATAAAAGCAAGACAGCAAACAGCAAATGTGCTAAGCAAATTACTCTTGAGAAATTACTAAGTTATGGAAACAGCAAACAACACTATTGTAAATGTGCTGTTTCGAAAGTTGTTGAATAGTTTTTTCAAACAGCACTACGAAGTTTTTTCAAAAGTTGATGAATAGTTTCGAAAGTTTTTTCAAACAGCCCTATACATATAGCAAACAGCAAACAACACTATACATATAGCAAACAGCAAACGTTCGTGATAGGAATAACAGAAATTTGCCAAGAATAGTTGTTGAAAAATCCCTATAGAGTTAGTGGATGAAAAACGTATCACTGCCTAAAAAATTATAATGTTGTTTGATTTTTCCTATGTCTGTACAACTTTCGAAACAACACTATTCAATTTTAGAAACAACATTATAAATATTATACAGTACAACGAAAAGGAAAGTATACTCACAGTTTCAAAGTCGTACTCGACGATGTATGTTCTGTACTTCACTTGTAGGTTGTTGATTGCCTTGTCATATTCTGAAACTGGGTTTTTGAGTAGAGGACCTATCAAAAACGAAAGTGAAATTTCTGTTATGTATA
>Ga0228710_1007367_pt1 | contig 16270 bp, 13 predicted proteins | sample MedpolnodulmetaG_FD_177995 | JGI IMG/M metagenome (GOLD analysis project Ga0228710, IMG submission 177995) | Root nodule microbial communities from Medicago polymorpha collected in Santa Monica, California, United States - pink nodules | ecosystem: Host-associated > Plants > Roots > Nodule... | reverse complement strand
GAACTCACTCAGACTCTGAACTACTTCAGACTCTGAACCTGAGGACAGTTATCTAGAACGTAAAAGAAGAAGTTTCCAAAAACACAATTCAACCCCCCCTTCTTGTGGTTTTTCTCACCTTCAGAGATGGCTTACTAGCAGAGGGCATAATGATGTGCACCATTACTGCTTACGGCTTGATCGCTTAGAGGTGGATGATGTGAGGTTTTGTACTTATGGTGATCACAGAGGAGTGCGCCCTTTTCAGATTCTGTGCACTTACTCGGGATGACTAATGTGCGGGAACCAGAGGGTGTACCGTCATTTACCTGAGCGGGTAAAGAGGCAGTTTGAGTTTGTACAGGACATTCCCAGACATCCGTCCTATGCCGCTCAGATGCCTCCGCATGTGCTGACCACTGTGTTGCGAGACGCTCAGCCATGGTTATACCCTCATTGGATACATAGGTGTGAGAGACCATGGCTTGGTATGCCAAAGCCTCTCACCCTCGTATTCTCCCACCTGATGAAGGATCTCCTCCCAGACCGGTGAACGTGGAGCAGATCATAGAGGAGGAGCATGCCAGAGAGATGCCCGACACACTGACGATCATCCGGGATGTGATGCATATAGCTGACGATATTGTGGCCAGGAGCGGCGAGATGACTAAAGAGGAGATTGTCCAGGAGGTGATGCAGATAGCCAGTACTAGTCGCCTTGCCCTTACGTATCAGATTGCCAGATGGCGTAGGGGGCAGAGGCATGGTAGGCAGCAGGGTTGAGTATGATTAGGATTTTTTTTTTTATGTACTTTTTGACTATGATGATGGTGATGTATAATTATGACATGTTCCGTACATTTTCGTATTTCTATGACATTTTCCGGCATACCTTTTATATTATTTCTTTAGGTACCAATTGGTTTTAATTTTATCTTGTTCCTGTTAAATATTGGATGAATTTGTTTAGGTACCAATTGGTTATTGGATGAAAATTTTAGATGAATTTTCAATTGGTTATTGGATGAAAATATTAGATGAATTTGGTTAGAAGAGACATTGGAAAATGAGCCAGACACGTAGCGGCAGTTAACTACCGTTGAACCCAGCGGCAATTAACTGTTGCCGGCTTGGTAAACGGTTGTTAACTGCCGCTGGGGGCATTTAGGTATTTTACTTGTGTCAATGTGAACTTATCAATGTCAGAAAAACAATTTTCATGCACTAAACATATAATATATACCCATAGCATTACAACACTAACAAAATGGAAAGCGCGCCCTAATGGTTTTCTTGGTATTGTTATTCAACGTGCCATGGGTTCAACTCTAAGCGATGGCAGTTTGGGCCTAATTTTTTTCTTATTTTTTTAGAACACTCGTAATTTTTGGCATATACTTGTCGTATAAAATCGCAAAGTTCTAACAACAATCAATATAATTATTCTCTAAAAATAAAATAAAAAAGACAAACATTATAAGTATAGTTTTTTTTTTCTCTTCTAATTTTTTTTAGAGGCCTAATTTTACTAAGAGAGTCGGGCCTCCAATTTCACAAGGACGGCCCTGTCCGCCTATATGCGTTACCATTTGTATGTTCCATTTTTTTTGTTTTTATCCGCGAGCGGTACCGCTTCTTGTACAACTCGTCGTGAATAATATTAACTCATTAAAAAAAATGTGAATTATGATAGTGAGATGCTAAATGTGAATTGCAAACAGCAAATTTACACCGGGAGGGTTAACTAAATGACAGAAAATTTACACCTTCCTCACATGTGGCTGATTACTATTTCAATCATAAACTCATTTGGCTTGACCGTGCATATAGAAATCAGTAAGAACCATACATAAGCATTATGTAAATTTTGCACATTTTCATTCAATATAAAATTGCTTTGTTTTCAACAATATGTAACTCTGAACATCTGTATTTTATGCAAGTGTAATTAGTTACTAACTTTTTTCAAGGATTGGCTTGGGAAACCAAGAGAGACACAATGAAATGTTGTTTTATCAGTTTGGTGTAGAATTTTATTTGAACATCTGTATTGCAGAATTTTATGTAACTCTGAACATCTGTATTTTATCTGAATTTTATGTTGTAGAATTTTTCAAGTGTATTTTATGTAACTCTGAACATCTGTATTGCAGAATTTTATCATGATCATTTCAAAACAATGAACAAATTGTCAAGTTCATCACTCATCTATCAAGGTGTAGGAAAAGAATAAAGTGTAAAAGCTAAAATCCAGCATCTCTGTGAAGTTTCAAAACTGCTGCAATATTTATCAAAACTACTGTAATATTTCAAAACTACTACAATATTTATCAAAACTACTATTGTGGAGAAAACTACTTTATCAGAATTCACAGTGAACGAATTAATGTTGTCATGAATATTTAGAAATTGGTCCATACTAAGCCTAATTAGGACAAATTAATAATAAGGTTAAGAGCAAAAATCTTTTACAGTCTTTTAATGTTGTCAATGTCATGAATATTTAGAAATTGGCAAGGGTAAAAGTGGGTAATAGTGAATCGACTGGTGTGGAAGAGAAGAGCAGCAAGGTGGTTTATTATGTGAGGACGTCAGTAAGGAGGGTGAGAGGGGCGGTGATAGGAAGAGGGGAGATGATGTGTTTAATAGACGGCGGCACCGGGAGACATGGCGGCGAGGGCGACGACAGAAGGGAGACATGGCGGTGAGTGGGATTGAGAAAGATGAACTGTGATACAAGAGAAGAAGAGAAAAGCGCGTGTGTTCTCAATTATTATTTTTTATTAAAAAAACTGATGTTCTGTTTATTTTTAATCTGAACCATTGGATCCATTTTTGCTACGTGTCATTCATCCAAGACCCTAAATGAGGTAAATAGAGCTGATGGTAAATGGAGCATACCCAAACTCCCAATTTGGGGTGTATCCAATGGAATGAAACTTTATAATTTAAATATTACTATTTTATCCCTACCCTAATACATCTTCCTCTCCAATTTGTTCATTCTCATGTTTCTTCTTTTATTCACTGTTACGAACAAACATCCTTCCTGCACTGTTACGAACAAACATCCCTATCTTAATAATAAAGAGAGTACTATTCAATACAAACTAACATCCTTCTCCACTGTTACGAAAAAAATCCATGATTAATCACTCTTGTATAGATAAAAAGAGGGCTCATTTGTTATGTTTACTATATCCTAACCCAAGTTTTTGCTATGCTCATTTTTTTTAGTTGAAACTTTGCTACGTATGTCTTTTTTCAGTGTATATTCTTTTTTATTTTGCTCTAAAGTGTTACATTTTTATGTTTCCTCCTGATTTGGTGAATTTTTTTAGCGTTGAGAAAAAAAAAACTTTCCCAATTTCTTGCATCAGTGTACTCTATATATTTTGTTGTCTTAATTGAATACTTTTTATTCCATTTCTTTTGAAGAAAAAAAATAGTAATGTTTTATTACGTAATAATATGATTTTTTAAATAAGGGTAAAAATGGAATTAAAAAATTATACCTTGTTCCATTCCGTCCAATTTTCAAAAAATGGAACGGAGACATTTCACAACATATCCAAAACAATGGAATGAAATCTTTGTTCCATTCCGCTCCGTTCCATTATGCTTCATTCCGTTCTGCTCCGTTTTGTTCCATCAATCCAAACAGAGCCTAAGGATCTTAGTAAAACCAAGCTGTATAATAAAATTTTGCGTTTGTTCTCATTTTATTTTTATTTCTCATTTTGTTCAAGGAATATGAGAACTTGTCCAAATTTTGTCTATTAAAGATAAAAACTAAAACCTAGAATTTTGGAGAGAAAGACTTGACACAAGCATTTAGACGTATCATTTAAGCACAAGTATATTTCATTTAATTATTTTTTTGGAGAGAATTTCATTTAATTATTTGAAAAGAAATATTATTTAATTATTTTCTCTCTCTATATTTTTTCAATTATGTATTTGTGTTCAAACTAAATGCTCAAACCCATGTGCCCAATTAAGTATTTTTCAATTTTGGAAGGGTGAAAATATCCCATTTTATTTTTTAGACACTAAAATCAAAATTTACAAAATTTTTATAGACCAAAAATTAATGTAACCATTTTGTTAGATACTCCATTTATTATTTAACAAAAAACCAGTCAACTTTAATTTTAATTTTATTTTGGATTGAAGTTTACATTTATTATTTTCCCTAAATTCAAAGAAAACCGAAAGCAACAGAGTCATATTTACTTACTCCAGCTGGTGTTTCCTTTTTCCCAATGCAAAAGAAAGAAAACGCACAAAGGAGTGTGACGTGTAAGCTTTTGACAAGTACTTTTTGTGTGGGACCAAAGTCAAAACTCAAAACACACACAACAACCTTGGCTTGTACAACAACACTACGCATAGTGTGCATATACACTGTTCAATAAAGCAAAGAAAAAGGAGCTTCTCTGTATATTTTATGCATAGATTCATGAAATCCTAACCCCACACAACCAGACAAACAAAAAACACACATAACTATTCTAGAGTCTAGACCCTATCCACCATGAATATGTTTTTAAAATTAAAATAATTATATTAATGATTGTTTTAGATTAAAACCCAATTTTGTATCCAATTAATCCATCATATTTTCATGCAAAAGGCAAAAATATTCTTCTATTTTTTTGTGTGACTGTAGAAAAAATTATGAAAAAACAAATTAGTTCTTTATTCTTATATTTTTTTTATCTAACACACCAATTCTCAAAGAATTATGTTATGGTAATTCTGAGTTTGACTAGTAAATAAATAAAATTTGATATTTTAGTGATCCTCTTAGATGAACATTTTAATATTCCAAATTTTTCTTGAACACATATGTTCTCATATTATGTAATTTTTTATATTTCATTATTTTAAAGTAAATCTAAATTTTAATTTAATTTTTTATCAGTATAGATATTACTTTCATTTATTATTTTAGATAAACACAATGAAATAATTTATTTTATATGAAGAAAATTATCGGTCTTTCATAAGGACTTAATTAAATTGACAATGTTGAATCTTTTTTTTGAAAACTTGGTATATGGTCCAAAAATCAATTATGAAACATTGAGATAAAACATTTTAAAATTCACACAAATTGACATCGAAAATTTTTGATTATAAAACATTGAGATAAACATATTCTAAAATCTTAAAGCAACACCATCATACCAATCCAATGCATTGATAATATCGCTATTATTAGATTAAACATATTTTATAGAAAAATAAAAACTACCGGTCAAAAACAAAGGGAAGAAGAAAATTGATTTTAAATATTATTTTAACTAAATCAAAAGTAAAATTGTAGTAACATCTTGTCAGATGCAAGAGCCAAGACAAGTTCTTTAACTTTCTCTCTCTACTCTTTCTTCACTTTTCATCTCCTCTCTCTCTCTCATATTGAGAGAGAAACTAAGCTCCATTGCTTCAGCTTTTCTTTACAAAAATCTTTCACGCCTCAAAAGAACTCAGCTCCATTCTGACAAGGTATGTATACTCTCTTCACTTTTCTTTACACCTTCACCATTTTCACTTCTTCAACATTACTCTCTTTCTTTTATTACTTTCTTCTTTTTTTTTTTACTGAAAGATTTTTACATGCACAGTTGTGTAAAGATTTAGAGTTTCTTGTGTGTGTGTTTGGTGTGACAAGTGATAGTGTTTGGTACGCAAAGTATGCATTTATTTTTTATATTTTTTTTATATTTTCTGTTTTTAGCAAATATTTCTGGGAAAACTTGATGAAATTGGAAGATCACTTATCAAAGTGTTCATATTTGTTTACTCATTGCTTAATCTCAGAATGCTGAAAGTTTCAACCTTTGAAATGTTACATTTTAATTTTATTATTATTTGTTATTACTATTATGCTGCATTTTACTTGTATATTCTGTTCATATGTTTTTTAGTTTTAGTTATAATTTTTGTTTTTTTTATGTATTACTTGCAGGTTGAACGATCAGATCTTGTAGCTTGAGAGAAAGCTTTTGGTTTTCTTCAACATTTAAGCCTTGGAACTCTGTGTGAAATCAGAGATCTAGGTTTGTCATTAGTTTTTACTGTGTTTAAGCTTTTATCACTATTAATTAGTAGCAATAATTTTTTGAGTTTAAGCTGTTTTTCCTTGTTTGTATATTTTTTTAGTTGTATTTTCATTTGTTAGTGTCATTTATTTATTTATGTAACACTGACACTTCAGATTGTAGGTGTATGTTGGGTATAGTGTCACACTTTGACATGATACCGAGACATGTAGTATTTTTTTTAGCTACTGAGACATGTAGTTACATACTTACATTAATCATTTATACATATTTTTTTAAATTATTATCGGTGTCTACATGTATGTGTCAGGTGTTTGTTTCGGTGTTTGTAGTTTATTAATTTTCACAAAATTTTAGGTGTTTGGATTTGGTAACTTGTAACAGCTGTTTGACTGTTATATTGTTGTTTTTTTAGGCTTCTGAAGTTGGTGATTTGTACAGCAACATCTTAGTTTATCTGGAATTCGTTCTGTCATTGTTTGAGCAGCGAAAATGCAGAGGCCACCGCCTGAAGATTTTCTGTTGAAAGAGACCAAACCCCATCTTGGAGGGGGAAAAATCTCTGGCGACAAACTAACCAGCACCTATGACCTTGTTGAGCAGATGCAATACCTTTATGTGAGGGTCGTTAAGGCTAAGGATTTGCCTTCAAAGGATGTTACCGGAAGTTGTGATCCGTACGCTGAAGTTAAGCTCGGGAACTATAAAGGAACTACTCGGCATTTTGAGAAGAAAACCAATCCTGAATGGAATCAGGTTTTTGCTTTCTCGAAGGACCGCCTTCAGGCCTCGGTGTTGGAGGTTACTGTGAAAGATAAGGATGTTGTGAAGGACGACTTCATTGGTCGTGTGTGGTTTGATTTGAATGAGGTTCCGAAACGGGTTCCCCCAGATAGTCCTTTGGCGCCACAATGGTATAGATTGGAGGATAGAAAGGGTGATAAGGTTAAGGGAGAGTTAATGCTGGCTGTTTGGATGGGTACACAGGCTGATGAAGCATTTCCGGAAGCTTGGCACTCGGATGCCGCGACTGTTAGTGGAACCGATGCTCTTGCAAATATTAGGTCGAAAGTTTATTTATCTCCTAAGCTTTGGTATTTGAGGGTTAATGTGATTGAGGCACAAGACTTACAGCCAACTGATAAGGGTAGATATCCGGAAGTTTTTGTGAAGGCTATTTTGGGGAATCAGGCATTGAGGACTAGAATCTCTCAGAGCAGGAGTATCAATCCGTTGTGGAATGAGGATTTAATGTTCGTTGCTGCAGAACCATTCGAGGAGCCGCTGATTTTGAGTGTGGAAGACAGAGTTGCTCCAAACAAAGAAGAAGTATTGGGGAGGTGTGCAATTCCTTTGCAGTTTATGGATAGGAGACTCGACCACAAACCGGTGAATACTAGGTGGTTTAATCTTGAAAAACATATCATTGTAGAAGGGGAAAAGAAGAAAGAAATTAAATTTGCAAGTAGGATTCACATGAGGGTTTGTCTAGAAGGTGGTTATCATGTTTTGGATGAATCAACTCACTACAGCAGTGATCTTCGCCCGACGGCCAAACAGCTCTGGAAATCTGGAATTGGTGTTCTTGAAGTTGGGATATTGAGTGCTCAGGGTTTGATGCCAATGAAAAATAAAGATGGGAGGGGGACAACTGATGCTTATTGTGTAGCGAAATATGGGCAGAAGTGGATTCGAACAAGGACAATCATTGATAGCTTTATGCCGAGGTGGAATGAGCAATATACTTGGGAGGTTTTTGATCCTTGCACTGTGATTACAATTGGTGTATTTGATAATTGTCATTTGCATGGTCCTGACAAAGCTGGAGGTGCAAAAGATGCAAGGATTGGTAAGGTAAGGATTCGTCTTTCGACACTCGAGACAGATCGGGTGTACACACATTCCTATCCACTCCTAGTTCTTCACCCGAATGGTGTGAAGAAAATGGGTGAAATTCAATTGGCTGTGAGGTTCACTTGTTCTTCTTTGCTCAACATGATGCACATGTATTCACTACCTCTGTTGCCAAAGATGCACTATATACACCCATTGACTGTTAGCCAGCTTGACAGTTTGAGGCATCAAGCCACTCAGATAGTTTCAATGAGGCTGAGTCGTGCTGAGCCGTCGCTGAGAAAGGAGGTAGTTGAGTATATGCTTGATGTTGGTTCCCACATGTGGAGTATGAGAAGAAGCAAGGCTAATTTCTTCAGAATCATGGGAGTATTGAGTGGACTAATTGCTGCGGGAAAATGGTTCGATCAAATTTGCAATTGGAAAAATCCAATTACAACAGTTCTGATTCATATCTTGTTTATAATATTGGTCATGTATCCTGAACTTATCTTACCTACAGTTTTCCTTTACCTCTTCCTGATTGGAATTTGGCACTATAGATGGAGGCCAAGACACCCTCCTAACATGGACACTCGGCTCTCTCACGCCGATTCAGCTCATCCGGATGACCTTGATGAAGAGTTCGACACATTCCCGACTTCACGGCCTTCTGAAATTGTTCGGATGAGATATGATCGACTAAGAAGCATAGCTGGTAGGATACAGACTGTGGTTGGCGACTTAGCTACTCAAGGGGAAAGGCTGCAGTCTTTGCTGAGCTGGCGTGATCCAAGAGCAACGGCACTGTTTGTGATTTTCTGTCTGCTTGCTGCTACTATACTGTATGTGACTCCATTCCAAGTTGTGGCCCTTCTGACTGGAATTTATGTGTTGAGACATCCGAGGTTCCGTCATAAGCTTCCGTCGGTACCGCTTAATTTCTTCAGGAGGCTGCCTGCAAGAACTGATTGCATGCTTTGAAGTTTGAATCCTCAACAAAGGACAGTGCAGAGTGGAGATTCATTGTTTAGCTCCAGATTTTTATTATCTTCTTCTGAAGACAGTAGATTTTGTTGATTTATTAGTATTGTCCATCATTATGTCATAGGGTTTTATGTTTTGGCTTTTGAACTTCATAGTATATCTGTAATTTTGTAGGGTTTGAGCTGAAATTATCTTCTGAATTACTTTCATGCTTAATCAGATTTAGTAGTTTTTCTCAATGGGGAATTGGTTGAATTGTTATGGTGATGGTAGTAAGTTCTGTTTAATATTTTTTATAAAGACTTTTTTAAGTTTCTCGTTGATGCATTACTTTTTTTGTTCAAAGATGAGTTTCTTTTAAAATAGGTGTGCATGTTTGGATCGGTCCGGAGTTTGGCAAAAACAATGTATGTCATGGTAATTTTGACAAAAGTTACACTTTTGAATTTTGACAATAATGGTGTCACTCATTGTCAATCCAAACATGCACGAAACTGGTCAACCACGGTCTATATAAGGGCTTGGATCCTTGTTTGATATAAACGAGAGGATCCAAATCCTTATCTGCGATAGTTTAATACGCAGTTGAACTTGAATGTACTAGCTTGCATGACTATTTTTTTACATACATCGATGAGGAATACGTGAAGTTTTTAGTTTAATTAATAGTAACATGTTTGATGAATGCATGTGGGGTTACCGTTTTATGTGGACAAATGACACTAAATTATACAGTACCTCCCTCTGTCCATTTTACCAAGGTAGATTATTTATATCAAGTTGCATTTGTTTTTGCTTGGATTCGGAGTTTAGGGGCAAATATTCGAATGTCGACAGACATAGATCGCTGCAGCAATAACTGATTTTTTTTTTATGCCATTGTATTGATTTTAACTAGTATTTTTTGTTTGTTTGAAGAACTGATAAAATATTAGCTTATGGGACTGATAAAATCGTGTCTCAATCTCCCCTAGATTTCGGGTGAAAAGTGGAACAATTGTGTTATTTAGACGAGAAATATACTTCAGCGCACCTAACACCTCACTTTTTGTATACACACAATAAGGAATTCTGCTCTTTAACTGACATTTTTGCTCATTCCCAACTGAAATGACAATTTTACCCCTATATGAGTTAACTCACGTCGGTACAAAATTCTGCGCGACTTACCTTGAGTTGCGTGAGTTAACTCACGCAATTTCTGTGCTCGTACCAGAACAGGCAGTAGTGTCTTGTTCCTTAATTTCCTCCATTCCTTCATTCATACATACTTCCTCTAAAAAAATACATTTTTTCATCGTTTATTCAAACATTCATTAAATCATGCATTCATTAATCATAATTTAGAAACGCAATTTTAACGAAAATTAACTAAAATGTCATAAAGAAGCGCAAATGTAAATATATTACATCCAAATTCGACAAAATGTCATAAAAATACTACAAATATAAATAAGTCATAAAATAAGACTCTATTGTTGCTTCTCGCGCGGACTCCTCTTCCTCTGTGGAACCGGCACCTCGTCAAACACGATATAATCCGACCGCAGACCCTCCAAAATGCTGAAAAAAAGAGTGGATTTGAAGCCACCTCTGGAATCTCCATGGCATGCTCCACTATGGCTCTCATGCTGCTGATGACCTGCAATGGATCAGGAGGATGTCTGACCCACTCCTGCTCAACAATAACTTCCTGGTAGACAGGTCTGGGAGCTACGTACTCAGGAATGGGAGCAGGGTTGACGATAAGAGGATGGGATACACGGTAGAACCATTTAATGCACCCCTCGTCCTCCGGGACCGGCTCACCCTTTTCCTGCTGGCCAAGGACATGGACAACAAACTCCAAGAAGGCAGTAGCCACCTCTGCTGGAGCAAGAGGCACAATCGTCGTAGGAGGTCTGGAAACGGTCTGAACATAGCCGTACTGCCTCAGAACCCGCTCCGGCAAGTGATGCACCATCTTTTGTTTGTCGGCCATGATCCATCCGGAGTACCAGCACACGTTCTGAAAAGGCGTCACGTCTCGTCGGTGCTCGTACGGCCTCCAGATGACATGACAATACTCCATCGAATCCATCAAACCTCTAAAATGATCAGCATCAGCAAACCGCCTTTTAGGTCTCCATCTATCCACATACGGGTTCTCCCGTTCGTAATCTTCATATTTCTTCCTTGGAACGACATGTCTGAAGTGAGCTATAATCAATCCCTGCAAACACAAAGAGACAAATTTATATCAGCACACAAGTATCATATAAAAAATTATACATTTACGATTAACTTAAAAAAATAAGCAAAAAATATATTACCACAAGCAAGGTCATGTAACCAACGACGCCAACATGTGAGTTGGAGGTAAGAGAAAGCTGCTCATACAAGAAAGAAAGTCCCATCCTGCCCCATGACCCCTTGCCTAAGTCATCCAAATTTCGAATCGCAAACAGCCACAACAGATAAATGGTTTTGTTGTTCTTGCCGGCAAAAAGGGTGTAGCCAAGCAAGAGCAACAAAAACGCCTTAACACAGGCGGGCCTAACACGACTCTGCTCCACCTCCTCCTTCTATGATAAATCCTCCCCCACCAAATGGTTACACCTATTCAAGAGTTGCTCATAACGCTCTTTCAAGGTTGTGTAAGTGACATGAGCACCATAATTATTACTCACCTGCTCCACCGCTTCCTCCACCGGAAACAATAGGTGATTCACCATAAGCTCTACACCATGTTCATGATCTAAATCCTCCTCCTCAATGATCCGTCCAGCGATGAGGATGTCTAGAAGACAAGCCACATCATCTAGTGTGATGGTCATCTCCCCAACAGACAGATGGAAGCTGCTGGTCTCCTCATGCCATCTCTCAGTCCTAACACAAACTAGCCCGTGAGAGATGCTTTCGTACCTAGTCAGAAGGAGGAGCCTTAGACCGGATGTATTCACTAGCTCACAGAACCAAAGGTTATCGTCTACCGGCAACGGAAGTGACAAGGCAGAAAGCTTAAGTTTCCTCCCGTGCGAGACGCCGGTCACCTTACGCTCCGCTTGCAACTGAAATACAAAAAAATAAATTAAATAAGTTAAATAAACATGAAATATTCTAAGTAAAAAATAATTGTCACGTATTCTAACAAACACCGTTAAAAAAAACAATACGTAAAATAAACATGAAAAATTCTAAGTAAAAAATTAATGTCACGTATTCTAACAAACACCGTTAAAAAAACAATACGTAAAATAAACATGAAAAATTCCAAGTAAAAAATAAATGTCACGTATTCTAACAAACACCGTTAAAAAAAATAATACGTAAAATAAACATGAAATATTCTAAGTAAAAAATAAATGTCACGTATTCTAACAAACACCGTTAAAAAAAATTAAATAAGTAAAATAAACATGAAATATTTTAAGTAAAAAAATCAGTAAAACAAATAGTAAAATATCATTAAATTAAATAAAACAATTATACTTACTACTTTATCGCTCCAAAGCTTGTTGGCAACGTGTTTACCGAACTTCGGTAAAAGAGACAACTCATAAGGCCCCCCCGAAAAGCCCCCATCCTCATCATCTGCTCAACCTGCTGCTGAGGAGGCTTCTCATACTAAGGCTGCTCATACTAATACGTCTCTTGATACTGCGCCTGATGTAACACCCTAAACCCCACATATTATTTTCTAATAAAAATATACTAATTATTAAAGCACGCAAGGGTGTCACACATCTTCATCCATTTAAAAGTATTTTATTTAGATTAAGGCTCCGTTTGGTTTGAGCATATTTTGAGCTTATAAAAAATAGCTTATGTAAATAAATAAGTTTTTATTTTAATTTATAAATTCTACACAGAATTAGTTTTTTTATCAGTTATCAAGAACACAAACAGCCGCAAGGAACACAACATAACCACAATTGAATCACAAATTTAACACATCAACATCATGAATTTAGAAATAATCACAGCAACAAAGTAGAGCACAAATTTAACATCTCAATTCATTAAATGATTAAGAAAACAAATAAGAAAAACACAAACCCTTCCCTACCCATATGTTCATACAATCCTTACAATGAACAAAACTCCCCCCTTACCTCTAGTTCAGAGAATTTGATGAATTCCTACGGTGAAATCTCTCTCCAGGTTCTTCTTTCTATGCCATCTTGCTTTTTCTCTCCACAACCCTAGTTTTCCTTTGATCTGTTTTTCTCTGTTTGTTGTAACCCTATTTTTCGAATGTTCTCATCTATTTATAATAATCAGTTAAGTAATCTTTTCAGATTACTATCTGCACCTCTCGAATTTGTTACTATTCTTTCAGTAACTACACTGTCTGGTTATTCACACTCCCCTCTGCTTAAATCATTAAAACACTACTCATCTTACTAGCTACACCTCTTTTCTACCCAATTTTACTAATCCACCTCCGTCCGCACTCTACTTTCTTATTCTCTAAAAAAAAAAAAAAAAAATCTATTTTCTTCATAAATATTATTTTCTCTCACTCTTTAACCGACTAACCAATCCATCTACTTTTCCCTTACCTATTCTCTCAAAAAATTCTAATAATTAAATTAATAATATCAAACAAATCAATACTTATTAATAATATTAATATTAATAACATCTAATAATAATACTAATAAACTAATACTAAAAATCAGGGTGTTACACTTGATACCCCTCGTGATACTGAGGCTGATATCCCTCCTGATAATATTGAGGCTGATACGTTTCCTCCTGATAATGCTGATAATGACGATGTGATGATCCTTATGCTGTGTCCGGTCCACCGTTTGGGATGCACCCGTCTGTGACGTTGATCCCCCCGCAACATCTACCCTATGAAATCTCGTGCCCCCTCCCTCGACCATCCAAAGGAGGGTGTATTGCTTGTTTCTCCTTGTGCACTACTAGTAGAATTCTGCTGCCTCCCTAACCTAAATCTGTCAGGCCTCTCGTCAGGTCTCTGAGACATATCTGCACAACATTTCAACAAGCAAAAATTCAATGAGGCATTTTCATACGGACAATTCAACATTTCTAACCACAGTGTCATTTCAATCCGTAAACTATCACATTGCAGTTAAACTAACTATAATCAACATTTACAAACATATTTCTAACTAATTTCATCATTAACAATCCAAAACACAAAATAAATTTCATTGAGACATTTTATCAAACACTTAGAGTGCAACTTTCAATCCACTTAAAATCAAACAATTTCAAATACCTAAAACTACTACATTTCACTCTAAACAACATCTAAAATACAATTCCTAAATTAATTCATCACTAACAATCATAAAAAATAACATGCAAGACAAATTTATTAAAACGTAAAAATGTTAAATTTCATAAAAAAAAAATAATTTTTCAACCAAAAAAATGCAATGAAGTACTTTAATCATCACTTACTTTATATTGTGGGAGAAATTGGCTTTGAATAGCGCAAGAATGATGAAATTAAGATTTGGGGGGAATTCAAAGTTGGGAAGCTTTGAAAATGAGGGGACTGTGTTTCTGTTTTGCTGATATATGACTTAAGTCATGCAAACAACATAACCAGCGTGAGTTAACTCACGCAGGGGTAATTTCATCTTTTTAGTTGAGAGCGAGCAATTTTTGTTGGGTAAAGAGCAGAATTCCCTAATAAGAAGCTGATTACTGCTCTTCGCCCAACAAGCTTCGCTCCCACCCAACCAAACTGACCAAAATACCCCTGCGTTAGTTAACTAACGCAAGTGTAAAATTAACCTAACTTAAAATTTTGTTTAATTTACACATGCGTGACTTAAGTTGCGCCGCACGAGTTAACTCACACAGGTGTTATACCCTGCGTGAGTTAACTCACGCTAGTTTGTTGAAGTTTTCCTCCACCGAATTAGTATTCATGCCTTGAACTCTGCATCTGTTGATGAAGATTCTAATCGAGTCATGGATTGAAGTGTAATCCATTATGTATTTTGTCGCTAAAACATTCAAAGGTGGAACTCATGGTCAATTTCTGCTACCAAAACTTGATTTATTCTTCTTAGGAAAATACTTGAAGAAGCTAAACTAGGACTTCAACAAACTCGTGAAAATATTAATTTTAAGAAGTATGACTAGTAAAACATTACCTTCATGCCTTGAACTTCAACAAACTTGACTTTGGAACTTCAACAAACTAGCGTGAGTTAACTCACGCAGGGTATAACACCTGCGTGAGTTAACTCATGCGGCGTGACTTAAGTCACAGATGTGTAAAAAAACAAAATTTTAAGTTAGGTTAATTTTACACTTGCATTAGTTATCTAACACAAGGGTATTTTGGTCAGTTTGGCTAGGTGGGAGCGAAACTTGTTGGGCGAAGAGCAGTAATCTAAGAAGCTTACAACACATTTTTTGGAGCAAAAGAGGGCCAAAGGCCCAAAAGAAGAAAATAAAACACTAGAAAGTTGCTCTTCTCCCTTTCTATCTTGCTCATTCCCACCTCAAACTTCTAAAAATAACCCCAACATGAGTAACTCATGTTGACCCGCAACGTGAGTTAACTTGCGTTGGTTTCAAGTATGATTACGGAACATCATTTCTTGACAGAATTACTGTTTTTTTTAAACACCTAAACACCACATTCTTTCTTTCTTTCTTTCTTTTATTCAATCATTTTAATTAATTAATTAATTCAATCATTTTCATCCATTCACTCAACCATTTTCAAAATCAATTCTAACTTTAAATACGCAAATCAAAATCAATTTGAAAACTATTCAAATGTTATAGAAAAATATGCAAATGTCACAGAATTGTCATTATATTACATCAAGAGACAAAATGTCATAAAAACTAAAAATATACAATTAAAAAAACACTTAAAAACCACCAACCACTTCCCCCTCCTATGGGCTCTGTTCTCCCTCCTCCCTCCTTCCTTCTCCTGTTCCAGACAATATGTAGCTCGGTCACCGGGTGCATCTCCTCCTGGATCATCATCATCATCATAGTGTGATAGTATGGATTTGGGTCATGATAACGCAACGCCTTCTCGATAATGCTGTAGATGTTCTGCATAACCTGGAGTGGGTCGAGAACCCCTATCGCATAATTCTCCTGACTAATGACCCCCTGATTAGGAGGCCTAGGAGGTGGCTCCTCAACAACCACAATTGGATGGCTCATCACCAGATGAGAGACACGATAAAACCAAGTTGCGTACCCCAATCTTTTTAATTAACACTTGTGCAGAATATGTGATCTAAACTGAACCAGTGTTGTACAAAAACTAATGACATTACTGTTGGAACAAGGGTGTTTCACAAGTCACCTATTGAGTTTTGACAATAACAAGGTATTAAAAATAATCAATTGGATATGCTAAACAATTTGTTCAAGTGTGCAGGATCCATATTCAGAGTACT
>Ga0228710_1007364_pt1 | contig 16274 bp, 8 predicted proteins | sample MedpolnodulmetaG_FD_177995 | JGI IMG/M metagenome (GOLD analysis project Ga0228710, IMG submission 177995) | Root nodule microbial communities from Medicago polymorpha collected in Santa Monica, California, United States - pink nodules | ecosystem: Host-associated > Plants > Roots > Nodule... | reverse complement strand
TTATATTTTTCAAAGTATCTTAATAATCCTTCAAAATAACTTTAGCGTTTATTGCGAATGTAGATTTGGTATTAACTACTGACCAGCTAAAGACTTACACCTTGGCTGAAATTGAGATATGCTTACAGTGTCATGGAGGTAGTTTGGATGATTACCCTGAAATGCCTGCACTGGATAGGACGTTAGCACCTGAGATAAACAATCGATTGATTCATGATGAACTTAATTATAATGTTGATGTTTTGGCAGAGGAGCATCGCAGATTGATGTCAACAATGTCTGTTGAACAAAGAAAAGTGTATGATACAATCATGAATAGGGTGGATGACAGGAAACCTTGGTCTTTTTTTCTTATATGGTTATGGTGGAACCGGGAAGACATATATTTGGAGATCATTAGCAGCAGCAATTAGATCAAGGGGTGAAACTGTTATAGCAGTCGCTTCAAGTGGGATCGCAGCTTTGCTCATTCCTGGAGGTAGAACTGCACATTCACGGTTTAACATTCCTATAATTATTCATGAATCATCATCGTGTACTATAACTCCAGACAGTGATCTTGCAACATTGATAGCCAGGGCAAAGTTGATCATATGGGATAAAACGCCAATGCTTCATAAGCACTGCTTTGAAGCCGTTGATCGTGCATTTACGGACGTTCTGCGAACTTACAACGATGGTCGATTAGATATCCCCTTTGGTGGAAAAGTTGTTGTTTTGGGCGGAGATTTTCGGCAGATACTTCCAGTCATACCCAAAGGAACAAGGCAAGAAGTCGTCCATAGCACTATAAATTCTTCATCTCTTTGGGATTTTTGTGAGGTACTTGCACTAACCACAAACATGCGGCTTTTATCTGGAGGCAATCCTTCCGACATTGCAGAGATAAGGGCATTTTCTGAGTGGGTTTTGGGAATTGGTGATGGAAGTATTGGAGAAAGCAATGACTTGGATATATCCCTGAATGTGCCACCTGATCTGCTTATTCCAAGCTGGGGGGATCCGCTTTCAGCTATTGTTACTCACATGTATCCTGATCTTTTGCACAACATGACCGATCCATCCTTTTTTAAGGATAGGGCTATTTTGGCTCCAACAAATGCAATTGTTGATGCACTCAATGATTACGTGGTGGATTTGATTCCTGGTGAGGAGAACACTTACCTGAGTTGTGATTCTGCATGTAATGATGGTGCAAGCGCTGGTGGTCCGGGTGATCTGTATACTCCGGAATTTTTGAACACGCTCACTGCTTCTGGACTTCCAGCTCATAAGTTGAGGTTGAAAGTGGGTGTTCCTGTTATGTTATTGAGAAACATCGACCAGAATTTAGGCCTCTGCAATGGAATGCGTTTAATAATTACAAGAATGGGAACATATGTCTTGGAGGCAAAGGTTATATCAGGAAGCAACATCAATCAGAAAGTTTTTATTCCAAGGTTGTCATTGGCTCCATCTAATAAGAAGATCCCATTCAATTTTCAGCGACGACAATTTCCGCTAGCTCTTTCTTTTGCTATGACTATTAACAAGAGTCAAGGTCAGTCGCTGACTCAGGTTGGACTTTATCTCCCCCGTTCCGTTTTTTCTCATGGTCAGTTGTATGTTGCTATGTCTCGAGTTACCTCAAGAAAGGGATTGAAGATATTGTTGCTCGATGAGGATGGTGATGATGCCGATATTACAACCAATGTGGTTTACAAGGAAGTTTTTCAGAATGTTCGGTAGTTTATATTGTTGTTTTGTGTTTGACTTTTTATGGTTGTTTTTAATCTTTTGTAATTTACCAGCACACTTTTGTGAATGTGCATTACTAGGTATTGTTGCATGTGTGTGTTTGACTTTGTATTGGTCATTTAACTATGTGATCTTTGGTTATGTTTTAACTTTGTACTTTTGATACCGATTGCTGTTTTTATGTTTCTGATGTGATGTATTCTTTTGGGATTAGCGTTCTTATGTGCTCACTATTGACCCGTGCGAGAGCACGGGTTGGTCGACTAGTTATTACTATTACTATTATTATTATTATTATTATTATTATTATTATTATTATACAATAAAAAAGCATCAAGAAAAAACCATATATTTGTGTAAAAAAATAAAATAAATAACATACGTATAGTTTTGTAAGAATACATCACCAAGATAAATAATCACCGTTGCCTGCTAATGTGATGTAATGGTATTCATTAAGAGACATCTCCATTTACTAATAGATATCTAATGTGAAGTGAAGATGTTCATTAGTAAACTTGAGATATAAATGCACACATATTTACTAATAGACATCTCCATTTACTAATAGACATATTTACTAATGTGAAGTGAAGATGTTCATTAGTAAACTTGAGATATAAATGCACACATATTTACTAATAGGCATCTCCATTTCTTTTAAGAAATAGATAGAATCTCAATCCATTGAGCACCATATATGGGCCTCAGCAGGCACGGTGAGAAACTTGCTATTCACAAAATATACAAACTAACTAAACGGTGAATGTTGGTAGCTTCGGAGGGAATCCACATTGACAGCCAAATCATCAGGTAGAGGTACTTCAACCAATCCATTCTTGCCCATCAGAGGTCACTGTTTATGTTCACAAGGGATCAAAAACATCCATTTCTAGGTACCTCATATTAGAAACCTCTCATTTCACAGGACGTACACCAATTGTTTTAACACGAAAACGGTACTGTGGTAAAGATTCATCATCTTCATCCTCATCTTCACTAGAATCATCTTCTACATTGTCCCACCGAGCGTAGTCCAAAGCTGAATGTCCTTTTGGTTTTGGAATCGTTTTCCATGCTTTGGATTGTTGCTCGGATGATTCCTTGTTTTGTGCTTTAGGAACTAAATGCTCTGTCGTTGACCTACAGGTCTCATGGTTTTGGTCACTTCCCAGTTTGGATGAAAACCTGGGGTCTGTTTGTTTTGGAGCACATTCAATATTTGTAACACCTTTGCCAAGCTGACCCTTTAGATCTTTCCTAACATTAGAAGCTGCTGCATGTTTCTGTTCCATTTCTTCCTTCTTTTCCTCTCTTTCTAGCATCACCTTGTCCGTCTCATCTTCATGTTCCTCGAACTCCTCTTCTGACTCTGGTATTGGAGCAAGTGACTTTCCTTGAGCAATGTAAAATAGCATTATTTCTTAGCAACACAGCTGACAAAGTATATTCAATGCAAGAACAAAATTCTGGGTCAAATTTACAAGGTTAGTGCATCCTTTTTCTCTACCTTCTTTTTATTCACCTACTTCTACTTTTCCTCTCTTCATTTCACATATATATTTTAAATATTGAATACAACACTTTTTAACAAACATATAACATTTGTTTATTTTTGAACTTTAACTATTTAACATGCTGCACTTAATGAGTGTTCCCACTATCAACAGGATGAAAAAGGGCATGAGAAATAAAAGAAAAAAACTAAAACACTTATGAGTAATCTCCCAGATCCTTCAAATCTATCCAGTATAATGCATGCAACTGAAATGAAAGGAACAACATCGTACCAACTGTGTCTTCAAGCGAGCATGAAGATTTTGATAGACTTCTGAGGATGGATTCAACTCCAAGAGTCTGTTGACATCAAAAAGTGCTGAATGGTACTCCTTCAGTGTCACCAGTGTTTGAGCCCTCAGCATCAATGCTCCACTGTGATTGCTATCAAGCTCAAGCACCGAAGTACATTCTTCTGCTGCCTGAAATGATAGTAAGCATCATTGCTTGCAAATCTTTCATCAAAAGCTTACAACTGGGAAGAGAAACGAACAAGAAAGGGTCTCATTTCAATCCCAACAAATATTTCTCATTTTACTATGCTTGACTTGGATTAGATAGAGGCTTAGAGCTCAAAAAGGGTTCCAAAAAATACAGCAAAAGTAGTGTGAATTTGTATGCAAGCACCAATTCGCAGGAGAGAACAGAGAAGATCAGAATACTGTATTATGTTTCTTTGATCACTATTCACAGGTCTAACTAAATCGCAACCATTGTCACACAAAATGGATAGCAAAAGATCACGGTTAGAGAATGATACTATAAACTAATAAGATTAATAATTCAGCAGCTCTACAAGAAAACAAACAAATTAATTAGATTCAACTAAGCAATTTTCAATTCACATTTCACAACCCATAATCTGAATTCTGAACAAAATTGCAAACTATTTCACCAACTAATCTAAATCATTAGAATTCATAAAATATCATAAAAGAGAATTGCTAAATACTACAAAGGGTCAACCCACGAATTTCAAGAATGCTTACTTGCCGTGTTTTTAATCAGGGAATAACATTTTATTCCCGCGTTTGGCGGAATTCATGGGATGGGTGGGCATACAAAATAAGCCTTCGTTTTTTTTTACTCTTTCGTAGGTTTTATCATTTTTCATGATAAAAATATCTTAACCTTGTTAGGAATATTAGTAAAACCGAAAAGTCCCTCCCTCTTGAGCAATTTATTTTTTCTTCCTGTCTTAACCCTCTGACTCCCGATAAAAGGGGCTAATAACCTATCGTGTCGAATGTAAGTAAAGTCTAACAAAAAATAGTTTCAATTAGAGATCAAACTAGCATGCACTAAGTTAATTTGACTTGGATCAGAAGCTCATTAACCACTCGAGTCTAACCGAAGCTCATTTATACAATATTTACAACACAAAATTAACCAAATAGTTTAGAAAAGGTAAACTATGGTATAATTAAAATTGATAGTTTCAATTTCATTTTTCAAATAATGCTAAAAAACTAATTCATCCCAAAAAAATTGAACAGAGAATAGTGGAAGAATAATAATAAGAAAACGAACCTTTTTAAAATCATGAAGCTTAAGAAAACAAGCAGCACGATTACTATGCAAAGCGATCTTCTGAGGATTCGTCTTCGCCATACCAATAGCGTCCGTGTAAAACGCTAACGCCTCTTTGTAGAGTCCGTCACGGTACATCTGGTGACCGCGTTCGATCTTGTTCGTCGCCATTGATTGGAGAATTTGAATTTGTTTGGACTGTTATGTTTAACGGAAAAAATGGGATTCGTTGAGTTGAATTTGAAATTTATAGCTTTAGCTTAGTGACAGCTTGTAGAGAGAGAGAGAGAGGAATGGAGTGAGATGATGAGGAAGGAGTTGGAAGTGATTTGTTTGTTTGGGTAATTATTGTGCTCTTCGTTGGAACGCGCGTTTGTCTCCTTATTGTCTTTCAATTCTTTTAATCAAGTGGTACATTTTTGTAAATACACCGCATAAAGACAATAGATCAAAAGAAATAGAGTCGTGTAAAGACGACGAAATCAGAAAAACAAACAAAATAAGAATGACAATATGAGGAGATCACTTATTCAACTAAAAACGAAAGAAAAACAATTTTAAGGGAAAATAGTGGGTCAAAATTGACCCTTTGAAAAAAGAAGTTGTTGGCTCTCTAGTTTTGAGAAGTGATTGAGATTTGAGAATCTAAAGTATGTATCAAAATGAATTTAATACAACAAGAGTATGAGTAAATGTATATGTTTTTGATCTATTAAAATAAAGAGATTAGAAATAGACAAGATGACAAAAAATAAGTTATCATAGTTCATCCAACAAGGCTGGTGCAGTCCGCACAAAATGTGAGATTATCCAATATAATCCTTGAGATACACTCTCAATGTAGCGCTCTCATTTATGGTCTATGTAATCTTACAAGATGTGCACAACCTCTTCAAACTTTTGCAACCACACAATTTGCCTTTAAAGTTCTAAAGATGATTAGTGATTCCCTAACAACTAATTACAATAACTCAGTTGTGATCTTAATCTATTTTAACCATTCTAATCTCACAATGACCTTTCTTATTTCACAAGGTTCAATCTGGTCTCACTAGAATGGTGGACTTGAACTTCATATACACTTTGACTGATATTAAAAATCTATTATGTAGGCTTAAGTGTATTTGAGATTGCTTTCTTACGCATTAGAATGATTCATAACTTTGAGATTGAATCTGACAATTTTCAAGTAATATGATCTTTTTGTATTATGATCTTATTGTATGATGTATGATATTTTCAAAAAATATATTTTGGTGATATGTGTGTGAGATGTTCTATTATTTTAATGATGACCTCTTTTTATAGATAATGTCGTGTTCAACAAGTAAGGAAAATAGCCTTTTGAAAAGCTAGTCATTATTTTGTCCTTTCTGATTTGCCTTGGTGACTAAGTTTCTCCTAAAAAGTAGTCACTGTGCTTTGTTCTCAACTTCTAATGTGTTAATATGATCTTCGAAAACATCTAATCACATGATATTTGACACTATTTTATCTGTTTTTGAGTCGTTTTATTAGAGTTTGATATCATTTTAGAGACGTTTTAGAGTTGTTTATGGTTGAAGGAATATTTTATATTGTTTTCATTTAAGCCCATGCAATTCTATTTCTTCCTAAAACCGACAACTACATAGGTGTTATGGGTCATTTTAGTGAGAAATCATGTAAATCGGAAAATCAAGACATCACATAGAGTTATGGAGGCAAGAGAATGAATATCAAAGGAGTTCAATAAGGATTTTAAAAGGCAATACAATGTGAGAGAATAATATTATAAGTGCCAAGATGAAAGTATGGGGGAAGATCACTCAAAAAACAAAGAAAAATGGGCCTTTCCGACCAACTTGTTGCTCTATGTACCCCATGGTATGCCTTATGCGCCCCAGGCACATGGAAGTTCCAGAAAGGCACAAAGTTTCAACTCCATGCGCCCCAAACGCATGGTTCCATGTATTTTTGCGTTTTGACTTGTTTTTCAAGTTGGATCAAGTGGAAAACCACTTTAACCCGGTTCTAAGCTTTCCTATAAATAAAGACCCTTGAAAACACTTTTATTTATTAGAAATTGGGAAGTGCAAAGGGAAGGCAAGTAGAAAGGAAACATTAAGGAGCAACTAGAGTTTCCCTAACTCCTTTCTTGAGTATGTTTTGTAATCTATTATTGTTTATGTTTTTTGTCGTCATGAAAAACTAAACTCTCTCTAATATGGGTTCCGAGATAAACATTTGTTTATTTGTTTGAAATCATTAATGCAATTTCTTTATTCAGTTATAATTTAGGTCTTATTTAACTTTTGATTTCTTTTATCTTTATAATTCTTTTGGACCCCTAGGCGCACAAATAAACCTGAATTGTATCTAATAGACCTTAGGCATACTAAGTCATAGGATTATCTTGTATGATCCCAGGTTATAGTACAAGGTTGAATTACCTTTCTTTAACCTAAACAATAATTAAAATAGAAAGTTGCTTAATTATCTTAATCAAATTAGGGTTTTTGATTAAGATGTTAGATTATGATTCATCCTTTTGAGAACTTACTTGGTATCTCTCTAGTTAAGCAGAATTACCATAAGTAATTCGATTGATATATCACAGTTTCATAATTCAAAATATTGTTTATCAAGTAATTAGTCATAACTGGTATTGAATATTGCATCAATTTGACAAAGAAGACGCATGGTATTCAGAGAATCCTAATCACCTTCTAACCTCTAAATCAAGCATCTTTTATTATCAGCAAACTACTACTCACATTGAGCACACAATTCAAAAGTGAAACCCCTTTAACCCCTTTAATTCATTTCTAGTTTGAATAAGTTAAGAGAATTGTTAAGTTGATGACAATCTCTATCGAGATAATAAACTTACTACTTTATTATTTCTAATATCATTGGATTCATTCTTTTCATCATTCTTTTATGTGTTTTCTAAATATCCCATTATGAAGTCCATTATTATCTTATATGATGATCTTCCGTGTCTCATTCTTATGTGTTATTGACTTGCCATCTAATGTACCTAATTTGCAATCTGAAGTACACCTGATTTCAATTCTAATCTCAAAATTTGATCTTTGACTTTGTACATGAGATTGCATCTGAACTTTGGGTTGATGCCTTCTTTAAACTTGATATGAAGTGCTTTTGAATTTCCAGTATGTTCTCATTGATCTACAAACTGAAGTGCTTCTGCTTTCTATTCTTAAAATATCTTGGTTCATGAGAATGAAGAATTTTGATCATTATTTTTTATTGACATGAGTTTGCATCTCATCTCCAAATTTTTTGGTTAATCTTGTCTTCATTCTGAGGTGTAGTTGAGATGTGCTTGATCTCATTTTGAAGTCTTTGTTATCAATCAGATGTTCTTAACACATAATGATGTTAAGATTCGAGTTTCTTTGGGTATTTTTGATTTGTACATTTGTAATATTTTGTTATAAGAAACACTCAAACAAACTTGTCAGAAAACTATACTTATCAGAATAATTTTGATCTTATCAAATAAGTTTTTATTATTAAAACATCAAATTAAGAAGAATTTTATGATTTATTAGTTTGTGACAACCCAACAAATTGCGATTATCCAATTCTAACTGACCCTTCTTTTTAGCACACTTGTCATTTAGCATTATTGATGATTCATAATTATTAGTCACCATTTATAGAATTTTCTTTTACAAGAGAAAACTTAATGCATTTCATTTAAAATAAAAGTAGAGATACAAGATGAAATTCAAATGAGAATACATAAATAAACATGATATGGAGCTATCCTAGGTAAACCATGAGTAACTTTGTTGGTTTTTTCAAGCTATTTTCTTTACTCTAATATTTAATTAAATGTTATTTTAAATAAATTATGGTCTTCGATTTATTTAGTCAATTTTGTGCTTATGTTTTCAATCACCCAACTAACCAAACAATTTTAAACACAATCCGCGTTGAGACGATATTCTTTCACTATTATTAATGAAACAATTGTGTACATTTTTCGAAAGTCAATCCATTATTTATTCGTTCTGAGCCATGTTCTTGATCTTTTGTAAGATTAACACACATTAAACAAGAGTTTGAGGAAAAAAAATTGGTATCAGTTGAATAAATTAGAACTCGTAAAATATATGGTTCAAGTAGATCTGAAGGTATTCATCTGCAACCCTAATCCAGAGAAATTTAGCTCCTCACAGTAACAAACATTAAACAAGAGTTTGAGAAATTATAGGTTCAAAAATAATCACTAGAAATCTTCAATCATGTAAAAAATAATAATTGTTGTTATTTTAACAACTCACCATTTATCATGACACATCCACAACGTCTACCTTTGATTATATATTAACTAATAATTAAATTTACTCACTTCTAACTCTTTAGTTATATATTAACTAATAATTAAACTTACTCGCTTCTCACTCTATAGTGAATGGTTCACTTTAGAGTAGTTAGATATATACCCCAAATGACTCAGTGACATGTTGTGTTTATACTTCTATACTATATATAAAGAAAGTAGATTATTTTGGATTGTCTTTTTCTTCTTCTATTTATACTCTTAAGCAAATTTGATCATAAATATAATATTTTGTTGGTGTCATTCAAAAATATAAGAATTTATATTATAATTGTTATATTTTTTCAAAAGATAATATATTTTTTTTATTGTTGGTATCGTTGAGAAAGATAAATATAATTTATTACAATATGAAAGTGCAAAATATATATTATCTATAACTATAATCTTAATCAAAATTTCTTAAAAAACTATTGTTTGTAATTTATACATTAGCAAGAAGAGCGGATAGACAGTTACAAAGTACCCGTGTAAACGTTAGTATATATAAAATAAACTAAATGATATGTTAATCAAGAAAATTAAATATATAAGACATTCAGCAATGCTAATTAATTAATTATTTATTTCTTTTAATTTGAGACAATTTCATATGACATGTCTTTATTGAAAGGTCACTAACACATAGTGGTCCCATAAAAAAAATCTATTCTAAGACAGGATAGTAAGATCGTACCATATTAATACCACAAACAGAATAACGAGAATTACCTTGCCTTTTCACTCTAATGTATCCATTCTCACCCCAACCTTCACCTCTCCAATTCTTAATCAACCAATATGCGTCTCTATTTTCCCCTCCGTAACCAACTATCGTAACAGCATGGTTTAGTTTGAGCTTGGGAAGGGGTTTACATGGTCCAGTACCAAATATTCCTCCTTTGTAGTTAGCAAAGTTTGTGTTAGTTTGAATTCCAACTGCGACCGGTTGATTTGCGACGGCTTCTAGTAGGTTTGCTTCACCAGGTGGTACTATTGCATAACCTTTTATTTTTGCAGTACGCTTTATTTTGTCGTTAAGGCAGGTGCCTTGTTTCTCTTTGTACGGATAATCGGCTTCTGTTGCTATTTCATTCTTTGCAATATAATCAAATGCGTTATCTAGGTGACCTCCTTCGCAACCAAAATTATTTTTGTCACAGTCTACCAATTCTTGAGCTGACAATGACATCAAATTGTGAGTTTTGATTTGTATAATTCCTTCTACAGCTGCTGCTGCCGCGAATGCCCAACAACTTGCTATGATTAAAAAAAAAATCAACCACACAATATGTTAATTAATTAGCACACTAGTGGTACATGATTTGATCAAATTTAAAGAAAATATAATTATATATACTATGTGTGCTAATGTGTAATTAAAGAAAATTGTTTGAGAGGTCATAGTTTAATGATAATATTAAAGAAAATATAATGGCTTAAAGTTATTATTAACGTTACAATTTGGTCCCTTAACTTAGTATCTGCTAGCCAAATAAATCCTCACCGTCAGTCTTTTGCCAAAACGTTAAATAGGCACATGTGAACGGTGACGTGACAACTTGTAATGTGTATCCAACAAATAACGGTTTTGACAGTGAAGATTTAGTTGGTTGACGGAAGATGACTTAAAGTGACCAAATTGTAACGTTAATAACTTATGAACTAAAATGTAACACATCATTAATTAAGCCAAATGTAATTATATATACTGATGTGCTAATGTGTAATTAAAGAAAAATATTTGAGAGGTGACAGTTTGGTGATAATAACTTAACTTCAAGAGACTATTAATTGTTACCACAATCGCCTTGGTCTTTGACATTAGTGACAGCTCCACTCTGTCTCCAATCTACAAAATCTGGAATTCTTTTTCTTTTCTTTATTGATGGATTGGTAGTTGAAATTTCGCTCACATTCAGTATAGATGAGTACTCTACTTTGCTTTGAAATTTGATACAAGAATATTTAGCAACGTACTCTTCATCAGTTAAATCTGAGTATTGATTCAGACCCAACTCATAAGTCGCATTTCCATCACGGTTGAAATTCTCTATGTATTCCAATTTCTCTGCAAAAATCCTGAACCGTTTATTCTTCTCAGCATCATCTGCATAAGTGCGCCCGAATTCTTTCATCCATTGCTCGTGTCTCATTTCAGTAGCAAGAGATGATTCCAACACAGTTCTGGACATGGTTTGATATGCACATGTCCAAAATGTGAAGAAAATAGCTATTAATATAATATGCTTCATGTTCAAGTATCACTTCAAATGATATTGGTAGTCCTTGTGTGAAGGTAAACATGTGATATGTTTTATTTATATAGTACTTTTTTTAACCAAACAATCCATTAATTTATTGTTCATGGTCAACATTATTTATTTATTTCAAACAAATATACTAATTTTAAACACTATAGTAATAAAATTACCCCCATCTAAAGGTTTTTTAAAATCTTAAATATCATTTAAAATTAACCATAATCATATTTTACAATTTTTTAGTGTCATCACATTTAATAAAAAAGATGAATAACAATATTAATAATAATACTTTTCGGTCTTTATGATGTGATTAAATATTAAAATTTTATAACACAATAAAAGGTAAACAGTATTCAAACTAGTTATCGAATACTTTATACTTAAGAGAAAAGTATTTCAATAATTTTTATAATATAATATTTTTTTAAGGGATGATATAATATTTTTTAATAAATAAATAATCATGACCATTATATGTTATTTGTGTGATAAATAACATATTATATAATTATTTAAATATTAAATTTTATTCTCTAAATCCTAAATGTATGTTTTTGTAGCTAAGTTAAGAGTGATAACATGCACAAAAATGTTTAAGCAACATTCTAACCATGTTGACACCCATATAAAGCAAGAATCAATTGCATGCATACTAATTTGTGGAGTGAATGACATTTAAGTAAATTAGAGGTGAAAGTTATTTTATGAGGTTAATGACAACTTTGTGGAGTTATTAGAGTAGAAGTAAATGGTAAAAAGGGAGAATTAAGTGAATTAGAAATAGAGTATTACCTTTCTTACCCTATGTTATTCTCGCGCGCCCTTTTTTTTCACTTTTACCCCTGGTCCGGATTTAGTTTTCCGGACTGCATTGTTAATATTTTTCAGATTTGTTCGGATTTTAAAATCCGGAACGGTCTTTTTCCAGAATTTTTTCATTTTAAGCTTTCAAATTCATAAATAGAAATATAAAATAGAAATAAAAAGAACACAAAGATAAAAAGAAGTCATTTTATTAATATGTGAATAATACATTACAAATGTTGAAGTTTATTACATAAGAACCTAAAACTATTTCCTGGGGGGGTAAGCTAGGGGAGACAGAGCGGGCACAGGGGCCTCTAGGGAGCAAGAGACCATGATGGTCAAACTTACGTCCAGACAGACCAACCTCATACCCAGACTGACCCCTTCCATGTTGACCGATCATATGACCCTTGATGGATTTCCAAAGAGGCCTCTTTCTATGAAAGGCCAACGATGGTAACACATCGTTGTAGAAGGAAGAGGAGAAAGAAGAAGGTGTAACAATTTTTGAGAAAATGAAGCATATTTATAGGGGACAGAGGGTAAAAAAGGTCTGAAAGGCATTAATTCAGTCAAAAAACTTGTAGACCACCGTCCAAAACGTTTGAAAAGCGTTTTCTTTGTGGTGTAGACCACCGGCCAAAAGAAACTGATGCAGTCCGGATTATATAATCCGGAATGCATCATGGTTTCCGGATTATATAATCCGGATAAATACGATACCGGTGAAACAAAGGGAAACATGGGACTTTGTGTATGGTGAGGGTTGGTTCAGATTTAAGAATCTGGAAAGCTTCAGCATTGGATTCTTTTGTGTGACCCACATTGCACCGACAGTTTATGTGGCCCACAACGCCCAGATAACTCTATAAATAGGGATCCTGTTTTCATTCCAAGTAAACTACACCAGAAAAATATCATGGAATTCCCTGACTTTGATCCGAACACCAAGCTAGCGGCAGTCTACTACACCGGGGGAAAACAACCCCAACTGTTTAGGATTCGCAACGATGTCACCCTCTCCAGGCTGAAGGATTAGCTGGATCAAATCAACCGTCAACTCAACCACAGAGACACGAGGAGGGTGGTCGGTGTTGAATATTGATGTTCATTGTCCGACTGAGTTTCATCTCTTCGATTTAGCCGGATCAAACTCATAAACAACGACGACGTGAGAACCATGTTCTCTGTCTTTGGTCAGCACATTACTAGAGGACCGATCGAGTTGGACGCTTCGTTTGTTAGATCTGCTGAACAAATAATGAAAAGTTTGAACCGGCCCAGGAACTATGAAGAGATCATGGCTCTGCTGGAAGGACCACCAGATGAAGAAATTAGTTTAAGTGGTCAGTGATAATATGTCATGTTTTAATTAATCACGTGTTTTATGTTGTTTTAATTGCGTGTTAGTTATGTGTTGTTGAAATAAGTTGTTGCATTATGTTTTGAATAATATATATATATATATATATATATATATATATTTTTTTTATACTTTCATTATATTTTAATTTACGTCAAAGATGTTCATTTAATCGATAGGACCCTTTTGTATGGACCACACTGCACAAAGAGTTTATGTGGTTCACAACATCCAAGGACCTCTATAAATAAGTGTTCTCCGGTTTTCAGCTTCAATACCATCAAAACACGCAAACACACCAAAGAAAACCATGCAAATTTTTGTCATTAAGCTGAGGATCTTTCTCACGCGGTTGCAAATAGATAGCTCTCTATATGACCGCGTCCGCGTGATGAAGATCTACCGCATGCTGACAAAAATATATAGATACAAAGAGGTTTCTCTATATTTGAATATTAAGAGGTTTTTATGAGTTAGATCTTGCTTTCTGCCAGATGAATATGTCATTTGGCAAGGCAACATGATCTAACTCAGAGAAATCCTCTTCAAACACCTTACCTTTCTTCATTATGGTGAAAATCTAAAAGATTCAACATTTATGTTATTATAGTTTTCTTTAACTTTTTTATTTGTCTTATTTTGCTTCTATATATGTTATGTACCTTTGTTCTATTCTTTTCCAAGCCATTCGCCACGAAAACGATCCAAATAAAGGGTCTGATGCGGTTCGGATTATATAAAATCTGGAACACCTCGGTAACAGTTTGGCCGACGACGTTTCACCAAAGATTTGGCCGGTTAGTGGAGTTTGAATTCTTGTTTTGACGGTTTTGAATGTGGAACACGTTTTATTTGACTGTAATTAACACCTATGACTGATTTAAGACTATAAAAAGGTTTGAATCTTCAACATTTTCCTTCATTCTTCTTCACCTCCTTTCTTACATTTTCTTCAAAAAAATTTAGTTTTTAAGGTAGCTTTAGGTGTGTCTGTGGTGTCATAGTCTTTGTTGACCGTTCATACGACATCTGCAATTGCATTGTAGCTTATGTGGGGGTTGTATAACGATCAACAGAGACCTTTGACATCAAAGAAAGACACAAAATTTCATATCGTAGGTGTCCGAATTTTATTGTTTGGAAACACTAACAATCTGGTTCGGAAAATAAAATCCAAACCAGGAGTATTTTTGGAATTTTTGCAGGGCGCGTGAGAAGGCAGCAAGATGGGAAAAGTAATACTCTAACTCTAGTTTTGAGATTCATTTGGTAAGTTCACTAGAAAGAGGCAAAGTGATAAGGAAATTGCTTTTCTAACTGCAAATATTTCCTAATAACACATGGAAATGTCTAAAATACCCGGCAAACCGATAACTAAAAAACAGTGCAGTCTGCAATGTCATTTCCAGCCATTTTCGTCCTGTTTTTACCTGTAATTTCAAACGGCAATTCCTCATGAAATCAAACCGATACAACAACATCCAACAATTACAAACAACAACATTTCGTAATTTATCAATGATTTGGTAACATTACACAAATACGACAATACATTAATGTTACACAATTGTTTGAAATTCGCCAAATTTTCCACATTATGCAACACATTCACTAATAGTACATTAATTTATAATAAATGCGAAACTCAAATATATATATATATATAATTCATTAAAGGTTAGTTACATCTTGACCACAAAAAAAGGATGTTACATTATATATCCCAAAAAATACGTCGGTGTATATCGATAAAAAAAAAGGACGAACACCGAAAAAAAGTGTCATATTTCATCTAATGAAATTAAATCATCTAAATTTTCCTCAAGATCTTCGAATTCTTCCTTTGTTTTAACGGTTTGAATCTTTTTTGGGTGATAACGGTTTCTCTCCTCTTTCAAAATTCATGAGTATTCGGAAACGATCGTGTTGATCCAAAAATTCATCTTTCCATGATGCCGCCTCTTTTCTCTTGTGATTATTCCACTCCGTGGAAATCATCTTTCAACAAAAGAAGGACAAATTGATTTGGGATTAAACCAAGACACATGATGTGGATTTTCGGCTTAATTGGAGGCCTACCTCTAATTGGGGAAAAAGTCTATGAGATTCCAATATCAAGGCTAGTTATCTCCACCACCAGCCTATTGTAAAAAGTTGCAAAGATGTGACCCATATCCGGCAATGTCAACCAGTTATAGGAAGGTGCAAAACCACTACTATTTTTGAGAGGATGCAACCCATTCAAGGTGTAGTTATAACGGCCCTCTCCCGCATATATCCGCATGTAGTCGTTCATATGCTCTTTCATCTCTTGAATAAGTGCTCTCCGCACCATAACATGACTTTCTTCCGTCAAACCCAAGGATTCGGCTATAGCCCTAAACCCACAATTCCCATCGCCTTTAACATGCACAATTTTCTCAATATATGGTCTCATGAATTGTGGCATGTAATACATTGGATTCGATGGATCATAAATTCTTGGAACCAAGATACGCTATGGAACCGGAGTTGGCGTTGGAATCGACGAACGTGGAGAAATGCCACGGCGAGTGATAAGTGCTCAAAAGTAACATATTTTATGTGTTAATCTAGGCATTTTAGTGACTTGTTCTGCAAGTTATCTAAGGAAAAGCTACCATTTGAGTGTATTTATACCATTTATGCTTAAATGTAT
>Ga0228710_1007362_pt1 | contig 16277 bp, 9 predicted proteins | sample MedpolnodulmetaG_FD_177995 | JGI IMG/M metagenome (GOLD analysis project Ga0228710, IMG submission 177995) | Root nodule microbial communities from Medicago polymorpha collected in Santa Monica, California, United States - pink nodules | ecosystem: Host-associated > Plants > Roots > Nodule... | reverse complement strand
TTATGTCTCATCCCACTCCTTCTTTGTTCAGGTTCACAGGTTGTTCGAGGCAAGGGTAAGGAGAAGGCTTTGGACTGATCGTGCTTATCGGATCTATGCTTATGTTATCTAGCTATTGTTATGTTATTTCTAGCTATTTGTATCATGGTGAAACTTGTTGCACTTGTTTCATTAGACTGGCTATGCTTAAATAATGTAACATATGACCTGAGATGACTCTTGTATCTAAATCTCGACTTATGTTGTATTTTCCGTATTGTATGATTAATGTATCCAGTATCAGTTATAACGTACGTGTTAAATATTCTAGACACTTTTAATACGGGCGTTACACACTTGTAAAATTGTTGTGAGTCTCTTACAATCTTCAAGTCTTCACTCCTTTATATAGAGGTTGAAAGAGGCGTTGTTGATTTTCAGCACATCAAAAGAGTCATTGTTGGAGCTTGATCAAATCACCAATGATTTGTTGCCTGATATGGTTATTGTCCTATGAAGGAACAATTTGAAATCCATCCAAGAGTAGAGAGACACCAGCGTTGATATAGCTGTTATATTGTACTATTGCAAACATGAAGAGTGGAGTAGTGGACTAGTGGTTGTACAATTGTACTATGTCCTTGTTCTTCAATGGATAAGCATCCAATTCTTTCAAATTCCTCTGAATTAGCCGTTGCTCCAAACATTTATTCCTTCTGCAATCTCAGGCATGAGAATAACAACATTTAACAACTTGAATATTCCATTTTTCAGCTTCTGATGAACAACTTCTGATTACGTAAGATTCCGGTAGACAGCTTCTGATGATCTTTAGATGCTATCTTTTTCAAACTCTATCTTGTAACTCAAACTTCCATTTTGTAAATTTCATTGCTCTCATTTGTTCTCCAGAACCTATGTTTAATTAAATTTTTGTCTATGGTCCTGCACGCTTGAACAAATATTACCATATTCAATTGACATTTTTTAATACCTTGTTATCATCAAAACATAAAGGGTAATGTTAAACACATTTTGTTCCAACAAATTGATCATGTGAATTATGAATATTACAAGAAAGTACTGTTGATTTTTCAATCAACAATTTGTTAATATAAATATTTACATGTATTATTAATATCAAGAATTTTTTTAGGGAAATTAATATAAAGATTTAAAAACTCACTATAGAGTTTTTTAATGAAATATTTTAAGGAAGGAACAAATTCATTAAATCGACTCTTTTAACTTCAGGTGGAGTCCAATATAATCTGTCATGGAAACACATTTTCATATCTGCTTAGTATTGTATTGAGTTTGGTGGAAGAGAGGAATACCACATAAACCGTGTTCCTATCAACAATAAAAGGAACAAATATCACTTGTGGAACTCGTTCTAGTTTCCCTCACTGCACAGTCGACTTGCCATCTTCCTAAGAAAAGGCAGTAAAGTCTGGAGTCTTATGACCTTTGGGAAGAGACACCAATATGTCCACCCACTTAGAATAAAACTTCCTATACACAGGCATATCCATAAGCTTATGTTTCATCCCGAAATACCTCTTGATTGTATCGATTATGAGGTTGGGGTCCAAAAATTGTTATCTAAGTGGTCTTGCTTAGGGTGTTGGATGGTGTTATACATTATTTGGAGGATTTTGGAAATCTTGTTGAGAATGAACTTGAGGTGCTAGATCACCCTATTGTTGCTCTTGGTTCGCCTCAACATTGTTTCTCAAGGAGTTCGTGAAACTAGGGATGAGAATAGGTTAGGCCGAGTTAGCTTTGCAAGGCCTAAGTCTGACCTGCAATTTTTTTTTAAAGTCTAAGCCTGGCTTGCGGCTTGTCATATGCCTACATTTTAGGCCTGAGTCTGGCCTTCTGAAAGCCTGATACGGCCTGCTAGCCTGTTTAAAAGCATATATCTTATGAACATCTTTAAATATGCAATGTGATATAAGTTTAAACAGACTAGCGAACTAATAGATCAATTAGATTAAACTTTCTTTTGATAATCAATATGATGTTTTTGGGAATTGACAATATATTGTATCATACTTTAATTCTAATTTATAATAATACATTTATATATGCAAAAAATTAATGTATAGCAATAAGTTTAAATTACTAAAAAAGTTAACAAATTTATATTTTAATTCAAAGTACAAAATATAATATAATATAATAATAAATAATATTATTCTTGTTTACTTAAATAGACCGACTTAATAGGCTTTTTGAATGGCATGTGACCTGACCTTTTAAGCTAAATAGGCTTCTAAAAAGTCTATGCCTTCTCTATTTAAGAAAAAAGGTTGGTCATAGATCCTTGCAGGTCGGTTCATCGAAAACAACAATGCATTATATTGGTGAAGTGGGACACCCACACAACTAGTAGCTTTTTTGTGGGACACCCTTATGAAAAACCTTTTGGTGTAATATTTAATTCAACTTAATTGTGGTGGCTTTGTTAGGCTATTTTTTCAATCTGCACGGAAAAGTGAGTTAATCCTGTATAAGGGTTTGGATTATCCAATGAATGGACAATAAAATGACAAGATGAGCTAAAAAGTGGGAGTTTTTCTCAGTCAACATCCACGTTAAAAACATACTCATCTTTTTTGACAAGAAGGAAACTAGGGAAGAATTCTAACAAATACAGATTCAACAAAATCCTTGCAAAATATCCAAATCCAAATCCAATCCAAATTTCATGATACTAATTGCTTCGTCTAAGAAGAGGAATATCAATACTTCTTGCGATTTCAAAAAGAATTCTTATTCTTCAATATTAAATAAAAAGACTGTGATTCCTAAACTTGTCCAAAAAATAATTGAAACATTTATAGAAAAAGACTTCATAGCCCGACGTTCAAAACCATTTAAAGTCCTCAATAAATTAAAAAGAAAAAAAAAAGAGAAGAAAATGTTCTGAACCGTGCAAAGGTCCATTCCTTCCAAGGACTAGGTAATTAGGCTAAGACCCGATCCATCAATCGACCAGGTCATCCTGAGTCACTAGCTCATAGATGGATCATCATATAGACTTGCCTTACATGCACGCTAGAAGATCATACAATGACCACAAATCGTACAAGGACTTTCTCTCTGATTATCAAATTACAAAATGCATACCGTTGTCCAACAAGATAGTTGCCCAAACTAGGTTTTGGGGTCCCTTGAACCATAGTTCATTCCAAGGACGGAGCCAAAAATTAGGTTTAAGGGGACCAAATTTAAAACTATAATATTTAAAAATAATTTTTAAATGCACAACTTATAAAAAAATTAAGAAACTATAAAATAAATCCGGGTTAATATTGTCAAACAAATATAATAAGAACAAACACGTTCTTTTAATAAAATAATATGGGTCTTGTTAACGAGTGTCCCCGGGGCACTCTTTAAGCATCCAAAAAGTAGAAATTATTCCATAAAAAAAGTCAAAAGTTTCAATTTTCAATGCATGATTACAAAAGTTTTTAAGAAAAGTTACCTTTTAAAGGTCATAAAGAGTACTCCGGAATCACTCGTTAACATTTCCCAAATAATATTCATCCTTCTTTCATAGTTTTTTTTTATACTAGTTCTAGCATGCTATTGTATTTTTTTGTCTCCATATTTATAATTTAGAAACTTTATATGATATCGTATAATGTACCTTTTTGATTCAATATATTATGGTCTTAATTATTTAACCTTATGCTATTAAAAGCCTTTCACCAATAATAACACGCAAGTGTAAAAAATAAAATAAAAAAATATTGTAGGGGTCGTGGTCACTGATCCCCCTTCTAGCTTCATCCTTTATCCATCTATTTTAAAGGCTAACTCATAACCTCCTGTCATGTATTCACTTTTCTAACCTAAAAACCTTTCCTTTCTCTGGTGATTAATTAAGTGTCAGAGTGTTTGTAAGTACACCCCCACTTTTGAGGTTGAAGACATGGGTCCGTCCAACTACCACCACCGTTAAGGGACCAAATGACTTCTTTTACCAGTTCACCATCACTGTTAGGGCCATGAGTTTCAGAAGCATTCCAACATCTACCATCGAGCCTAACAAGGGTTCCGATCCCGAGGTCCACAAATCAATCTTCATAGATTCAACGTCCGAAGTTCATAAGAACAAAACCTTTTTTAATGAGAGTAAAAGACAATTTGCCCAGAAGATTCACACATGACATTAATCTTCTGCTTTTCGTTAGTAATAATAGTTTTTTAACATTAATCTTAGGTAAAGATATAAGAAAAACATTAATCTTCTTTTGGAATGGAAAAATACTCGATCTTCGGTAAAGAAAGTTTTTGCAACTTAATAACGTCAATTTGACCTTTTTTTTTAGTAGAATTTTGACCAAATAATTGATCACATAAACTTTTACCAAAGAATACTGCACAAAGACACACACGCGCCGCAGCACATGCAGTAGCTGAGCTCACTCACTTGAATTCCCCAATTTTGACTTGATAACGTCAATTTTGACCAAGGAATTCAATCAGACCATGAAATCACCAATCTTTGTATTCTTTCAATTTTTTATTTTCAAACTAGTTGATTAAAGATGCTTTTTTGAGTAGGGGCAGGAACACGCCGGATTGCCCGATTGAGGCTTACGGTCTAACTTATTTAAAGTTTAATCCGATACAGTTCGTTTAATAAAAAGATCAGACTCAATCTTTTTATAAATGTTAAATAGGTTAGGCTAAGATTTATAAAGCTTTTTATCTATTAAGCTTTTTTATATATAATATATCTTTCTTTATCGATATTGTTGAAGTTTTCTTTCCATAAACTCAAACCTTCGTATGATTTAGTTATTTAGCAGCATGTATGTTGATGTGATTAGAACTTTGTAAGATTTCGTTATGTAGTAGCAGATCTATTCGTATGATTTAGGTGTTCATAAATTTTTGCCTATTTAGCATTAGATTTAAAGTTGTTGCTAGGTGTTACTGTAAAATAGACTTTCAAGCTTCATCAAACCTTTAAAAAGGTCAGATCAAACCTTAAATATGAGCATATGACGGGTAATAGATCAGACTCAGACCTACAATTTATAAGGATCCTAGACTTAGACCTTACAAAGTTCGGCCCAACCTAACCCATTTCACCCCTATTTTTGAATTAGTTCTATTTGATATCTTAAATACTTTTACGCAATTTGACAATTTTTTTTTTGTTGGAAAGAACGACAATTTGAAAATCTTATAATACAAGCAAAAATACTCTATCTCATTTTAATTTAATTCATTTTGTTATTTCTAAATCATCTTTTAGTTAGTTTAGATTTTATTTTTAATAAAACTTTTATTTTCATAGATTGATGATTTATACGACATAATTTTATATTTTTATTTTGAGAAAATTAGATAACACTAACTATTTCTTTTAATATACAACATCAAACTTAAGAGCATTTAGATGAGATGATATAAGATCTCTGTCAATTTAATCAAAAGTCTGAAATTCAATTTTAACTTTGAAATTACAGTAATCTTAAATCTCTTTTAAATTCTGCAGTTGCGCGAATATTTTTAGTAGTTTTTCGACATATCTTATGCTGGGAGAACTGCTATAGTAGTGTTAATATAATCAATTTTTGCTTGCTTAAAAAAAAAATTAATGAAAAGATGGTACAATCATTTCATTCTAACACGGTGCTTATAAAACCACAAGTCAACCGTGTTGTCCCGTGTTCATTGTTTAATCATTAAATTCATTGTCTCTAGCCAAAGTAACCTCGTTTATGTCTAACAATTAAATTTATGATCATGTAATCATATTGGATTGGTTCACTTAATTTTATTGACATGAATTGACTTGTGGTACCCATGAAAAAAGTTCGATATTGGATACTTGTACCAGTAAAACAAATTGCAATACACGCAATATTAATGTCTTTTTAGTCTTTTATTAATTAATGTATCGTAGACTAATCACTCGAGTTTTGTAGATCAAAATAAGTGAAAATTGCTCAAAGATATGTGCACATCATTTTCATTTTTATCTCTCTTCCTACCACATTTATTACTTATCACATTTATATTTTTTTTTTCCGAGTAACCTAGTGTTTGTAATTCATTTTTTAAAGTAATTAAGTGAAGAGTTGAAGTTATAACTCTAACTCCACATACTACAAATACATTGTCTCTTTTCAACTGAATTATGCTGACGAAGACTCACATCCATATTATTAAGAGATGTAAAAATCATTTTCCTTATTGTTATACTCCCTCCGGTCTATTTATTGGAAAATTTTGATTTTTTAGGTTCATTGAGTAATTAATGTATCTTGTCTAAAATATAGACCAAATACATTATTTATACAATGAATCAAAAAAGTCAATTGTTTCCTGTAAATAGAACCGGAGGGAGCACAAACAAATAGCAATCCATCGCCGCCACCTTTTTATTTGGAAACATAGCCGCCATATCAAGTCCAAATTCATTGGTCAATTCATTGTTTATGAAAACTTTTTTTTTTTGGAGAAGTGTGCAAGAAAGAAACCATTAAGAAGACACTATAAATACACAAAAAGACACGCACACTTTTAACAAGTGAAGTAAACAAAGTGACACAAAAAGAACACATACAAGTTGGAGTGTTCAGTTTCTTTGTTTCACTTCTCTTACAGCTTCAATCCACACAGATTGTCACTAAATTGTTTGATACATTGCTTGTTCAGTAAGAAAACATAAAAAGAGAAGATTTTTTTGATGGGGTTTGTTGATTCACAAGAGGGTAGTGATCATGGAGGACAAGGTTCAACATGTTCATGGAGGTTTTTGACTAGAAGGAAGAAGGTTGATTCTAATGTTGAGAATAACTCTCATGGAGTGCAGCTTGCTAAGGAGTTAACTGTTCCTCATCTCATGGCAATTGGTAATTCATTTTTTTTCTTCCTATCTCTTGAAATGGTGTTGTTTAGATAATTTTCAATCATGTTTTTCATCTGGGTCAGGGTATGGAATGGATCTGATCAATTTCAGTTTCACCTTTCATTTTCACTTTTCAGACTTGTTTTGTTAATTTTTTTAGTGTTAACTTTCAGGTGTTGGTGCAACAATTGGTGCTGGTGTATATGTTCTAGTTGGAACAGTGGCAAGGGAACATTCTGGACCAGCTTTACCATTTTCATTTATGGTTGCTGGAATAGCAGCTGCACTTTCAGCTCTTTGTTATGCTGAGTTGGCTAGTCGTTTTCCTTCTGCTGGAAGTGCTTATCATTATGCTTACATATGTCTTGGTGAAGGGTATTAATTCTTCCTAATTTCTTACATTAAACAATGGTTTTTTCTTTCTTTCTGTAACCATGTTATTGGAGTCCAAAGTATGCATTGGTTTTCTAAATGATTAATCTTCGCAAGTGAACCAGAATGGTCGCCTTTAGTGGGGTCTCCATACACAACAACATTTTTTTAATTCACAAGGCTCGAACCTGAGACCTTGCTTAAGAGATTAAAGTCCAGTTATACTCAGACTAATGTAATGTTGATACTTTCTGAACAAGGTTTAAACTGCGATTGCAGACACTGTTACTACCTTAATATTGAAAATTGAGATTCTAATTATGTTCATGAATTTGCTTATTGAAAGATTGAAGTGCCTGTTTAGACTTCATAGCTTATTACATATCAATTGAGAGTTGATATATTTTGTGTACTATGTTTGCAGGGTTTCTTGGTTGATTGGCTGGTCCTTAATATTGGAATATGGTATCGGTGGAGCTGCTGTTGCTCGTGGCATTACCCCTAATTTGGTATACTGTTAATCTAATGTTGTGTTTTCAATGTTCTCTTCTTAAAATCAGAAATGCTTTCTTTTCAAATGTTCTTTTCATTTGTTAAATAGCGACGCTATTGCATAGCATAACTGAACAAAATAGCGGCTAAAGCGGTACTATAGCAGTGTTGCGCAACATAATTTGAACAAATCACTATTTTCCACAGTCTGCAATTGACAACAATGGGAATAAAACTCTAGCTGATTAGTCTGTTTGAATTGCAAGTAAAAATTATCTGATGCAAATGTTGATATAAGATTGATATTTCTTTGATTAGGCTGCACTTATTGGAGGCGTGGACAACTTGCCAAGATTTTTATCCTATCAACATATTCCTGGGATTGATATTGATGTTGACCCACTTTCAGCTTTTATGGTATTGCTTGTTACTTGGATCCTGTGTACTGGCATCAAGGAGGTAAATTTTATCGATGTTTTGACCTCAAGTCTGCTGCACCACTTTTCGAAGGTATTGTCTGTATATGTTCTTTATTGATTTGAATTGTTATTATGCAGAGTACAAGGATACAAAGTATAGTGACATCAGTGAATATATGTGCTTTGATATTTATCATAGTACCTGGTGGTTATTTGGGATTCAAAACTGGATGGATTGGATATAAACTCCCAACAGGGTATTTTACATATATATTTCTTCTACACTACCCTTATTCCATCTATGTTTGGTCTCAAGTTATTGAAAAATATTGGTCTCTTGTTTCAATAATAGGTATTTTGCATTTGGAGTAGATGGAATGGTTGCTGGTTCTGCAACAGCCTTTTTTGCATACATAGGTTTTGATGCAGTTGCTAGCGCTGCTGAAGAGGTATAGATCATGATAATGTATCATGTTTTATTCAACTTGGAGTCATGGTTCAATCGATTGAAACACGGTTGAATCAAATAACTAATAAATAAGTACAAAAAAAAATCTGTTTTGAAAATTAAAATAAAAAACGAACGGGTTGAACCAACCACGATTCAACACAGTTCGACTTTATCCTAAGAGACTGAGAACCGCAGCAGTTGAATCGGCCGGTCCAATTCTGAAAACACAGATGCATGATGCGGCCGCAAAGTGGTCGCGGCACATCAAAAACCTTGATGCTGCAATCGATATTGCGGTAGCAGACCTTTTTTCTAAACCTTGAGAGTATGTTCAAACTTTCTAATAGTGTTTTACAATGTGATAAACAGGTGAAAAATCCTCAAAGAGATTTGCCAATAGGAATTGCAGCTTCGTTGTCTCTATGTTGTGGATTGTATATGATAGTATCCATTGTTGTGGTTGGTTTAGTGCCTTACTATGATATCAATCCTAACACCCCCATATCTTCTGCATTTGCTGCCAATGGAATGCAATGGGCGGCGTAAGTTTTATATATTTGCAACTCTAGTATGAATATCTACGTAGCGTATTCAAGGTGTCCATTTTGTGTATAAATATTCCTAAAATACCATTTTCTAAGTCATTTTTCATGGTTGTAATTACAGATACATCATAAATGCTGGGGCTATTACAGCACTATGCTCATCATTGCTCGGTGGAATGTTGCCCCAGGTAAAATTAATTGGAACCCTCTACGCTCACAGTTTGTTCCCTATAAAAATCATCTCTAAACAAACCAAAGATCTATAAAATGATTCCTTTCCCTTTGAAAGTCTTCTATTTTCCAGGTAAAACTATTGATATGTTTTGTGTAATGTCTCTCAGCCAAGAATTTTGATGGCTATGGCAAGGGATGGACTTCTACCACCATTTTTTTCTGACTTAAATAAGCAGAGCCAAGTTCCTGTAAAGAGTACCATAGTTACTGGCCTTGTTTCTGCAGCCTTGGCATTTTTCATGGATGTCTCTCAACTTGCTGGCATGGTAAGTCGAATCATTTGTATCGTGAAATGTAAAAGAATGTTACTAATCTATATTTATAGCACTAATGTCTATTTTGCTTGTGTTCTACAGGTTAGTGTAGGCACTCTTCTTGCATTCACCATAGCATCAATATCTGTGTTGATAGTCAGATATATCCCACCAGTTGATATATCAATTGATTCAGAGGCAATGGAGTGTGGTTGGAGCCATTTGGTGACAAATGTAAAAGATGAAAACAAGAAACCTTTACTTGTTAAAGAGGATGTATCAACTGATTACCCCCTCCTTGCTAAACATCTTGCAATAGACAACTGTGAGTTATGATTTTCATTTTCTATTTAGTTGCTATATTATGCAAAATATATATTGTAACACCGACACTTCATATTGAAGGCGTATATGGTATCAACACGATACCAACATTTAATTTTCTAAAATTGTATTAGTGTGAATGTGTCAGTGTCGTGTCCAGTGTCTATGCCAGTGCAAAATGTAATATTTATCACTCCTATTTGTTTATGGATGCAGATGTACATAATGGCAATAGGAGAACAATTGTTGGCTGTGTAATAGCATCCATATGTTTAGGTGTATTTGTCCTTACATTTGCAGCTTCTTCAACATATTTTCTCAGGTTAGTTTAGAGGTTAAGCAGTTACATTATATAATTCATTAATATTGCATGTCATTTAAGTATTTCTAAAAAAAATAACTAAAATCACATTTTATGTTTTTTTATTTTCAGTTCTGTTAGATTTACATTATGTGGAGTTGGCGGCATTGTTCTCTTGTCTGGCTTTGTCTTCCTAACATGCATAGATCAAGATGATGAAAGACACAACTTTGGAAATACTGGAGGTATGGTTTACATTTTTACACATTTTCTTTGAATTTCTACATCATGATATTTATTTGTTTTCAGGTTTCATACTTGCTTTTGGTATTGAATAAAAAAAGTAACTCTTATTTATTTGTTTTCAGGTTTCACATGTCCATTGGTGCCTCTTCTGCCTATAATTTGCATTCTTATCAATTCCTATTTACTTATTAGTCTTGGGTAAGTATCCATATTCAATTTATGACTCTTTTTTTTCAATTTTTTTTAAAGAAAACTAGTATTTTAATCTTTAAAAGATCAAGTGACATTATCGAACAAATAAAGTAGATTTGAAATATTGTTCGGTACCAAATAAAGAAAAATAGTGAAAAAGAGATATGGTTGAAATAAAGTTTACAAAACTTACACAATTATTGCATTACAAGTCAGTTTTCAGATACGGTCTAAATAGAGTTAAGAAAGCATAGACAATTATTGCATTACGAAGATTATGTTTTATAAAACCTTGACAATTCTTACATTTCAAGTCGGTTTTGTGAACTTGAATTAGGTTTAAAATATATCTAACTTATCATTTGTGTTTTTTTTTTTTTTTGAAGGGGTGCTACTTGGTTGCGAGTATCTGTATGGCTAGCATTAGGAGTTATTGTTTATGTATTCTATGGTCGAACCCATAGCTCTCTAAAAGATGCAGTTTATGTGAAGGCTGCTCAAGTTGATGATACTAAGTACACCCCCACAAGCCTTCTTGCTTAATTATACAAGACTGTGTCATTAGGGCAAATATCACACCATGTTGATCTTATTAGTATCCCAAGCCAAAGAAAATGATGCCACTTCATTAGTGGTATATGTAAAATCATTATTGTACAGAAAATGCAAAATGTTTATGGTTTATTAGGTCGACATAGTTATATATATTTTTTTACTTAGAAAAGAAGAAATGAATCATGTGAAAGATGTAGTATTTTACAAGAAAAATTAATATATGAAATTTTGATTGTTGATTTTGAGTATATAGAAGAGCTTAAATGATGTATTTTTGAAGCCATTATACTTGATCTCTAGATCTTCTTAGCCTAAATCAATTATATTATGGAAAACAGTTTTTTTAATAAAAAAAATAAATATTTTCTTTGCAAGTCTTATGAGGATAAATTCAAATTCATTCATTCTTTTGTCAAGATAAAAATTCACATTCATTATTTTTTCTCTTAAATTAATTTCATAATTAATTATGTCTTTAATATTTTTACAATTCAATCTCTAAAAGTTGATTCAATGAAATTGATTGTTTGACTGAATACTCAATACATATTTTTTTTCAAATTTAATAAATATAAGACTGGATTGCACTTTAGACCTTCTAAATTTTATACAATCCGATGATATTTGGCTCTTATATTTTGAAAATAGCAATTTAAACCCCTTTTTTTTTAAAGAGCAGTTTAATCCTCTTAACATTAGCCTTTTTTTTCAAAGGTCTCACCCCCTTAATTTTAACCCGATCAACGTTGACATGGACATTTTTTTACACTATGTGCCAACTTGATTTTTAATTAAAATTAAATCTAAAAAAAAATAAAAAGACTTAATTATTAGGTTGTTTCTTATCTTCACTAAAATTAGAGCCCATACAATTTCAAGTTGGAATCCAAATTAAAATTAGTTAAGTATAAATGTAACCTAATGATGAAATATTTTTATTTTAAAATTTTGATGTTAATTAAAACTCAAGTTGGGCACATAGCGTGTTTAAAAAAATGTCCATATCAACGTTGATCGGGTCAAAATTAAGAGGGTCAGACTTTTGCAAAAAAGAGGTTAAAATTGCTATTTTCACTAAAATACTCCATATCTATCCTATATTAATTGTCACAATTGTAACAAAAAGATTTAGTTTTCAATGCAACAATGATTGTTTTTTCAATTCTACTTTCAATCTCAATTTATTATTCTTCATTTTTATATAGTAAAAATACATCAATAGTTTTTTTTTTGACAAAGAAAAAATACATCAATAGTTAAAATAACTAATTGGGTAAATATGGGCTTTTGCTCTCTTTTGTACCAAAAAATAAAAAAAAACTAATTGGATTTTTTATTTTTATTTTCATTTACTTTTTAAATTTTTTTTGTAAAATTATTGTTCTCACTCTTTCTTTATATAATGTTTGAAATAACCGAATGTGACTATTATTTTGGACAGGAATAACAAATAAATTTGAAAAGGAATATTCATTCACCCTTCTCTCCCTCTCTCTCCAATCTGCATGATTTCTTTGTCTCTCCTCTATTATTCACCTCACTCTGAAGTTTGTAACTATTTCTTGCACCTAAACAGTTTGATTTAAAGATAGCTTGTTCAGTAAGAAAAGAAAAGAAAAAGGAGATTAATTTGTTTTATGGAGTTTGTTGGAAGTAATTATGGAGAACAAGGTTCTTCATGTTCATGGAGTTTTTTAAGAAGGAAGAAGGTTGATTCTAATGTTAACAATAACAGCAACTCTCATGGAGTGCAACTTGCTAAGGAGTTAACTGTTCCACATCTCATGGCAATTGGTAATTCAAATTATTTTTTTTCTTGTTCCTATCTCTTGAAATTGTGTTGCTTTGATAATTTTCAATCATGGTTTTTATCTGGATAAGAGTGTTTACTGGATTTGATTATTTGCAGTTCCAACTTTTGTTTTCACTTTTCATAATTCAGACTGTGTTTTTGTTTTAAAAATAGAGTTGCTAGGGTTCAGTTAATATTTTTGAAGAAACACTAGATTAAATATTGAAATACATCTAATGGTTTGTTTGGGACGATTAAAATCACGTTTAAATATTTGTTTTGAATTTTTTAAAATAAAAAATATGATAGTGGTGTTTTTCATGGATTCACTTTAAAATCGAAAAGAAATATGAAAACATGAAAACCAAATATCGTTTGAGTTTAATGGATGAGACTTTTCTCTTAATTTTCGTTAAATTAAAAAAGTGATGTTTAAGTGTGTTTTTCTTGAAGAAAAACAGAAGCTCAAACTTCGAGAACTTTAGAAATTCCCAAAAAAGACGGGGAAGGAGAGAATTATTATTAATTCAAGTGACGCTAATGTAGTGACCATTTTAAAAGAGTGTAAGATGTGATTTTAATTCCTTCTCTCGAGGTTTCATGGTAAAACTCTTACCACGAAACTGCATCTTACCGATAAACTTGTTATTGTTGTGTGTGTTTTTTAAAACGGTATTCGGTTCATGAACTGACTAATTCCAAGACAATGAAGATTTCAACCTGAGACCTTGAGATGAGTACAATCCAAGCTCCCAAGTATGCGCCACTGCGCCAACCCATGTTGGTTTATTGTTGTGCTTTTTATGTTTAAGGTTCCTTTCTTGTTTGAAATTTGATTTTTCAGACTCAATGAGAAAAGAGTGAACTAACCCTTTGACATGAATTTTATTTGATGTTATGTTTTATATTTTGTTATAAATTACTATTTGATAAGATGTTAATTATTTATTTAATTATTGAATTTTGGGGCTTGTTTGAATTTTGATTCAGGTGTTGGTGCAACAATAGGTGCTGGTCTGTATGTTTTGGTTGGAACAGTAGCAAGGGAACATGCTGGACCTGCTTTACCACTTTCATTTATGGTAGCTGGAATAGCAGCAGCACTTTCAGCTCTTTGTTATGCTGAGTTGGCAAGTCGCTTTCCTTCTGCTGGAAGTGCTTATCATTATGCTTACATATGTCTTGGTGAAGGGTATTTATAGACTCACCTTCCTTACATTTTTAGGGTTTCTTGCATTAAAAGATTGAAGTGCTTGTGTATAACTACATAGCTTATTAGGTCTAAGAGTATACAATTTTCATGGCCTTTTACATAATGCAAACTTATACGCAAGTGTTTATCAAGATAAGCGCTTGTGCTATAAGCTGCAAATAAGTTGTTTATCCAATCAGAGCCTAAGTCTATACGATTTTCATGGTCTTTACAGGGTTGCTTGGTTAATTGGCTGGTCCTTAACTCTGGAAACTGTGGTTGGCGGAGCTGTTGTTGCTCGTGGCATAACCCCGAATCTGGTATAATGTTTTTAAATTAAGGACACTGTAAAATATACTTTTTATTTGACTATAAAATGTTTTTAAAACTGAATTAAGTAGAATTGAATTATTGTATGCTCATTTATCATATTATTTTTTGAATTGAATTGAAAGTTATCTGATGCAAAGTATTGATATCAAATAGATATTTTTTTGATTATAGGCTGCACTTATTGGAGGTATGAACAACTTGCCAGGATTTTTATCATATCAACACATTCCTTGGATTGATATTGTTGTAGACCCACTTGCAGCAATTATGGTATTCATTGTTACTTGGATCCTATGTACTGGGATCAAAGAGGTAACTTTTTCCTATATGATTTTCAACTTAGCTTAGCTTTCTAAACTGTATTAGCTAGAATTTAATTTTATTTTTCATTGGTGGAATTTATTTCTTCTTATCTCAAGTCGCTACCTATGAAGCACATACACTCCTTGGATTAGACGTGTCCCGGTGTCGACACCAACACGACACCGACACGTATAATTACATTGAATTATGTGATTTTTTCAAATTATCACCGGTGTCGACGTGTCAGTGTCTGTATCCGTGCTTCATAATTCGCTACACCACTTTTCAAATGTATTGTCAGTCTTGTATCTTGTGTAAACATTCACTCACAGCTTTGTCTATAGTTAAAAGTTCCCTCAGTAGGTTGAGGAGAGTGGGTGTTTATAAACCACTCTTAACTCCGATTCTCAAACAATACGAGACTTTTTTGGTGTACCTAACAATAGCCCCAAGTCAAGGATTAGGTCGTCCTTCTAGCGTCATTGTTCTCACCTCAAGTATGTTGCACTGCTTTTTTGAGGTATTGTTTGTTTTTGTCTTGCGTAAGCTCTCATATTTTTATCCTTAATTAAAAAAAAACCTCAGCTAGTTGAGGAGAATGAATGTTTATAAACCACTCTTAACCTTTGTGTATCGGTAATTCTTAAGTCGAAGCTAAGGGACTAAAGGGCCTTTCAAGCCTCGTGTGTGACTTAGAATCTCCCAAGGAGTTAATATTCTAAGCTCATGTCTGTTGCAGCGTTTTTCTGATGTATTGATTGTTTTGAGTCTTTTGTAAGAGACACGGTTTTGTCCTTCGTTAAAATGATTTTCAACCTAACTTAATTAGCTTTCTAAATTGTATGAGCTAGAGTTTTTTCTTATTTTAGGTTGGTGAAATTTTTTTCTCTTACCTCAAGTCTGCTGCATCACTTGCTGGAAGCATTGTCTATCTTGACTATTGTAAAAACCTTCACAGTTTTGTCCTTAGTTAGAAGATGTCTCAATTAGTTGAGGAGAATGGATTATGACCAATACATTCAAATATCCAAATGTATTTTCTTAGTTAATTTTGATGTGAATTGTTATAACTTGTATGCAGAGTGCAATGATACAAAGTATAGTGACATCAATGAATATATGTGCTTTGACGTTTGTCATAGTAGCTGGTGGTTATTTGGGATTCAAAACTGGATGGATTGGCTATGAACTCCCTAAAGGGTAAGGGTAATCTACATCTTTCTTCAACACATCCTTACTACATCTATTTTTGGTCTCTTCAAGTTATTGAATAATATTTGTCTCTTGTTTTAATTACAGGTATTTTCCATTTGGGGTAAATGGAATGGTTGCTAGTTCTGCAACAGCCTTTTTTGCATACATAGGTTTTGAAGCAATTGCCAGCACTGCTGAAGAGGTATAGATCATGAT